>JGI20214J51650_10001005_pt1 | contig 17885 bp, 11 predicted proteins | sample WetSurMetagenome_FD_51650 | JGI IMG/M metagenome (IMG submission 51650) | reverse complement strand
GGGATATGGTCGATACCGCAGGTGACAATGATCTTGTCAAAGGGTCCGTTCTCTTCCCAGCCATAATACCCGTCATCCGCCTTCCGCTTGATGTTATTGTACTCGGGATAGCCGGACGCTGCGAGTTCGGTGTAGACCTTGTCCGTTTCTCCGGCAAGTTTCTCTATGATTTCAATGGTATAAACCTTGTCAGTAAGGTATGAAATGACGGCGGACTGGTATCCGGAGCCGGAGCCGATTTCGAGGACCTTCTCGCCGGGTTGAATATCAAGAGCGGAAGTCATCCGGCTGACGAGATGAGGGCCGGAGATGGTTACCCCGTAGCCGATGTCCAGAAAAGCATGTTCGTAGGCTCTTTTGAGGTTCCACTTGCGGCAGAATTTTTCTCTGGGTGTGAGCAGGAAGGCCCTCATTTCCTTCTCGCGCCAGACGTCCTTATTCTCAATGAGATGGAGGTATCGATCATAGCGCTGTTCCAGATAATTGGGGTCCTCTTTCCGATTCTCTTTCATGAACTGGACGAAGTGTTCCGCCGAATCATGGGGTGGGGCCACCTTGTCTGCCAGAGACTGGACCGACGTCTTTTGCGCTTCCTCGGGTTTCTTTCCGGCCGCAGGCTCAGTTGCCGGGGCACTCTGGGTATCGGCGGCGGCAATCAGAGTATAGGGCTGGCTGGGGGGCGTCGATAAAAAGCCCTGTGCAGGCACGGCCAGATAAAGCATAAGAAAAGAGATCCACGCCGTGGCGGTAAGAGCGCCAACCATTCGCGGCTTCCTTTCGCGGTCGAGATTGAAATCAAGTCTCACTGTTTTCACAAGCTGCTCCATCCCTTGAATTATATCCAAGGTGTCAAGGTCCGATGAAATGAATGGGTTTACCGTGTTTCTGCTCGTTTCCATTGGTGGCAATCCCGTCTCCTGGATGGCAGCGGAAGAACCATTTTCAAATGCCGCTCCAAGAAGCCAAAAGAACGGGGTTTTGTCAAGCGTTTTGGTAAAATCGGCATGTCTTCCGGCAGGCATGCGGGCAGACACGTATAAACCATGGCGGTTTCCCGCGAAAACAGATTCTCATGGTTCGTGGTGACCCGCCCGCTGAAGTGGGGTCTCAAAAGGTGAGAGCGAAGACTCAAAAAAACCCACCCGGACAGGCGCTAGGCGCCTTTCCGGGTGGGCCTTGGGACTGGAAAGCAGCGGCTTAGTACATATCGTCCATACCACCCATGCCGCCCATACCGCCCATACCACCCATGCCGCCCATACCACCACCGGGCATAGGAGGCATAGCTTCCTTTTTCTTGGGTTTTTCGGCGATCATTGCCTCCGTGGTGAGGAGAAGCGATGCGACGCTTGCCGCATTCTGAAGCGCGAAGCGCACCACTTTGGTGGGATCGATCACGCCCGATTCCGTCAGGTCTCCATAAACCTCGGTTTCGGCGTTGAACCCGAAGGCCCCGCTTCCATTCTTGACCTTTTCGACCACCACTGAGCCCTCATGGCCGGCGTTGTTGGCGATCTGGCGCACCGGTTCTTCCAGGGCGCGTTTCACGATCTTTACGCCAAAGGCCTCTTCACCTTTGAGTTCCAGTTTGTCGAGGGCCGGGATGCAGCGCAGCAGTGCGACCCCGCCACCCGGTACGATGCCTTCTTCAACCGCAGCACGGGTGGCGTTCAGGGCATCTTCCACGCGCGCTTTCTTCTCTTTCATTTCTGTTTCGGTTGCGGCGCCGACCTTGATCACGGCGACCCCGCCGACCAGTTTCGCCAGGCGTTCCTGGAGTTTCTCGCGGTCGTAGTCGCTGGTGGTTTCGTCAATCTGGGCCCGAATCTGTTTCACTCTGCCTTCGATGGCTTCACGCGAGCCGGCGCCATCGACTATGGTCGTGTTGTCCTTGTCCACGCGAAGCGTTTTCGCCCTGCCCAGGTCTTTGACGCTGATATTCTCCAGCTTGATGCCCAGGTCTTCAGAAATTACCTGGCCTCCGGTCAGAATGGCGATATCCTGAAGCATGGCCTTGCGGCGATCTCCAAAGCCGGGGGCCTTGACCGCACAAACCTTGAGGGTGCCGCGGAGCTTATTCACCACCAGGGTGGCCAGAGCTTCACCTTCAACGTCCTCACTAATGATCAAGAGCGGCTTGCCCATCTTGGCAATCTGCTCGAGGACCGGCAGGAGGTCCTTCATGCCGCTGATCTTCTTTTCATTGATGAGCAGGTAGGGCTCTTCCAGTAGTACTTCCATGCGCTCGGGGTCGGTGACGAAATAGGGGGAAATGTAGCCCCGATCAAATTGCATGCCCTCCACCACTTCCAGGGTCGTGTCCATGCTCTTGGCTTCTTCGACGGTGATGACCCCCTCTTTACCTACCTTGTTCATGGATTCGGCGATGATGTCGCCGATCGTGCGATCGTTGTTTGCACTGATGGTGCCGATCTGGGAGATTTCCTTCTGGTCTTTGGTGGGTTTGCTAAGCCTTTTCAGTTCGTCGACGGCGGCGACAACCGCTTGCTCGATGCCCCGCTTGAGGGCCATGGGGTTGTGGCCAGCGGCAACCAGCTTGGAACCTTCGCGGTAGATGGCCTGGGCAAGGATGGTGGCGGTAGTGGTGCCATCACCGGCCACATCGGAGGTCTTGCTTGCCACTTCCTTAACCATCTGTGCGCCCATGTTCTCGAATTTGTCAGCCAGTTCAATTTCTTTAGCTACCGTTACTCCGTCTTTGGTGATGGTGGGGGAGCCCCAGGATTTGTCCAGCACCACGTTGCGGCCCTTGGGGCCAAGTGTGACCTTAACCGCGTTGGCCAGAGTGTTCACCCCGGTCATGATTTTTTCCCGGGCTTCCGCCTGATATTTGATTTCCTTTGCAGCCATAGACCTGATTCCTCCTTAGATGAGTTGCATGGGTTTCGGGCTTATTCGAAAATTGCCAGAATGTCATCCTCGCGCATGATTAGATGCTCGTCTCCGTCAACCTTGATATCGGTGCCGGCATACTTGCTGAACAGGATGCGGTCGCCTTCCTTCACCACGAGCGGAATCACCTTTCCGTCTTCCATGATCCTGCCCTTGCCAACGGCAATCACTTTTCCCTGCTGTGGCTTTTCCTTGGCGGTGTCAGGAATGATAATACCCCCTGCGGTCTTTTCCTCTTCTTCAAGCCGCTTCACCACAACGCGATCGTGCAATGGCCTTAACTTCATACGGTTACTCTCCTTTTTGGTGATGATGTTGCACCCGAAAGGTGCCTCCAGGGCTGGGTATGAAACCGCCCTCCGACCTGCAATATTGAAACCGATGTTAGCACTCGTTAACTATGAGTGCTAGCAAACCTAAAGTTACTCATCGGGGCGAAAAAATCAAGAGCAAAGAGTCAACTTTTTTGATGCGTGGGGTCCCCCTAAGAAGATTGGTCGCGTCTGCATCTCATTGGGGTTGTCGCGGGCGGAAAGCGGTGTGGAAGGGAGCAGACCCTAAGGAAGGACGTCCCTCTCCTGCCACAAAAGGGCAGGAGAGGGTATGGTTTCGGTGAAAACTTCATAAGGGAAACGGGATTAGCTTCCGGGGCGGGTCTCAGAAAAAATCTTGTTGCAGAGCCATTCTCTTTGATTGTTGGTCAGACTTTCCGGGTCAAAGAAGAGCAGGAGAGACTCGGTGACTCTCTCAGGAGGTCCGCCGTCTTTCATACATTCCGGACAGATTTTGATCGAGTCTCCATCGCTTTGAGTGAGAAAGTGTTCTATGGGTCCTGCCTGGTCGCCGTTTTCGTCGAATGGGCCGCTCTGGACGCATCCGCACCCGAGAACAAGATAGGCCACGCCAATTGCCTTTGGATTGGTATGCTTGATGTGGGCTGCAAACTTCTCAACGGTGTTTTGCTGCTTTTCATTCATTCCATTCCACCTCGAAGGGGAAGCCGGCGAGGTTGTTCCGGCTTCCTGAAAAAAGAACATTCCCGAATCAGTTCAGCTTATCGCAGCCTTTACGAACCCCCCAAACCCTTTGACAAAGGGGGCCAAGGAGGGATTTCATGCTTTGTTATGACCCGTTGGATCGTCAAGGTCAGGAGACTGTGCTGTTCAGTCAACAGCTAGCTTATTAGGATCAGAGCATGAAAGTCAATACCCCGGTAAACGCATAGCAGACAGAACGGGCTACCCTCCGGGCCTCATGAAGCCAAGGTGATCACAGGTGTCGGCAGATCCGCCTCGGCATTACTTTTGAAGCTTTTCACAGCGAGCACCATCACTCTGGGCTCCGGCACCGAAAGTGGTCAAAAATCTACTCGGTAGTCGGGTCCTCGGCGAAAAAGTCCCGTCTGCTCTCCCCGGATTTGGCCTCAAGATCGACAATCCAGCCGTCGACGCGGTTCTCACCGTAAGCCTTCTTCCACGACTCAAGAATAAGGCTCACGGGAATGTCTGCGAAACTTCCCAAATATTCCAGATATTCCATGTACCTCTGATGATCCAGATTGTACGTTTGAAAAATTGAATCTTCCTTACCGTTGAACTCCAGCGGAGGGACGTTATGCCGGTGACAGAGTTCCCGGTTGAAAGTGGGCGTTGCCCTGACCCACTTTCCCTCCAGATGGAATTCAACGAATCCGTGATAAACGAAAAGGCTCGACCCGAGATAGTCCAGCAGCTGTTTGGTGGCCAGATGATTTCGCACCGAGGCAAAGCCGACGCGGGAAGGTATTCCGCACGCACGTCCCAAGGCGCAGAGCAGGGATGCCTTGGGGATACAGAAGCTTTTCCCACGCTCCAGAACGCAGCTTGCCCGATAGTGTTCGGGGCGATAAAAGGGAGCATAAGGATCGTAGCGAATGCCGTCGCGAACTGCGAGATATAGCAGAACGGCTTTTTCCAAGGCGTCGCGTCCGCCCTCGGCGACCTGTAGGGCATGACTGCGAATTCTTGGATGGTCACTGTCAATGATCGATGTTGGCCGAAGATATTCTTCCATCTTAAACCGGCGCCAACAGATCGGCCAATTTCCTGCGCATGACCTTGCCCGTGCTCGTTTTGGGCAAATCGTCGACAAAATAAACACCTCGCGGGACTTTATAATTGGCCAGGTGTTCCCGACAGAAGGAGAGGATTTCGTCTTCGCTGGCCGTTTCCCCCGGTTTCATGACCACGAAGGCCTTTGCCAATTCCCCCTTGAGCTCGTCAGGCTCCTTCCCCACGGCACACATGGCGACCTTGTCCAGCTTGAGGATGACCCGTTCTATCTCCGCCGGATAGATGTTGTAGCCAGCCGTAATGATCATGTCTTTCTTGCGGTCGACGACAAAAATATAGCCTTCTTCGTCCATGTAGCAAATATCTCCCGTGTGCAGCCAACCGTCTTTCTCGATCGTCTCTCGCGTCGCGTCCTCATTTCCCCAGTAGTTCTCCATGACAATCGGGCCTCGGAACATCAACTCGCCTATCTCTCGTGGCGGCAGCGTCTTCGTAGCGTCGCTGTCGTCAACAATCTTGGCCTCCGTGTAGGGCAGAGGGACCCCGATGGAGCCGAGCTTGTTCTTGCCATAAAAGGGATGGGTGCTTCCCAACCCAGCCAGTTCGGTCATGCCCCACAATTCGAGGAGCGGACAGCCGAACCGCTTTTCCACTTCGGCCATCTTATCCACAGACATGGTCTGGCCGCCGACGGTGCACCGCGTCAGGGAGCTGAGATCGAATTTGTCAAGATCCGAGTAGCTGAGGAGGTACAGATACATGGTCGGGACGCCCTCAAACATGGTGGCCCGGTGCTTTTGGATGGCATCGAGGGCCTCGAGTTCACTGAAGCGGGGCAGAAGGATGAGCGTTCCCCCCAGCGCGAGCTCTCCATGCATCACCACGTTTCCATAGACGTGAGCGCATGGCAAAGCGGTAACCACACGGTCCAAGCTGGTCTTCATGTGCATGTTGGCCGTCATGAAAGCATTTACCAACACCGCTCGATGAGTCAGGGTCGCGCCTTTGGGGTGCCCGGTGGTCCCGGATGTGTAGCCGATGGTGGAAACATCTTCCTGGCCGGCGTTTGAGCTCATGGGCTCCGACGAACCCTTGTTGAGAACATCCTGGAAGGAGAGGATCCCGTCTCCTGCATCGTCATAGCTGATGATATACTCCAACCCGGAAGCGCCATGGGTAGCCTCGCGAGTCGGCAATGCCTTGTCTGGCGAAAGAATGATGGCCCTGGCGCCGCAGTCGTTAACGACAAAGCAGACCTCTTCCGGCTTCAGCATGACGTTGATGGGGTTAATCACCCCTCCAAGCTTGGCAATGGCATAGTAGGATACAACCCATTCCCACGAGTTGTTGGAGTAAATGGAAACGCGGTCTCCCGGAATGATGCCCATCCGCCGCAGGGATTGGGCCAGTCTGTTGCTCAAGTTGTCCAAGTCGCGAAAGGTGAAGGATTTTTCCTGAAAAATCAGCGCGGTCTTGTCCCCGTAACGTTTTGCTGCATGAGGCAGAATGTCTCCCAGATTTCGAAGCTGATTCAACATATACATCTCCTTGCCAAAAAGGGATTTACACTTCCTGTCGAATGCCGGGTAATTGAGTGAATAAGAATAGTTTATCAGTTATCATCGAGCAAATGCAAGCGATTCCTATCTGTTGCGGGAAGAGCCAACCGCAATGAGGCAAAACATGAAGAAATCAGTGGAATTCCCAGTTGAAATGGGAGCTCCGATATTTGAAACTGATGCTGTCGAACCTGAAGAGGGTGTGGCATGAATTGGACCGGCGGTCAAGCACGCGGAAGCATTGATGAGGTGGGAGTATTGGCAGCGGATGGGTGAAAATGAGCATTCATGATCTGGGAAAAGTATTCAAGCCCGGAGCTGTCGCCGTTGTCGCAGGATGTGCAGCCGGCGAGAGAATCGGCAACCTCCTGGTTGGCAATCTCGTAAAAGGGGGCTTCGCCGGGAAGATATTTCCGGTAATGCCGCAGCGCGAAGAATTCTGCGGCCTCCCCGCGTACGCTGCGCTCACGCGCATCGGCGAGCCTGTTGATCTGGCCTTGATCGCTTCACCACTTTCTGCCGTGCCTGCTGTGATCCGCGAATGTTCCGAAGCCGACATTGCCGGGGCGGTGATCTTTGCTGACGGTCATGGCTTGGCCGCCGGGGACAAGGCTAAGGCTCAAAGCCAAATCAAAGAGGCAGCCAACCGGGGTGCTGTCCGGCTCGTTGGTCCGGGTTCTTCAGGAATCGCATGCACGGCTGCAAGAATGACGGCGAGTACTGCCGAGAACACTCCTCTGCCCGGCAGGCTTGCTTTTATTTCTCAGAGCAGAACCATCTACCATGCCATCCTGGACCTGTCGGCGCGGGATCAGATGGGTTTCAGTTATTATATCAGCACCGGTGAGATGCTGGATGTGGATTTTGCCGACCTCATCAACTTCCTCGGTGATGACTCCCGCGTGAACAGTATTGCCTTGTACCTGGAGAAGTTGACCCATTTCCGCAAATTCATGAGCGCGGCCCGAGCGGTTTCGCGCGTCAAACCCATTATTGCCCTGAGATCCGGAAGGGCAGACCATGGCCAACTCTTCGAATCGGCGCGAAAATTTCCCCCGGTAGGAGAGGATGATATCTATGGTGCAGCCTTCAAACGCGCGGGTATTGAACGCGTCAACACCTTCGCCGAGCTCTTCGACTGCGCGGACCTATTGGCGAAGCAGCCTCGCTTTTCGGCCTCCGGGCTGGTGATTGTTGCCAATGGGCGGGGACCCGGCATGATGGCGGCAGACACCCTTACTGCCCATGGAGGAGAGCCGGCATCTCTCAGCCTTGAGACGATGGGCAGGCTGAATGGCCTCCTGTCGCCCGGGCGGGTCAGCGGGGATGTGATCGATGTGGGCGGAGACGCATCGCCCGAAAGATATGCAAAGATACTTGGAATCTGCCTGGCAGCGCCCGAAGTCGAGGCCCTCCTCGTTGTTGTTGCCCCATATGCCTTGGTCGATGCTGCGGCAGTTGCCGAGTCGCTGGTCGGGGCTTTGCGCGGCATAAAAATCCCAGTCTGTGCGGTGTGGCTGGGAGCGGCCGGGGTAGAGCGGGGTCGCGAGATTTTGAACCGCTCGGGCATTCCCACTTTTGAAACCCCGGAGCGCGCAATCCGGGGTTTCCTTCACATGGGGTCTTATGCCCATAACCTGCAAATGCTGCAGGAGATTCCGGAAAGACTCCCTCGCGATCTGGACTTCGATGCGAATGCTGCGCGGAAGGTCATTCAGCGTGCCATTGATAATGGTGGGAGTTCGCTCCCCGATACCGACTGCACAGCCTTGCTGAGGGCCTACGGGATTCCGATAGGGGCAGTCGGAACGGGCATTCCCGATTACGAATTGATTCTTGGCGCGAGGAAAGACCCCGGTTTTGGTCCGGTCTTGCTCTGCGGTTCCGGTGGGATCGCGGGGGAAGTGTTCAGAGACTTTGCGCTGGCTCTTCCCCCTCTCAACCGGGTCCTTGCCCGGCAGCTTATTGAAGCGAGCCGTGCATGGCCGATGCTAAAGGGAAAGGAAGATCGACCACCCGCAAACCTGGTGTTGCTCGAGGAAATCCTCATCCGCCTTTCACAGCTTGTTGCCGACTTGCCCGAAGTGGTTTGCCTCGATATTAATCCACTGATTCTGCACGGGGATGCCGTGTTCGCTGCGAGCTGCAGGGTGGTGGTCGAACCGGCCGACGTTGCCGCGCCCCGGCATCTGGTGATCAGCTCCTATCCCAGCCAATACGAGATGCAGACGGTAACAAAGGGAGGCATCGAGGTTCTTCTCCGCCCCATAAAGCCCGAGGACGCTCCCCTTCTGGTGGAGCTTTTCCATTCCCTGTCTCCGACCAGCGTATACTTTCGCTTTTTCAGCCCGATGCGGGAACTGCCCCTCAGTATGCTCACCAGGTTTTCGCAAATCGATTACGACCGGGACATCGTTGTGGTGGCAAGCAAGGAAGACTCGGGAGTGGAGAAGATCCTGGGAGTGGCGCGGCTCATGACGGACCCCGATGTCACCAGCGCGGAGTTTGCCATTGTCGTAGGTGATGCCCGGCAGAAAGAGGGGATCGGGAGGGCTTTGCTCGATCGAGCGCTCTACATTGCCAAAGAGCGAGGACTGCAATTTGTTTGGGGTGTGGCCTTGGCAGAAAACAAGGGCATGCTGGCTCTTGCCCGAAGCCTTGGTTTCAGGGTGAACAGGCTTTCCGGCAGCAAAGAATATGAAATGAGAATCGACCTGAATAAACCCGGCGAAATGAGTGCCGCAGGAAACGGATGACCCCTTCGACGGTCCGGCGGGGTGGAGGTTGTGGCCGCTTGGACCATTCGCTGTGACACACCTTCATGTTCCCAGATACTTGGCGTAGAAACTTCTCGCCTTTGCCTCGTCCGTTGTTCCCATGATGATAGCTCGGCCATCGGGGAAAATGGCCATCTCGCCCTCTGGGTTCCGGAAGCGAAGCAGCAATCCGCTACGAACAACTTGCCCTGCCTGCTCCAAGCGCCTGCCGAGTTCCGTTAAGTTGAGGGCAGCGGCTTGCGACGGCGTCACCTGCACCGAATCTCTGCCGCACAGAACGGTGGTCCATGAGGTCCTCTTGGCCTCAAGGAACTCGTAGTTTCGCAAACCGCAGCAGGGACATCCATCCTCTTTGTTCACTTTGAAGGAATTGAACAGACCATTCCAGCAATCGATGGAAACCAGGTGCTGTTCCTGTGGTGCGGGACCGATGATCAGGCGGAAAGCAGCGGCGGTCTGCCAGGATGCGATGATTGCCACTGCGGCGTTCAGCACGCCGCTGGTGTCGCAGGTGGGAAAACTCCCCGGCGTTGGCGGGGTTGGCATCAAACAGCGCAAACAAGGACCTTCACCGGGCAGGATGGACATCGTCACCCCTTCGGTCCCGATCACGCCGCCATAAATCCAGGGCTTTTGGAGTTTAACGCAGGCGTCGTTTAGGATGAAGCGTGTTTCGAAATTGTCCGTGGCGTCGAGCACCACATCGACATCACGAATCAAGGATTCAGCGTTGCGGGTGGTCACATCAATCGCGTCGGCCTCAATGACGATCGTTGAGTTGATCGCCCGCAGCCGGCGCGCAGCCGCTTCTGCTTTCGGTGTCTGCGAAACGGCATCCTGTTCATCGAAGGCAATCTGCCGATGGAGGTTGGTGAAATCCACCAGATCCCGGTCGATAAGGTGAATTCTTCCAACCCCGGCCCGGGCCAGAAGCTCCCCTTGGATGCACCCGAGTCCGCCGTAGCCGACGATGAGCACCGAACTCTCGCCCAATTTCTGTTGGCCTGCGGTGCCGATTTCCTGCAGAATCTGCTGCCTGACGTACCTGTTATCATTCATACCGGATTCCGTTCATTTCAGATCAAGCCTGTTTCCGCTGCATATACACGGTTGTCTTCATCGTTCAAAGAGCGCTCGATCCATCCCCCTCCAAGCAGCCGGTCACCGTCATAGAAAACTGCTCCCTGGCCCGGCGTAACGGCTCTCACCGGGCGGCTGAAGACCACCCGAACGGTTTCCGGTCCAAGAGGTACGACAACGGCCGAGACCGCATGATGACGATAACGCACCTGCACGCCGCAACGGATCAGGCTGAGATCCGTGACGGGTTGCCGCCACCTGACTCCCGTGGCAATCAGGCCCTTTGACAAAAGTTCTTGCTCATCAAGGGCGATGGTGACTCGGGCGCTTCCCGGATCGATCTTCTTCACCCAGGCCTTCCGGCCCAGTGCAACTCCGATGCCTCGCCTCTGCCCGACGGTGAAACGATGAAAGCCCCGATGCCTCCCCAGGATTCTTCCCTCACTATCGGCAATTAATCCTGGTTGTGCAATCCCCTGAAATCGCTGCCTCAGGATTTCCGGGTAGACTTCCCCCTCTGCCGCGAAACAGGCATCCTGGCTCTCCTCCAGGTCCGCATTCGGGAGTCCCAGAAGCCTGGCTTTTTCGCGCACCTCGGTTTTGGTGAACTGTCCCAAGGGAAAAAGCGCCACTGCCAGCTGCCGGTCAACGAGGGAGAAGAGGAAGTAGGATTGATCCTTTCCGTGATCCAAGCCGCGCCTCAGGGAAATCCCGCCGTTCCCGTCCGCTTCCTGCCGCACATAATGGCCGGTGGCAATTTTCTCGGCTCCCAGGGATCTGGCCATGTCAAGCAGGAAGCCGAACTTGATCTGCTCATTACAGACCACGCAGGGATTCGGGGTCCGCCCCCGGGAATATTCCCTCCAGCTGTAGCGCAGCACGATGTCGTGAAACTGTCGACGGCAGTCCAGAACGTAGTGAGGGATTCCGAGCATACCGGCGACCGCTCTTGCCTGAGTTGGCCCGGCCGCGCTGCAGCAGGAACGACCAAAAGCCGCATCTGCGCAGGACTGCAGCTCCAGAGTTGCCCCGATTACGTCATAGCCATCTTCCAGCAGCAAGGCGGCGGCCACGCTCGAATCCACCCCCCCGCTCATGGCGACAACCACACGCCCCTTAGGGTACACTTGCGTGGTTGAATAGTGATCGCAATAAGTCTGTTCCATATTTCGCCTTTTCGTTATTGCCGGCGCGGGAGCATGTTCCGAATTTCCAAAATACGGCCGGGCAAGCGAGCTGAGATGACAGACATCACATAAGCATGTCAGGCTCTCTTCAAAACTCTGCGTATAATATCGTGGATGTTGATCTCAGGCAACCGGGTGAGTAGCGACAGAGACGCGCCGGCAAACGAGATGAAATTAAAGCGTGAGCAGAAGATCATCCTCGCTCAATCGGTGGGATATTGAAAAAAATAATGTTATTAATAAAACTTTTAGCGACATTGGTCCGGCAAAGAAGAGGCGATTTTTAGCCTGGCACATCATGGTAACTTAAAGGAATGAATAAAATTGACGATGCAGCACATTCGAAACTTCAGTATCATTGCCCATATCGATCATGGCAAATCCACCCTGGCCGACCGTTTGATCCAGTACGCCGGCCTGGTGACAGAGCGGCAGTTTCGGGACCAGATCCTGGATAACATGGATATCGAAAGGGAGAGGGGCATCACCATCAAGAGCCAGACCATCCTCCTCTCCTACACCAGCCGAGCCGGTGAGGTGTTCGCGCTCAATCTCATCGATACCCCGGGTCACGTGGATTTCTCTTATGAAGTATCCCGCGCCTTGGCTTCGTGCGAGGGGGTCCTCCTTCTTGTAGACGCTTCCCAGGGAGTTCAGGCGCAGACGATAGCCAATCTCTATGCAGCCATGGAACATGATCTCACCATTATCCCGGTGATCAACAAGATCGACCTGCCTTCGGCCGACATCGACGGCGTCAAAGAGCAGATCGATCATGATCTGGGGCTTGAGTCGGACCATGCCATCCTGTGCTCCGCAAAGGAAGGGACAGGCATTGAGGATGTTCTCGAAGCGATCGTGAAACAGGTTCCAGCCCCGTCGGGAAATGCTGAAGAACCTCTTGCCGCGCTGATCTTCGATGCTCATTACGACTCTTTTCGGGGCACCATTGTGAGCTGCCGTGTTTTTGACGGGACCGTTCGGGCGGGAGACACCATCCGCCTCATGTCCAACGGAGCGACCCATAAGGTGGAAGAGGTCGGTGTCTTCCGCTTTACCAGGGAGTCTCAGAAAGAACTTTCGGCGGGTTCCGTGGGGTATGTGATTGCCGGAATAAAGACCGTGGCCGATATCCGAATTGGTGACACCATCACCTTGGATACCAATCCCGTTTCATCTTCCCTGCCCGGATTCAAGGAAGTAAAGCCGGTGGTCTTCTCCTCCCTCTACCCCATCTCTTCCGATGATTATCCGTCCCTTGTGGATGCGCTCGAAAAATACAAGCTCAATGATGCCGCGCTGGTCTATCAGAAAGATTCGTCCATCGCCCTCGGTCAGGGTTTCCGGTGCGGTTTTCTGGGACTGCTTCACCTGGAGATTGTCCAGGAGCGACTGGAGCGTGAGTTCGATCAGTCCATTATCATGACGGTGCCGAGCGTTCAGTACCGGTTTACCCTTCTCGACGGCACGACCGTCACGGTGGAAAACCCTCAATACTATCCGGACCCCATGCTTGTAAAAGGTTCGGGGGAACCCTTTATAGGGGCCACGATTATAATCCCCGAGCGCTACATGGGTGTGGTGATGAAGCTTTGCCTGGAGCGCCGCGGGGTCAACCCGAGGATCACCTATCCCACACCGGCCCGGGTTGAGATCCGGTTCGATATGCCTCTTGCCGAAGTCGTCTTTGACTTCTACGACCGACTGAAGACGGTCACTCAAGGATACGGCTCATTTGACTACGAACTGATCGAATACCGGGAGAGCGACCTGGTAAAGTTGGATATCCTGGTGAACGGAGAAAAGGTTGACGCCCTGTCTCTCATTGTGCACCGCGAGCGGGCTAGGCAATGGGGGATCCAAGTCTGCGACCGTCTGAAGGAGGAAATACCGAGACACAACTTCAAAATCGCCATCCAGGGCGCCATCGGGGGAAAGATCATCTCCCGGTCCACCATTTCGGCCTTTAGAAAAGACGTAACGGCCAAATGCTACGGCGGGGACATCAGTCGGAAGCGTAAGCTCCTTGAAAAGCAGAAGAAAGGAAAGAAAAGGATGAAAATGGTGGGCTCCGTTATGATCCCTCAGAGCGCCTTTGTTTCCGTCCTGAAAACCAGAGATGAATAAAACGGAACACCCCGGGCTCTACATCCACATTCCCTTCTGCCACTCAAAATGCCGCTACTGCGACTTTTATTCCGTTGCTTCCTCTGCGGCGATCCCGGCGTGGCTGCATGCGGTTCAAACGGAAGTGCTTCTCTACAAGGACAAGTTCCAGGAATTTGATTCACTCTATCTTGGGGGCGGCACGCCCACCATCCTTGGTGAACGGGAACTCGCCGCATTGATCGCGTGCCTCCGCAAGCATTTCGCTTTTCGCCCGGAATCGGAGATGACCATCGAGGCCAATCCCGACGACCTATCCATGGATAAGCTGAAAGCCATCGGGGATCTTGGCATAAACCGCGTCAGTCTTGGTGTTCAATCGCTTGATGATCGGGACCTGAAATACCTGGGAAGACGTCACGGTGCGGAGCAGGCCCTGAAAGCGATCGAGATGATCCGCTCCTGCGGGTTTGCCGAGGTTGGCGTCGATCTCATGTACGGGCTGGAAGGGCAGAGGTTACCGGGATGGAGAAGAACCATAGACCAGGTCCTTGAATTCAGGCCGGAACATCTTTCCTGCTACCAGTTGACCATCGAAAGGGGCACCCCGTTAGGGAAGATGAAACAGGCCGGCCAGGTTCGACCCATTGGAGAAAAGTTGGAAACGGCATTTTTTGTTTTCACTTCCCGCTATCTCGATAAACGCGGCTATCGTCACTACGAAATATCCAATTTTGCCCGAAGCCGGGAAACCATGTGCCGTCATAACCGAAAGTACTGGAGCCATGTTCCTTACCTTGGTTTGGGTCCCTCAGCCCATTCGTTCCAGGCCGGAAGCAGATGGTGGAACGTAAGGTCAACCAAGAAATACTGCCGGCTTCTCGCGGAGGGAAAGGCGCCGGTTGGTGCCTGTGAGGTTCTCTCCGAAGAGCAGCTCGACCTTGAAACGCTCGCCCTTGGCTTGAGGACCAGCGACGGCGTTGACTTTCATGCTGCCGGGGGCCGCCTGCAATCGGGTAACGCGTTAGAAGAGCTACAGAAATCGCATCTGGTAAGAGTGAGCAACGGCAGGGTCCAACCCACCCGCAAGGGCTTTCTCGTGGCCGACAGCCTCCCCCTCATGTTTTACGCTTAGACTGAACCGCTTCGCGATGAATGAGGAGCGTACCGAATTTTCATAACCACGAAGCGTGCCGGCCAAGTATGCCGGCGGCTTCGTCCAACATTGTTCAAGGGGGATAAAGTCCTCCCTCTCCTGAAAAAGTAGGACCTGGAGTTTCCGGTTCACATATGGAACGTAACCATTCATCAAACAACCACAAATCCAAATTCCACATATAGGAGAGCTGTGTTGAATCGAAGGGTTGCGGCGCCAACAGTGCGATACAGATATCAATACCGTATGGCTTTTCTCCCAAGGCCAATTTATGTTTCCTTCTCCTCAAGCAGACAAAGCAGTGAGACTTACTTCGAGTTCCTTCTTTGAACAACCTTTTGGAGTGCTGACTTTAGCGCTTTAGCGTCGATGGGCTTTACCAAATAGTCAACAGCCCCAAGTTCACGAGCCCTGTTGATCATAGCTGTATCTTCGGAAGCAGAAATCACGATGACTATGGTTTCCGGCGACAAGCTTTTGATTTGAGGCAGCAGGTGTATACCGCTCATGTCTTGAAGCCCGATATCAAGAATAACCACATCCTGGACCTCCTCACGCAGGAGCCTCATGGCATCGGAGCCGTTCTCCGCCGTAGTGACAGTGTATTTCCCCTCAAAAATCATTCGACAAGCAGCCAAAATACTGGTGTCGTCGTCGACGATAAGCAGAGTTGTAACTGTCATTTCAGCTCTCCGGACGCAACAGGAAGTTCAACAGTAAATGTCGTTCCCTCACCGGGAACACTCTCGAATGAGAGGAGTCCTCCGCAGCGAGAAATGATCCGGTGCGAGATGGCAAGCCCAAGACCCGTTCCGCTATATTTAGTGGTGAAAAACGGAGTGAAGATGTTCTTCTGTTGATCTAAAGGAATCCCGGGACCGGAGTCCTCAACTTTGATGATCACGGCAGGCCGTTTCTTGTCGATGGAGAAGGTGCCGCTCTCGGCGAAGATGCCAAGGGCGCCGTTTTCCTCCATGGCCTCAACAGCATTCTGAACCAAATTAGTCAGGACCTGTTGGAATTCAATGTGATCTCCAATGACTTTGGGGAGGTTCTCCTCGACTGATAGTCCCAATTTGATGCCGTTCTTCGACATCTTCGATTTCCACAGTTCGAGGCTCTGCTCGATCAGCACCCCGATTTCGAGCTTCTCGGAGATACTTGCCGACTGCCTTGAGAAATCCCGGACTCTGCGGATAATACCGTCAATCCTCTTGATGCTGCTCTTTATTTCTTGAAAGATGTCCAGTTCCTGGCTGGTACGAGTGAACTTTTCTCCGTCGGTAAGCACATCGAGAAACAGGCTCATGGCATGCAGGGGGTTGCGGATTTCATGGGCGATGCCTCCTGCCAGCACTCCCATGGAGGACAGGCGATCCACACGGGTCAATTGCTTCTCCATGTTCCTGCTTTCTGTGATGTCACGGTTGATTTCGAGAATACCTCTCGGCTCACCGTCAACATTGCGCTGCAGCGCCTGGCGACTCTCCACGATAATGCGGGAGCCGTTGCGCGCGATGTGGCTAAGTTCTCCTTCCCATCTCCCCTCTTCCAGGAGGCGTGTCCCGATTTCAGCAGATGAACCGGGGAATTGGGTTTGCAGCAAGTCATGGGTGACCTTGCCTCGTGCCTCATCTTGTGTCCATCCATAGGTCTTTTCAGCTCCTCGACTCCAGTATACGATCCGGTCGTGCAGATCGCGAACAAGAATTGCGTCATGGGCAAGATCGAGCAGACTGGCCTGCTCCCCCAATGCTTCATTCGCTCTTAGCAGCTCCCCGGTGCGCTCTTGAACACGGAGCTCAAGCTCATCATGTGATCTGCGAAGCTCTTCCTCCATATGCTTCCGTTCTGTGATGTCGCGACCTGCAACCACCGACCCGACAATCCTGCCGTCATCGTCCCGTATGGGACCGAAACTGTAACTTCCCACCCATGTTTCGCCCGTGTCTTTGCGTCGCAAGGTATACTCGGCATTCGTAGCCGTCTCGCCTCTAAGCGCCCTCGGTACCGTCCACTGATCCAGGGGCGCCAATTGCCCATCGTCCATAAACACATCCAGAATGTCAGGATATTCAGAGAGAGTCTTCAGGCATTCCTCTTTATTCTTGAACCTGTGGTACGATGCAAATGCATCGTTGAAGTTGATGAATCGGCCCTCAGCGTCGGAAATGAATACGGCATCGGTCATACTGGCCAACGCTGCCTCCAGCTTCGCCCGGCTTTCGCGCAGAGCTTCTTCAGCCAGTTTGCGGTCGGTAATGTCCAAAACAAAAGCTACCCCGTTGAAAAGCGCCTCATCCAACATGGCACCGGCCATGAGGATCGGAACGCGCGATCCGTCTTTGCGGATGTACTCCTTCTCGAACGGCACGTTGTTGACACCGGTTGCCTTGAGTTCCTCTACAGATGCCTCATCCAGATGACGGTACTCCGGCGGGGTCATATTAATCCAATCAATGCGACCAGCAGCCAGGTCTTCCCGGTCGTAGCCCAGCATCCCAAGGAACTTGTCGTTAGCGTCCGTAACCGCCCCGTCCATGTTCCAAAAAATCACACCGAGTAGGCCGGACTCGTAAAATCGACGGAAACGCTCCTCGCTCTCACGCAAGGCATCCTGAGCTTTTCGCTTTTCGGTGACGTTATGGAAGACTAGCACCACACCAATCAGGTTGCTGGCGCTATCCCTGATCGGGGCGGCACTGTCTTCGACCGGGATTTCGCGCCCATCACGGGTGACCAACGCCGTATGATTTGCCAGGTTGACAATACTCCCCTCCAGCAGCACTCGTTTTACAATGTCTTCAGCTGGTTTGCGGGTCTCCTCGTTAATAACCTTGAAAATGCTCTGGATTGGCTGCCCCAAAGATTCTTTCAAATGCCAGCCGGTTAATTCCGCACCAACCGGATTTATGAAAGTTACCAGGCCGGAGGCGTCGGTTGCAATCACCCCATCGCCGATACTGCTGAGCGTCACCCGGAACCCTTCCCTGCTACGATGCAACTCCTCTTCTGCCCTCTTGCGCTGCTCTACCTCCATCCTAAGGCCTGCATTG
>JGI20214J51650_10001004_pt1 | contig 17888 bp, 10 predicted proteins | sample WetSurMetagenome_FD_51650 | JGI IMG/M metagenome (IMG submission 51650) | reverse complement strand
CGAGGTCCCCACATATCAAAAGACCGATTACTGGGGTACAACCATATCATCCATATCACCAAAAGTAAACTGGGGACATTTTGTTGAAATAGCACCCGGGGTGAGGACAGAGATTTTTAACCATTTAAGCATAGGCTGGTCGGTGAGTCTGAGATTGTTGCTATATACAGGTACCGGAAAAAATCTCAGACCTGTATATTTTCCAGGGTTTGGCAATGGTACAAAAACAATAACTACAGGAATGAATTATTTTATTGTCTGGAATATCCCTTATAAAAAGATTAAAGTGATCCTTAAGAAGGAGGTGAAGGAAGAACCAGAAGAAAACAGCGATACCAATAGTACAAATAGCACAAACAACACCAGACAGCAGGGTTCGGGGGTAAAACAATAGAAATGTAGTGCTAATTACAATCTACAAACCTTGCAGTGAAGAAGAGGTGAAGAGGAGACTGAGGGACTGAGGGACAGAGAAACGGAATGACCGCAAGACTGCATGACCGCAGGGCTGCAAGACTGCAAGACCAAATATTTCAAGACTTACCTGGTCTTTTGCTAAAAATATAAAGCCCTGCATACGTCAGCAGCCCGTTTAACAGCAAGAGCTCAAAACCAAATTTATAGCCATTAAATAATTCTACTGAGTATTTGCTGAGAAAAAAACAAGCTATCGGAGAAAAAATTGCAATAACAGGAGTTATTTTATCATTTGCAGTCCTTTTNGTAAACAGTCCGAAAGAATATAATCCGAGCAACGGTCCATATGTATAGCCGGCAATTGTAAAGAGTTTATCTATAACCGCATTGTCATTGAAAGTGCTGAATATTAAAACACATANAAAAAACACCAGGGCAATACAAAGATGAACAGCATATCTGATCCTCGTCCTTGCCTTTTCAGAAATACCTTCTCTCCTTTCAAGTCCGAGGAAATCGATACTCACAACTGTGGTAAGTGATGTTAAGGCACCATCGGCACTCGGAAAGGCAGCAGAAATCAATCCAATTAGAAACACAATCCCGGCTACCGGTCCAAGATACCTGATTGCTACTGTTGGAAAAATGTCATCACTTGATACTACGCTTATACCTTTGTTCTGCATAAAAATAAGCAAAATGGCTCCAAGAAAAAGGAAGAGCAAATTCACAAATACCAGGATACCACTGAAGGTGAACATATTCTTCTGTGCTTCCCTGATATTTTTGCAGCTTAGATTTTTCTGCATCATTTCCTGATCAAGCCCAGTCATAACAATAGTAATAAACATTCCGCTGAAGAACTGCTTCAGAAAGAATCTTGGATGATGCCAGTCGGTTATAAACATTTTCGAAACAGAACTTTCTTTTACCACCGACACAAGCTTCCCAAGAGGAATATGCAGGTTACTTCCGATATAGATCACCGAAAGAATAACAGCCAGTAACATAAAGGTAGTCTGCAGGGTATCGGTCCAGATAATCGTTCTGATCCCACCTTTAAATGTATAAAGTATAATTAGAATAATAAACACGAGAACATTAATCCAGAAAGGAACATTCCATGCGTCGAAGACAAAGATCTGAAGTACTTTTATTACCAGGAACATGCGCAGTGATGCTCCTAATGTCCTGGATAAGATAAAGAATCCTGCTCCTGTTTTATAAGTCCAATAACCAAATCTTTGTTCAAGGTAAGAATAAATAGAAGTCAGCTTTAACCTGTAATAGAGCGGGAGTAATACCAACGCTATCACAAAATAGCCAACCAGGTATCCGAGAACGACAACCATATAGCTGAATTGCGTATCTTTTACCCATCCGGGTACCGACATAAAGGTTACCCCCGACAGCGATGCCCCAATCATTCCATAAGCCACAACAAACCATGGAGATATCTTATTTCCTATAAAAAATGACTGGCTGTCAGCTTTACGTGCAGTAAACCATGTGACAAAAAATAAAACCAGGGTGTAGATTAAAAAAATCCCAAGGATAAGGAGAGGTGACATATCAAAAATAATTAGTTTACAAGATTAACAAAAAGAATGGAAGACAAAAAATCTCCAACCTTTACAAGAACTGGTGAAAATAGAACTAATTTTGTCTTAAAGATTATAATCATGAGTTTTACTGAATTCCCATCGCGGCTTCTTGAAAATGCTGTAAATGAATTTGCTTCACTTCCTGGTGTAGGCAGGAAAACTGCTTTCAGGCTGGTAATGAATCTGTTAAAGCGAGATTCTATGGAGGTTAAGAAATTTGGCGAGAGTATAATCCGCTTACATGAGGAGATCCACTATTGTAAAATCTGCAATAACATTTCCGACACAGAAATATGCAGCATTTGCAATGATGAAAAGCGAGAGCGAGCTCTGATCTGTGTGGTTGAGAATATCCAGGATGTGATGGCTATTGAAAACACACGACAATTTAACGGATTATATCATGTCCTGGGAGGTATTATTTCGCCAATAGATGGAATAGGTCCATCTGATCTTAAAATCGACAGCCTTGAAGAAAAAGTAAAGACCGGAGGGGTAAAAGAAATAATTCTGGCATTGAGTACTACTATGGAAGGAGATACTACAAATTTCTATATCTTCAAGAGACTGAATAAATACAATATCTCAGTTACAACTCTTGCAAGGGGTGTAGCAATTGGAGACGAGCTCGAATATACCGATGAAATTACACTTGGAAGGGCAATAAATAACAGAAATCCATATCAGCAATGATAACNTCAGTTAATCAGTTTCTGTCAGCTNCAGAGATAAGCATGAACCGTTCAGCAAATTATTGCTGTTTGTTACGAATTGAAATGTAAATAATCCGGATGGATCTGTCTGTCATTATTGTGAGTTTCAATGTCAGAGATTATCTGCGTCAATGTCTGAATTCAGTAAAATCAGCCACAGATAATATTGACTGCGAGATAATTGTCGTTGACAATAATTCTGAGGATGAGACAATAAGGATGATTAAAGATGAGTTCCCTGAGATCAGATTAATAATAAATAACGCCAATTGCGGTTTTTCAGCTGCAAATAATCAGGCAATCAGAATATCTGGCGGAAGATTTGTTTTACTTTTGAACCCCGACACGAGAGTTGACAAAGATACATTCGCTAAATGCATAAATTTCCTCGACAAACATCCCGACGGCGGAGCTTTAGGAGTAAGAATGATAAACGGGGAAGGAAAGTTTCTTCCTGAATCTAAAAGAGCTTTCCCCACTCCACTCACCGCGTTTTTTAAAATCTTTGGCGGATCATTCCTATTTCCAAAATCCCGTTTTTTTAACAGATACTACCTTCCACAGATAGACAGCAGCCAGACTTCCAATACTGAAGTAATTTCGGGTGCATTTATGTTCATCAGGCGGGAGGCTTTGAATATATCAGGGCTGTTGGATGAGGACTTTTTCATGTANGGAGAAGACATTGATCTGAGTTACAGGCTAATACAAGCTGGTTTTAAAAACTACTATTTCGCTGATACTCAGATAGTTCATTTTAAAGGGAAAAGCACATCCCGAAAAAGCTATAAAGATATCCTCCAATTCTACAAAGCCATGCGGATTTATACAAGGAAAAGAGTTGCAGAAGGGAAACTTAATTCTTATGTGCTTTTAATNTCAGCTGTTTATCTGAGAGAGATATTAGCTATACTGAACAGGTTTTTAAAACTAACCTTCACCCGTTAAGGTTAACTGACAGCTAATTGTTTCAACATGTAATGTTTATCTGAAACATTTCAGCTATCCGTTTGTTTATTAAGTAAGAAAATTGATTTCGTAAATAACCCCCTTCCCAATCCCGACGGAACCGTCGGGAATTAAAACTTCCCGCCACTGCGGGATTAGAAAGGGGGTAAAAGAAAGTTGAAAGAAATTAAAACACAAGTTTATGGCAAGGATGAATATCACATTACCCGCAATGGGCGAAGGTGTAATTGAAGCAACTATAAATAAATGGCTGGTTAAAGAAGGATCGGAAGTTAAGGAGGATGATCCGCTTGTTGAAGTTGCTACAGACAAAGTTGATTCGGAAATCCCGGCACCAACTGCAGGTACCCTGGTATCTATAATAGTAAAAGAAGGCGCGATTGCCAAAATAGGTGAATTACTGGCGATAATTGAAAATAGCATTGTCCCTACAAAAGAAGAACTTAAGAAAGTTGATAAAGAGGTAGAAAGAATCAGGGAAACTATTGAAACAGTAAAAAAGCAAAAGACAGAGGTTGAGGATTTATCGCACAACATGAAAAGCAGGACCCCCTCCGGAAAGTTCATTTCCCCTCTTGTCAGGAGTATTGCTGCCCGGGAAGGAATAAGCTACACTGACCTTGATAAATTAACCGGAACCGGAATGGATGGAAGAATAACAAAAGATGACATTTTAAAAATCCTGGAAGAAAAGAATCCCTCGTCAAAACCTGAAAAAATTTCTGAAGTCAAAGAACCCGCAGAACCAACAAATGCTGTAAAAACTTCAAAAAAAGAATCAGTCTCTCTCACCCGGTCAGTAGGAGACGAGATAATTCCCATGGACCGCATCCGCAAAATCATTGCAGACCATATGGTTTTGTCAAAAAGGACTTCACCTCATGTAACATCTTTTATAGATGCAGATGTTACACGTCTGGTTAACTGGAGAAATTCATACAAGGAGCAGTTCATGGCTGCTGAAGGTCAGAAACTTACACTTACGCCGATTTTTGTCGATGCTGTTGCAAAGGCATTGTATGCATTCCCGATGGTTAATATTTCAGTTGACGGTGACAATATTATCAAAAGGAAAAATATAAATATAGGTATCGCCACTGCTCTGCCCGATGGGAACCTGATTGTACCGGTAATAAAAAATGCAAATGAGAAAAACCTGACTGGGTTGGCAAAAGCAGTAAATGATCTTGCAGAAAGAGCAAGAATAAATAAACTGAAACCTGACGAAATAACAGGAGGTACATTTACAATTACAAATTTTGGAAGCTATAATAATCTTGCAGGAACACCTATTATTAATCAACCTCAGGCTGCTATACTTGGAACAGGAGTTGTAAGAAAGACACCGGCAGTAATTGAAACCGAAGATGGCGATATGATAGCCATCAGGCAGATAATGATTCTCTCCTTAAGTTATGATCACAGGGTAATTGATGGTGCACTTGCTGGAAAGTTCCTTCATAAAGTGAAAGAGATACTTGAAAATTATACTCCCGACATAGCCTGACAATAATTTAGATTTTTGAGCAGTATAGATATTAGTTTGCTAATAAACTGATTCATAGAATAAAAGAATAGAATTGGTAAAAAGGACTTCATTAAATAGCCCTTTTTTCTAATTTTTATCCTATATTAGTAGCCTTGAGTAGAGAAATAACGCATTGACTTCCTCCATACTAAAAAAGAAACTAAGGATTATTTTTTTTGAAAATGTATTATGAGCCTACATTCCATTTAGATTTAATAACAATATGATGAAAAGGTTACTTCTCTTAATGTGGCTTCTAGCTACTTTTATTAATTCTGATTTAATTTCCCAGTCAAGAGATGAACTCAGAAATAATTTTTATGACGCTGAGAGCTGGATCTTGTTTGAAGCCTACCAGGATGCTCTTCCTCTATATCAGCAGTTGGCTAGAAAATATCCCGATAACTCAAATTTTAAGTATCGGATAGGCCAGTGTTATATGAATATTCCCGGAGAGAAGGCAAGAGCTGTCAGATACCTCGAGGATGCTATCAAAAATATCAACCCAAAATACAAAGAGGGTAAATTCAATGAAACCGGCGCACCTTATGATGCTCTGTATTACCTTGCAAATGCCTACCGTATAAATAACCAGGTTGACAACGCCCTGAGGGCTTATGAACTCTTCAGAAAAAACCTCAATCCTGAAGTATANGATACTACAATTGTAAACCTCCAGATCCAGTCATGCAGAAATGCAAAGGAATTAATGAGAATGCCACTTTTTATCAAACAAAAGAATCTAGGAAATGTAATAAACACTTACAATAACGATTTCAACCCTGTAGTGTCTGACAAAGAGGATCTTCTTGTTTTTTCAAGAAGTCAGGCATTTTATGATGCAATCTTATATTCTATAAAAGTTAATGGCGTTTGGACCGAACCAAAGAACATGAATGAAATGCTGAAAATTGACCGGGATCTTTTCCCGACATCACTTTCGAAAGACGGAAAAGAACTTTATCTGTACAGTTCAGCTGATTATGACGGAATTATTTTTACAACAAGGTTTGAAAACGGGACCTGGTCACCTCTTGTTAAACTGAATGAAAATATCAATACCAAATACTGGGAATCACATGCTACGATCTCCCATGACAACAAAAAACTTTACTTCACCAGTAATAGGAAAGGGACAATTGGCGGTCTCGACATATATGTTTCTAGTCGCGACAGNACTGGTGACTGGGGGCCCGCAGTAAATCTGGGACCAGTCATAAATACACCCTATAACGAGGAATCTCCGTTTTTAAGTGAAGACGATAAAACGCTGTTTTTTAGTTCCAGGGGTCATTTTAACATGGGGGGCTATGATATTTTCTATTCTACACTGCTTCCTAACGGGGAATGGTCAGTTCCTCTGAATGTGGGTTATCCTCTTAATTCAACCGACGACGATGTGTTCTTTAAACCGCTTAATCAGGGTTATGAGGGTTACATGTCAAAAGAAATGCCCGGAGGGTTTGGCAAACAGGATATATACAGGATTGAAATCTTCTCAAATGATCATCCGCGAAAATTCTTTGTAAGAGGGATGGTAAAGATTGCCGACCTGATAAATAACATGAACGACAGCGTGAAAGTGAGCGCAATGAATATCAAGAACCCAAACCAGACGATAATAGTTTACTCAAATCCAAATACCGGTGAATATGAGTTTCAGCTTCCTCAGGGAGATTATCAGATTACATACGAGGGCGATGGAGGCGAAAAAATAGTTAAAAATATTGATNTGCCTCTTCTACATCCTTCAGACAGTTTTGTTCTTCCAGGAACAATACTGCCAAAGACTGACTTTGTTGCTGATCTGAACGTTGAAACAAATAAAACAATTTCTGTTACAAAAGGAGACTCAATCCTGTTTCCTATGAAAGTCGAGCCAAAATCTATGCTTACAGTTGAACACTGGGTTGGAGATTCCCTGGTTTCGGTTGAGCACTTTACTATGACAGGCACAACCTTTAATTACAAAATGGCCCCCAGCAAGGGAGATAACAGGGTTGTCTTCAAACTGACCGACAGATTCAATAATACAACCAAAACTGAGGTTTTGATTACCAGGGCAAATAAAATCATTAATCAGCCGCTGGAGCATCCTGAATACAGCAGGATTATTTCACAAAAACAAATTGCTTCACTCGCTTCGATGCTCAGGAGCAGGGCGAAAGATAGCCTGTTAAAGGTCATTACTGAAACAAATATTGAAAATAAACAATTCGGAAAAGTCGATGACTATATTTCACTACTAAAAGATGAAGCTTCTAAAAAAGGCATTGCGTCGGAAGAGATGGATAAACTTGCCCTGAAAGTGGCTGTGATGGATAATATCCTGTCGCAGGCAGCAGTTGACTACCTTGCAAAACATACTGACGGGGAGCTGAAAGCGCTTCTTTCAAATACCGATATTTATGTGTCAGATCTTAAGACGTGGACAGATTTACAGACATATATCAACAAACAGACAGCCGGAAAGATAACTCCTGATGAACTCAACCGGATTGCAGCAGCAGTATTGGCAGAAACAGATCCTTCAATCGGAATACTNAAAAGGCAGATTCTGACTTTCAGCGAAAGTTCACCTGCAGGAGACCTTGTCAGACAGATTGTTGCATCTCTCGATCAGAGCGACATCAGGACAAAAGAACAGTGGCTGCAGGAATTTTACAATACTGCAATTAACCGGGGCCTTACCCAACAACAGATTTCTGAACTCCTGGTTAAGATCAGTTCATCATCCGACACAAAAGTTGAAGACTACCTCAGAGATCTGATTGCACAATCGGATGAACCATTGGCTTCAATGTTGAAATCAATTGATCTGAAGAAGGAGAATATTAAAACTCCGGAAGAACTGATTTCATATCTCTTTGCCAACAAGGATAAATATCCTCTGGAATCACTCTTAAAGAGCATTGCAAAGCTTATCACTGCAAAGAACTTATCTGTTGAAGGTCTAAAATCACAACCTTCCGGTGCTGGTCATGGAAATCTGATATGGATATTGGGAATTATTCTTGGTGGTGGAATTTTAGGCTTAATATTATTCCTTTGGTGGAGAAAAAGGAAAAAGGATAAATAAATCTAATGGAGAATGACTGACTTATGTCGGTCATTTTCATAAAATAATGTACGATTAATAATTCTTTTGCCGTTTTTTTAATAAATTTGTTTACCAAAATCTTTGTTTATGAGCAAAAGAGCGGTATGTCTGTTATTCACAATAGTTTCTATCATTCCAGTGTATGCTCAGGAGAGCAAAGAACTTCAGGAACCCTTTCTCGAAGCTGAATATTTTATGATGAATGAAGATTACTCTGATGCCCTCGCCTACTATTTGCAGTTATTTGAAAAGTTACCCGATAATGCAAATCTGGCTTATTGTATTGGCATGTGCTATCTGAATATTCCTTCNAAAAAGAATCTCTCTGTCGAATATCTTGAAAACGCAACTAAGAACATGTCGGCAAAACATAAAGAAGGAACAATTAGTCAGGTAGCTGCCCCTTATGATGCATTATTTGAACTCGGAAAAGCCTATCGTGTTAATTACAAGTTCGACAAAGCTAAGGAGACTTTTACAAAATACCTGGCCACATTATTACCCGATGATCATGAGAATATCGATTTCATTAAACATGAAATCGAAGTATGCGATATGGCCAAGGATTTGATAGCCAAGCCTGTAACGTATATTGAAGAGAATATGGGCGAAATCTTTAACGATGAAAAATCTAATTTTAATCCTCTGATTTCAGCCGATGGTAAATCTTTTGCTTTTATGGTTTCGCTGAAGTTCTACGATGCAGTAATGTTTTCCAGGCTTGTAAATGGAAAATGGACCCCTCCTGTAAATATTACACCTGAACTTCAGTCTGATGGAGATTTTTACATTTCATGTCTCTCTGCCGATGGTAAATTATTATTCCTGTCCAGGGATGACAATGAAAATAGTGATATCTACATAAGCTCTTACAATGGCGCAAGTTGGAGCAAGACTACAAAATTAAATAAGAATATAAATACAAAATACTGGGAATCACATGGTTTTGTCAGTGAAGACGGGAACCAGCTTGTTTTTGCCTCCGACAGGCCTGGAGGTTTTGGAGGACTCGATCTGTATGTTTCACGTAAAGTAAATGGCGACTGGGGTCCGGCTGAAAATCTGGGTCCTGAAATAAATACGCCCTTTAATGAAGACCGGCCTTTTCTGATAAATAATGGCAAGACAATTTTTTTCAGTTCTCAGGGACATCTTAATATCGGAGGCTACGATTTATTCCGGTCCGATCTTCAGTCTAATAGTCTTTGGAGTGATCCTAAAAACCTTGGATATCCTATCAACACTCCCGATGATGACATATTTTTTATGCCTGTCGGATATGGAAAATCGGGTTATTATTCAAGATTTAAAGAAACAGGAGGCTATGGGAAAGAAGATATTTATAAAATCACATTTAAATAAAATTTGGCCTTTTGTTGGCTAATTGCTTTAGAATAATTACTATATTTGTTTTAATGGTAAAGTTCAGAGTAAAAATCATAAGCATAATCCTGCAGCTAATAACTCTGGTCGTTATTCCGGCTTTTGTTTCAGCTCAATCAACCGGAGAGATGAAACAAATATTCGCAAAGGCTGAGTCTTACTATCTTTTTGAGGAATACGAGCTCGCAAATCAGCTTTATCTGTTACTCGATACCACCTCCAATTTTAATCTTAAGTATAAGATAGGCAACTGTTATCTGAATATCACCGATGAAAAAGAGAAATCGATTGCTTACCTTGAAGCTGCAGTTAAAACTGCCACTTATGATTCAAAAACAGAATCCTTTAAAGAAAAAAGAGCTCCACTCGATGTTTATTTTTCCCTCTCCAAAGCCTATCTGATTAACAATCAGTTTGAAAAAGCACTTAGTACACTCCAGACTTTTGAAAAGCTTGCCAGAGAAACTACTTCAAAAGGAGGAATGAAAAATCTCGATTACATTGACCAGCAGATACAGGCATGCAAGAATGCCATCCAGAATAAAACCAATCCTGTCCTCTTCAGTAAAAAAAGTATGGGAAGCGACTTCAGCCAGGGCTCAATAAACGATAATCCTTCAGTAAGTTTTGATGGTAACACCATCGCCTATACGGAACGCAGAGGAATGGTTAATGCTATTTTCTATTCGAAAAAAGAAAGAGGGAAATGGCAGACACCCATTGAAATAACAGCCCAGCTTAATGCCGGCGAGGATTGTTCTACCTGCTCACTTAACAACGATGGCTCTGAATTGTTCCTTTACAAAACCGATAATTATGATGGTGCTATCTACTCCTCAAACTTTGTAGATGGTGCATGGACTCCTATAAAAAAATTAAACAAAAATATTAATACTAAGTTTTACGAATCGCATGCTTCTGTTTCAGCCGATGGTAAAAAATTATATTTTACCAGCAACCGGGATGGTGGACAGGGAAACCTCGATATTTATGTTTCAGAAAAAGATCCTACAGGTGANTGGGGCCCGGCAGTAAATTTAGGAGCAGCAATCAATACCCCNTTTAATGAGGATACTCCTTTCATTACTCAGAATGATTCGGTCCTATACTTTAGCTCAGAGGGACACAGTTCCATGGGGGGATTTGATAATTTTAAAAGTCTGAAAATAGGGAATGCCTGGAAAACACCTATGAATATTGGATTTCCTTTAAATTCAACCGACGACGATAAATTCTTTCAGCCTCTGAATAATGGNAAGAATGCATATTATTCAATGACAACCGGGTACAAGAAAAAGGAGATTTTCTATCTGGGCATGGGCAGTACAGATGTCAATCAGTTGTTTGAAATTAAAGGCAAATACAGTCTTAAGGATACAGTAGTGAACTTTGACGATAAATATTCTATACACCTTATTAACAAAGTATCAGGCGATACTCTCGATGTTGGATACCCAAACAAATATACAGGTCTTTATAGCTTTACTGTCGCCCCCGGACAATTCAGAATATTCTACAGAGGATTGGGGTACCTGACACAAACAATAGATACTGCTATAATTCAGGACAATCCAAATNTCACATTGAATATAGACGTAACTCTTGAAAGAGATACAACTATAAAACTGATCAGTCCTCCTCCCCCTGCACCAATTGTCTATGATAAGATAAATCTGTCGCTCATACCTACTGTTTCTTCTGTTGACACCAGTATGCTCATAAGAAACCTGAATGTCAGCGACGTTGGCGATATGAATATAAAAGATTCTGATGTGCTCTATTATACAGTTCAGGTTATGGCTCTCCATCATCCTGTTGATGTGACCTACTTTAAATACATTACCGATATGAAAGTAATGTATAATGATATCGATAAATTTTATCGTTATACAACTGGTCGCTTTGAAACTAGAGAAGAAGCTTATTCATTAAGGCTCGAGTTGTTGAAGAAAGGATATCCTGAAGAAATCTTTATTAAGAAAGTTTCGAAGTAATGAAGACAGTGTTCAGGAGGACAATTTTTCTCTCTTTTCTGTTTTTTAGTTTTCTTCCTCTTTCTTCACAAGTACTTTCTAAAAATGGGTTCATCAAAGCCATTCAGGAAGCTGATATATTTTATTATTACGATCAGAATTATGAAAAGGCTGCAGAATTGTACCAGTCTCTTCTTAATAGTTATCCCAATAATTCCAACCTCTGTGCAAAACTGGGGATTTGCGATTTGAACCTCGATGGGAAAGGCACTGATGCTCTGAAACTACTTTCAAAGGCTTCATTGAATGTAGTAAGTAACGATAAGGAATATGTTGAGTACGGTGAAAAGGCGCCTTTGGATACATATCTTTATCTCGCTATTGCTTATCATCACAACGACAGCATTCAAAAAGCTATTACACTCTACAACGATGCCAGGAAGAAACTAAGCGGATCTAAAGCCTTCAGAGAAGAGTATATTGACCTTCAGATCAGAGATTGCCGCTATGCTCTGGAAATGAAAAAGAAACCCTTAACACTCATTACCGAATTATTCATGCCATGGCTGAGTGATTATCCCGGAGCCTGCAATCCTGTACTCGCAAAAAATGATTCTGTTTTTATTTTCACTCAGAAAGCAAACTCAAAAACCCGAATTTTATGCTCTTATAAATCAGGGACATGGAAAAGGCCTGTCGACATAACCAAACAACTCGGAGGATTCGAAAGATTTTATACTAACTCAATCACCGGAGATGGGAAAATGTTAATAATTTATATGGATGATGGCGGTGACGGGAATCTATACTTCNGCCAGAGAAAAGACTCTGCATGGACAAAAATTAAAAGTGTCGGAAAACCAATAAATACAATTTATTGGCAATCGCATGGTTTTATTACTCCCGATGGTAAAACAATGTACTTTGCTAGCAATAAGCCAGGTGGTGAGGGTGAACTTGACATTTGGTACTCTGAAAAGGGCCCAAATGGGAAATGGCAGGAACCAAAAAACTGCGGTAATATTATAAATACGCCTTATAATGAAGATACTCCTTTTTTTGACGAGGCGACAGGAGCTTTGATTTTCAGTTCTGTTGGTCATACCAGTATGGGGGGATACGATGTATTCAGATCAATAAAAAAGAATGGAACCTGGACAAATCCTATTGGAATGCCGTTCGCTTTTAATAATACGCAGGAAAATACATTTTTTATTCTTAACAATAATAAACCCGGGTTTATCACCAGTCTATATAACGACAGTACCAAATCGCGAAACATATATTCAATGGTGGCAGAAGACCCTGCTGATAAGATAACATTAGGAAAAGGGACAATTACTTTACAGGATGGAATGGCAGTTGATCCTAAACAAACCCGGATCTGGCTCGCGGATCCTAAAAAAGTCGGATTGCCCAAAAATATAATATTGGTAGATTCAATATCGTATAAATTTGAAATAAAACCTGGTGATTATCAGTTATTTGTAAGTCACACTGGATATAAAACTGATACTATTAATCTGAGTATTCCTTTGTATTATTCATCAAATTACATTAGTGTTAATTCCTCTCTGATCCCAGATAAAGTTTTCGGTGGTGAATTCCTTACAATAAACAATATTTTATTTGATTTCAACAGTTTTAAGCTTACTGAAGAGGCTAAATCAGCCCTGGAAAGTCTCAAGTCTGTTCTTATCAATTACCCTGAATTAAAAGTTGAGATTGCAGGTTATACAGATGCAAAGGGCAGTAAAGTGTATAACATGATTCTCGCTGATAAAAGAGCGCAGTCAGTAATAAATCATCTAACTGAATCTGGTGCTTCACCTTCACGATTTATTAAGAAAGCTTTTGGAAAGTCTGACTTTGTGGCAGTGAATTTCAATGCCAACGGATCTGACAATCCTGAAGGAAGAAAGTATAACAGAAGAGTTACCTTCGGTATTGTAGATCCTAAAACAGGCGTTATTATTCGTCAGGAAACATACACTCCTGAACATCTCAGACAGCCATTTTCAATGAGATACAGCATTATCCTGTTAAAAACAAGTAAAAAATTAGGCCCAGGTTATTTCACTGCCCTGACTAAAGACGATCTCCTTTTTATCAGGACACTTAAAATGGACACAGTTTCGATGTATATACTAGGAGTATTCTACAATAAAACCGATGCATTAAAATATCTTCAGTATGCCAGAGAAATGGGATTTGATAGTGCTCATATTCTAAATCAATATGAGCTTGACAATGAGTCNAAAACAAATTTGACATCCGAGCAGAAAAAGGTAATTCTCGACAANATAGATAAGGGAGTCTTTACGGTACAGCTTAAAGCGACAAGTAATGCGTTGGATATTGGCAGGATATTTTCGGGAATTGAAAACGTAAATGAAGTTCGAACAAGTGATGGATTATATAAATATTATGTTGGAGAATATGCCTCATTGTCTAAGGCAAAAGAAGCCCTTTTAGCCATCAAAAAACTGGGCTATGAAGATGCTTTCATCAGAAATCTNTATCTGTTGTTGACTCAATAGTTTACAGATTTACAACTCATGAAGTACGAAAAGATCAGACTAAGGGCTATAGAACCAGAGGATCTGGAACTTCTTTACGAATGGGAAAATATTGGTGATTACTGGGTAATCAGCAATACTGTTTCTCCTTTTTCAAGATTTACCCTAAAAAGATATATAGAGAATTCGCACAAAAATATCTATGAGACCGGCCAGCTTAGGTTAATGATTGACCATATTGAAGATAATGCAACAATTGGGACAATAGATATTTTTGAATTTGATCCATTTCACAAGAGAGCCGGAGTAGGAATTCTATTAGCCAATGAATCATACAGGCGAAAAGGTTATGCTTCTATGTCGCTTGTCTGTCTTATTAACTATTGTTTTAAAACACTTCAGCTCCATCAGCTTTACTGCAATATTCTGTCGACTAACAAAGAAAGTTTAGAACTGTTTAAGAAACATGGTTTCATTCAGACCGGAATTAAAAAAGACTGGATACTGACGGAAAAGGGATACCTCGATGAATTTATTTTCCAGTTGATTAACGAATAGCCAGTAGTCCGCATGCAGCTGAAATGTCTGCTCCGCGCGATTTTCGGATTGAAGCTGAGATTCCTGAAATAATTAAATTATGTTTGAAAGACTGCATCCTCTCTGGTGAGGATGCTGAGTATTGATCGTCAGGGGCATGGTATGGCAGCAAATTAATTCTTATAGATGAGACTGCCAGAATATCCTTAAGTCCTTGCAGATGGCGTTCAGTATCATTTAAATCCTTAATCATGATATAAGCAAGACTTAATCTTCGTTTCTTTTTAACAGGATAATTTTTTAACAGTTTAATTATGCTGTTTACCGGATATTTACCTTCGACAGGCACCATTTTTTTACGTTCGTCTGCAAAAGGTGAAAATAGGCTGAGTGTAAGATTGCATTCAGATTCATTTAGAAATTGCTCAATACCAGGCATCATACCTACCGTTGAAACAGTTACATTTTTTGAACTTATAGCAAGACCCCATTCTGATGTTATTATTTTGCAGGCTTTCAAAACATTTTCGATGTTGTCCATCGGTTCTCCCATACCCATAAAAACTACATGAGTGACATTTGTGGANNCNGGAATTGCGATTATTTGATTTACAATCTCTCCGGCAGTGAGATTTCCTCTGTAACCATACCGTGCAGTAACGCAAAATGAACATCCCATCCGGCAGCCCGATTGTGTAGAAACGCATACCGTGTTCCTCTTTTCATCAGGTATATAAACAGTTTCAAATTCCTTACCGTCGTCAGATCTGAACAGATATTTAACGGACTTATCCGCTGACACTTCGAAAGTTAAGGGCGGAGTAATTCCGGTATATGCAACTTTTAGAAGCCTCTCCTTTAACCGTAATGGAATTCTGGTAAAATGGGAAATCTCGGATATTCTCTTTTTATAAACGCTGTTTGAGACTAAAGTGGCCTGAATTCTGGTGAAACCTGAAGAGCTAATCAGGTCATATATTTCATCAGCATTCAAGCCACAAAGACTCTTCATATTTCAAGTTATGTGCTTATTTCATATACGGGCGAACATCTTTTAACGGTTCGAAAATGGACGCATCATACGAAAATGTATCTAATAAAGCTCCGGGTGTAAGTCTGAAAGAGATCCCAAAGGCCTTTTAGATGAGTCCCCTGTTCTTAAGTAAAGGTTCAATAACAGGTTTACGCCCTCTGAAATTAATATAACTCTGTTCAGCATCCATTATTCCCATTGGCGCCAATACATTTTTCCTGAATGATTCTGCAGTTGCTTTATCAAAAATACCCTTTTCCTTAAAAGCTTCGAAAGCATCATTATCGAGCACTGCTGCCCATGTATAGCAATAATATCCAGCTTCATATCCATCACCGGCGATGTGATGAAAATAAGTACTTCTATAGCGTGGTATAATTTCTTTAATGAGTCCCATTTTCTGCAAATGTTCTTTCTCGAACTTCTGAAGATCAATATTTACCGGGGCTTCAAGGGTATGAAAGTCCATATCTAGGAGTGAAGCAGCAAGCAATTCTACATTATCAAATCCGGTATTAAAGTATCTGCTTTTTTGAATTTTGTTGATAAGAGTTTCAGGTATAATTTCCCCTGTTTTATAATTCTTAGCATACATTTTTAATACTGCAGGTTCTGTAGCCCAATGCTCCATTATCTGGGAAGGTAATTCAACAATATCCTGAGCAGTATTTGTCATGCCGTATTTATTTATTGAAAATAAGCCCTGAAGACCATGTCCGAATTCATGAAACAATGTCCCGACATCGTCAAGACTTAATAACGATGGAGTTTCTCCCGACGGATTATTGAAGTTACAAACGATAGTTACAACAGGTTTAATTTCCTTTCCATTAACCCATTTATGATCGCGGTAGCTGCCGCACCAGGCACCCTGTCCTTTGCTTGACCTTGTATAAAAATCCATATACAGAACACCTACAGGACTTCCGTCAGCTTCCTTAACTTCAAAAGCTTTGGCATCGGGATGAGGAAGAGGAATTCCCTGTATTTGAGTAAAAGTTATACCATAGAGTTTATTTGCTACAGAGAATGCTCCTTCTCTCACATTATCGAGCTGGAAATATGGTCTGAGTTCATTATCATCAAGATTATATTTTTCTTTACGGAGTTTCTCTGCGTAGTACCACCAGTCTGAAGGTTCAATTTTAATTTTTGTGCCTTCCCTGTCAGCAATTTTTTGCATTTCTTTAAGCTCCTCACCTGCAACTTTTAAAGCAGGGGCCCAGAGCTGATTCAATAATGCATAAACATTTGCAGGAGTCTTAGCCATTCTGTTCTCGAGATTAAGGTCGGCAAAGGATTTATAACCAAGCAATTTTGCCCTTCTTGCCCTCAGAGTCACCAGATCAGTCAGAATAATATTATTATCAAGATTATCGCCATGATTTCCTTTTGTAATGTATCCGTCGTACAACTTTTTACGCAAATCCTTATTCTCATCATAAGTAAGGAAAGGGAGCATACTTGGCTTTTGGATTGTNAATACCCAATTACCTCCAAGGCTATCTTTTTTAGCCCGGTCAGNGGCTCCATTGATAACATCCACTGGTAATCCTTTCAGATCATCTTTATTATTAATAACAAGTTTAAATTTATTATTTTCTCCCAGAACATTCTGTCCGAATTTCACTGACAATATTGATAATTTTTCATTCAGCTTTTTCAGTGTATCCTGATCGGCTCCTTTTAGAAGAGCTCCGTTACGAACAAAATTCTTATAAAGATTGACAAGCAGGAAATCCTGTTCTTGACTAAGTGAAAGCTTTTCTTTACCGTCATACAAAGTCTTGACCCTTCTGAAAAGTGCTGAATCAAGAAGGATTTCATCACGGTAGGCCGAGAGTAAAGGAGAAACATCAACCTCAATTTTTTGAAGTGAGTCATTAGTATTTGCCGATGTCTGTGAGAAGAAAACTGAAGAAACCTTAGTCAGAAGCTCTCCGGCATTGTCTAATGCCTCAATTGTATTCTGATAAGTGGGTATGCTTTTATTATTAGTAATATTCTTTAAATCGGCTCTCCCATCAGCCATTCCTTTTGCAAAAGCCGGCATATAATGTTTTGCAAGAATTTTTTCAAAGGGAGGAACCTCGAAAGGAGTATTAAAGGCAG
>JGI20214J51650_10001003_pt1 | contig 17890 bp, 13 predicted proteins | sample WetSurMetagenome_FD_51650 | JGI IMG/M metagenome (IMG submission 51650) | reverse complement strand
AGGGATCACTGCCTTCTCCTGTCACCCTGATTCCCTCATATCCTGATCTGCCTATGGAGCATGTATTTCCCAGAATTCCTGATACTGATGTCCGTGAATTATACCTTAATGATACCGGAAATGGCAGAGTAGTATATTTCCCCGGAGATATTGACAGATCATTCTGGCAAATAATGTGTGCCGACCATGGAAGGCTGCTTGGCAATACAGTGAGATGGGCGCTTAATGAAAAGCTCCTCGTAGAAGTTAAGGGACCCGGGGTGATTGATGTTACCGCATGGAAACAAGAAAAATCGATGACTGTTCATCTTGTGAATCTCACCAATCCCATGATGATGAAAGGCCCGTTCCGTGAACTATTACCAGTATCAGCCAAGGCAATAATCAAGATCCCTGAAAATTTAAAAATTGAGAGAGTACATTTGTTAGTAAGCGGACAAGATGTACCAATTGAAATCGAAGGAAATAAGATAAGCCTGATTATCCCGCAGATACTGGATCATGAGATAATCGGTATAGATTTTATTTAATGCCTTTACTTTTATATTTCCGCATAACACCTTATAAGCCGCTCCTTTAAGTGGTCCGTCTAATCCGGCAAACAAACTATAATATCTCAGGTTCCTCTACTTCTTTGCATCTGAATGGAGCAATTCAATAACTACCCCCAGTGCATCCAATGTTTCATGATAAATATAGGTTCCGTCATCTGAATCATATCGTCCCTGATGTATGATCGGATAACCTGCTTTTTCAAGTGCCCGGGAAGTTTTATCAGGATCTTCAACCTGAAATCCCAGGTGCTGGACTCCTTCTCCCTTTTTGTCAAGAAATTCCTTCCAGCTGGTACCTTCACTTATGGGTTGAAGCAGTTCTATGACCACCTGACCCAGATTGAAGAATGTGAGTTTTACCTGTCCTTCAGATGGTTTTCCTCGGTAGATTTCTTTTACCTCATGACCAGGCCGGGTAGTGCGAATCTCAGGTACCGGCATACCCAATAAATCTGCCCATAACTTACTACTTGCTTCAATATCACGAACAACAACGGCCACCTGGACTATTTTCTTTAATCCCGGATCATGATACGAAATGTCCGATGTTGTGCTTTTTTGAGCATTACCTGTTATTATCAACGCGAATGCCAGGACAAATGATGTTAGTAAATAACTATTTTTCATATGCTTATCTGTTAAGGTTACTTTTATAACAATAATATGAAAAAATTGCATTATCTCAGCCTGTTTTTGGTATAAATATTCCCTGTTGGATGTGAATATCAACTGGTTCATTGAAGCCTGATTCTCAGGTGTCACCTGGGAAAATCATTCAGATTTATCACCTAGAAAAATACTGGATGGGTGACATAAATCCATAGACCATAAAATGCAGATGGATTAAAATCAAAAATAAGGAGTATCAATTTGAAAGTAAGGACTACATAATAGATCTTGAGCCATATTGTACTGAAGATACTATTTAAACTTATTTATCGATCCTGCAGGTATGGTCAAATATTTTAAGGATACTTCTTTTATACCGATAGGTAATAATACCATTGGTTGAGCAAAGTGGACATGCCATGGCATGTACCTGCATCAAATCAGAATGACATGATACTTTATGGTTGCAGATCATGTAATTCTATTGTGCTCTTTTCCATGTCTAATACAAAAATCTGCAGATTTTTGTATATTTACTATGTCAGTTAAGGAATTCGACTTGTAGTTCGGTTGTTTGAATTAATGCTTGAGATGAATCGCTATGGAAAATCAAACTTCTATGGATGATCAGTTTCTTGATAAAATCTACCAGCATATTGAAGCTAATCTGGATAACGAGCAATATTCCGTAGCCATCCTGGCTCGTCAGGCAGGATTAAGCCGATCAACTCTGCACAGGAAACTGATAAAACTGACCAGTAAATCGCCCAGTGATCTTATCAAGGAAAAAAGATTAATGCGTGCCAGGAAGATGCTGGAAAACGATGTGGCTACTGCTTCAGAAATTGCCTACAAAGTTGGTTTTAGAAGTCCCAGCTACTTTACTAAAGTTTTTAAAAACTACTATAAGTTATCTCCAGGAGATGTAAGAAAGGGTAATGCCGCAACAATTCAAAATATATTGAACATCAAACAAAAGGGAATGAAGCCTACATTCCGGACAAAAATCAGGCATCTGACTCCAATTATTCTGATTGCATTATTAGCGCTTGCCATATCTGTTGCAGTAGTGTCTATTTTATTTCACATAGACAAACCGGTTGATAGGTCAATTGCCATTTTACCCTTCGACAATTTTGGTTCAGACAGTGAAAACCAATATTTCGCGGATGGTATTGTGGAAGATTTGCTCTACCGTATTTCACAAATCGACGGTTTAAAAGTGATTTCACGCACTTCATCAGAAATCTTCCGGGACAAGGGCAGCAAAACAATACCCGAGATTGCTGAATTACTTGGAGTTAAATATATTCTTGAAGGTACTGTTCAACAGGAGAGTAATAAAATTCGGATAAACATTCAGTTGATCGATGCACTTAAAGATGATCATGTTTTATCAAAACAATATGACAGGGATTTGAGTGAAGTTTTTAAAATTCAGAGTGAAATAGCCGGTGAGATAGCTTCGGAATTGCGCTTTGTTCTTACCAACGAACAGATATATGCTCTGAGCCGGAATCAGACTGAAAACATAAAAGCATATGAATATTACCAGATGGGACGTTTTTACTCTAACAAACGGTGGGTAGATGGATACAAAAAGGGTATTGAATATTATGAGAAAGCCATAGCAGAAGATCCGGATTATGGACTTGCGTATGCAGGGCTTGCTGATAATTACCATCTTATGGCGCTGCAGGGTTGGATGGATGAAACAGAGGGGAAAAACAAAGCCATTCAGCTGGCACTGAAAGCTATGGTATTGGATCCCAAGCTGGCATTGCCTCATGCTGTTTTAGCTTCCTTGTATTGTGACATAGATTGGAATTGGGAACTGGCAGTAAAAGAATACCTCCAGGCGATTAAATTAGACCCAAACTTTTCTACAGCTCAATTCTATTATTCATATCTCTTAACCATTTTCGGTAATGATTATGATGCAAGGGAGCATATCAATAAGGCGCTGGAGCTTGATCCTTTATCATTTGTCATTCGACATTACAGTGCGGTATACTATTACAATCAGGGACAATTCAGTGAAGCACTGACAGAAAATAATTTATGTCTTGATCTGGCCAAGGATCATCTGTGGGCGCTTAATCTTGAATATTTAATATACTTTAAATTAGAAAATGATCTGGCTGCTTTGGCTTGCTATAAGAAAATTGGAGAAATAACGGGCGAATGGACACGTGAAGAAGCAGATAGTGTTTATAGGATCGGGGGTATTGAGGGGCTTCTTTGGAGGCGAGTGAATGATAGCACATATCATAATAAACTTTACAAAGCGAAATATTATGCTTTGTTGAACGAGGATGAAAAAGCCCTGGAGATCCTCGAATCAGCTGTTAATGAACATACTTTAGGTGGTTTTTATACCATATCTCTTGAATTTAAGAATCTTCGCTCTCATCCAAGGTTTATTGCCATCAGAGAAAAAATGGGTCTGCCTCCACTGTAAGGGGAATTGCGACCAGACTATCAGAATACGACAAGAGTAAATCCAATTTTAACATTGTTTGCAACCATCCTGCTATGCTTCAGGCATTTGTTTGTAGTTACTTTGTATAGCAGGGTATTAGTCATAAAAGTCTTTCTCTGGTATGATGGAATCGACGGCGCTATTAAACAATACTAAACCATTTACATTATGAAAACACTTATTAAGCTTTTACTTTTTATAGCAATTGCTTGCCTTGTCTTATCCTGTTACAAATCCGACATCTATAACGAAGCTTCGGAACCTGTTCGCAAAAGAGTTGATATACCAATACCCAACCTTGTTGGCACAATGGATTTGATTTTAAGCCCAACAAGTGAAACCAATTTTTGGAATGGTACGGTAGATTTTGGTGACTATGGCAAATTTAGTATAGCATTTTTTACTTATACCCCTCCAAGAGATTTTTCTCAGGTATATCCTTTTGACGAAGATTTCATTATTTACAAGTTGGGAACAGATTGGACCATACCGGGAAATATCTATTTGAAAGGTTCTCACAAAGGTCTTCTCAAATTGGTAAAATTTCCAGTTGAATTTTTAGCAAATGGAAAGATTACTGAAGCATACTTTCCATTAGCATTTTGTATGGGAAGAACCTACCATAGTAAAGGAAGCGTTGATTTTAACTCTGGAACTTGTGTTCTGGAAATAAGAATAAATTAATCTATGCGTTGGGGGAATTATACAAAATGTATCCCAAGTGTTATTGAAGATAGCTTGAAAGATTTTAGCCATGCAAATCTCTTTCTTGTCAGAAATGAAGATAAACTATGTTGGAGCGTTTTGTATTCCTGGCTGAATTCATATGCTGAATCCAATATTTGATATTGAAGATCTTATTCTTATTCAAAAACAAAAATCTTTTAATTATGAAAACACAAAAAATCGTTGCAGTCCTGTTCCTTATTGTAGGCATGGCGACTGTTACTGTCAGTGCTCAAAAAAAACCGGTGACAATAGTAGCTCCGCTTGAGGTTACTAATCAACTTTATTTTGATTGTTTGGATCAATACCTTGTTGGCACACTAACTGCTACAAGGACTTTTATGAACAATCACATGGTCGCTAAGATTAGCGGTACTCTTAGTGGAAGCGTAGACCAGCTCGAATACTCTGTAGAACTCATTAACAGTAAAGACATAGATGGGCTTGTTAATTGGGATGATTGGGGTACAAAAGCTATTGCTTATACCTGGGCCTCAAACTTACATGTGTTGAGAGAGGGAAAATTGATCGGTATAATGGGTTTTGCCTACCATTTTATTGTCAATGCTAATGGTGAAGTGACTTCATCTCATGGAGATGTTTACAGAGTTAGTTGTGTTGGGGGGAAATAGTGCCCTAATTAATTGAAATATAAAACATAAACTAAAAATACTTCCAACAAGTTAAGCCCTCGGATCATATGCGGGGGCTTTTTAAGTTTTTAGTGAGCTTTACAAAGAAAAAGCCCTGCACGAGTGTCGTTTAATTAGATTATTTGGCAGGCACATGCCACGGCGTAACCTAAACGCTTTTATCATGCCTGTAAAACACTGATATATTCAGCAGATTTTCTTTCAAATCATATGGAGATTATATTCTATATACATTGCATTAGTTGACTCAAAAAATTGTTGTAGTTATTCCTAAAACCGTTCATAAACTGCGTATAATTGAAAACTTCAATATCTTTGATAAAAGGTTGAGTTCAGACAATATAAAAGCCTTTAAAAAACTGGATAAAAAAATAAGCTCCTTTTTCGGTCATCGGCACTCTGAAATAGTAAAATATTCAGGTAGTTACAAATTGCCTGAGAATAATTAAGAAAGCTAAAAATGAAAAAGTGCTTGATTGCATTTTATTCACGAAAGGGAAGCAATTATGTTGGTTAAAAAATCATAAATTAATTTAGAATCCAAGAATATGAAGAAAAGAGTTTTAGGTAATCAGGGCCTGGAAGTCTCCGCATTGGGTCTTGGTTGTATGGGATTGAACTTTTCCTATGGTCAGCCTGTTGACAAAAAAGTCGCAATTGAACTTATTCGAGCAGCAGTTGAACGAGGTGTTACTTTTTATGATACCGCTGAAATCTATGGTCCGTTTACCAATGAAGAAATAGTTGGAGAAGCCTTGGCGCCTTTCCGTAATGATGTAATAATTGCTACCAAATTTGGATTCAACTTTCTGGACGGAAAATCGAACGGGATTAACAGCAAGCCGGAACATATAAAACAGGCTGTGGAAGGTTCATTAAAAAGATTGAACGTAGAAGTTATAGACTTGCTGTATCAACATCGTGTAGATCCAAATGTGCCTATTGAAGATGTTGCAGGAACAGTTAAAGAATTAATAGAAGAAGGGAAAGTAAAATATTTTGGGCTTTCCGAAGCCAGTGCAAAGACTATTCGTAAGGCACATGCTGTGCAGCCTGTATCAGCCGTTCAAAGTGAGTATTCTCTTTGGTGGCGCGAACCAGAAACAAAAATAATGCCTGCACTTGAAGAACTTGGTATTGGTTTTGTTCCATTTAGTCCTCTTGGTAAAGGATTTTTAACAGGGAAAATTGACGTAAACACCAAATTCGAGCAGACAGATTTTCGTAATTCAGTCCCACGGTTTTTACCTGAAAATCTTTTAGCAAATAAAAAACTGGTTGATTTAATTGAAACTATTGCTAAAAGAAAAAACGCAACACCTGCACAAATTGCTTTGGCATGGCTTCTTGCACAAAAAGCATGGATTGTTCCTATTCCGGGTACTACTAAACTTAATCGTCTGGAGGAGAATATAAGAGCTGTTGATGTTGAATTATCAAATGATGACATTAAGGAAATTGAATTGTCCGCTTCAAAAATTACAATTCATGGTCAGCGATATTCCGAAAGCAGTCAAAAAATGATAGATGATTAAACATCTCTTATATGAATTAAATAGTTATTATTATAATGTAAATCCGATAAGAATGAAAGTATTCATTGCTGTCAGGAGTTATTTATTAGTCAGTTACATGTTTTAAACCTAACCGTAATAAAAATGAAACGAAGAGATCTAATTAAAAACTTGTCAGTGTTGCCTGTTTCAGGACTGATCTTAGGCAATACACTTTCCTTAGGGGCTGAATCAGAAGCAGAAACTACCCCTCCACAAGCAAAACGTGACTTGCTAAAGGAACTGGGTATACGTAAATTCATCAATGCAGTAGGTACGGTTACTTTCATGACGGGATCTCTGATGCATGAGGAAGTTACTGATGCGATAGTTACATCATCCACCGATTTTTGTATTCTTGATGAGGTCCAGGACAAAGTCGGAGAGAAAATTGCAGCCTTATGTCATGCTGAAGCAGCTACTGTTACAGCCGGCTGCTGGTCAGCAATGACCCTTGGAATGGCCGGTGTACTTACCGGTATGGACCAGAAAAAGGTAGCTCAACTGCCAAATCTCAATGGCATGAAATCGGAAGTGATCCTGCAGAAGAAACATAATTACGGATATGTTCATGCTCTTGAAACTTGCGGCATAAAACTAGTCGAAGTAGAGACTGCAGAGGATCTCGGAAAAGCGATAAATGAGAAAACTGCTATGCTTTGGTTCCTGAACTTTGCCGCAAATGATGGTCTGATAAAATACGAGGAATTTGTAGCCCTTGGAAGAAAATTCAATATTCCTACAATGATCGATATTGCAGCGGATGTACCTCCGGTAGAGAATCTCTGGAGATTCAACGATATGGGATTCGATCTGGTAAGTATATCAGGAGGCAAAGCAATGTGCGGTCCGCAAAGCGCTGGGATACTGATGGGGAAGAAGGACCTTATTGCCGCAGCAAGACTTAGTGCTCCACCTCGTGGAGGAATCGCCCGGGGACAGAAAGTTAACAAGGAAGAGATACTTGGAATGTATGTAGCACTGGAGAAGTATGTTAAAACAGACCACGATAAAGAATGGAAAATGTGGGAAGGGAGAATTGCATTTATTGATGAGTCTGTTAAAAAAGTAAAAGGGGTTACAACAGAGGTTAAAGTCCCGCCGATTAATAACCATACGCCTAACCTTAATATAAAATGGGACCCTGCCAAAATAAAGATCAGCAGCACTGAAATGCAGGAAAATCTCCGTAAAGGGAATCCCTCAATCGAGGTTATGGGAGGAAGCGGGAGCGACATCTCCGTGTCTGTATTTATGCTTAAGCCCGGTCAGGAAAAGATCCTGGCAGACAGGATCTCCAGGGAACTTGGTAAAGCCTCTTTATAGATTAATTGGTTTTTTAACTTTTAAAACCTTTTGTCACATTTTAGCAGGCAATCAATTGTTGAATAAGAATTTATATTAGGCTTTAAATTTTCGATTTTAGATACAATTCATTGGGAGTGCTCTGTAAATGGGTACAGGATGCAGATCTCTGTCGAAGCAAGACTTGTAGGTGATGTCCTACCTGAGTTTGTGAAAAATCCTTATTTTACAGATGGCTTCGAGTCTATCTGAAATGTAAACCTGCTTCCCTTGATAATATCATCATGGGTGATGAACCAATTGTTAAATCTTGCCCCGTTCCTCGTTATTACCTTTATATAATTATTGTTTTTGTTCCTGTTTATTGAACTGATTAAAAAGAACTTGCCGTTGGGTAAGAATATTTTCACCTCTTCAAAGGCAGGGGTGGTTATTATATATTCATTTGAAGCTGGACATACCGGATAAAAGCCCATCATTGAGAATACAAGCCAGGCAGACAGCTGTCCTGCATCTTCATTGCCGCTGAGACCGCCCGGGCCAGTACTATATTCTTCATCGATTATTTTACTGATCCATTTCTGTGTCTTTTCAGGTTGACCTGCCATCGAGAAGATATATGCAGCCTGCTGATCAGGTTCATTGCCATGCCAGTAGTGCCCTTTATCAAAAAATTCATTAAGACGTGCCAGGAAAATTTCTGATCCCCCCATTGCCTTCATCAGTCCTGAAATATCATGGGGAACGTACCATGTGTACTGAAATGGAGTACCTTCACAAATGAACCTTGCTTGAATGTATGGATCAAAGGGTTCAATCCAGGTCCCGTCAATATGCCTGCCTCTTACAAACCCCGACTCAGTATCAAATACATTTCTCCAGTTCTCCGAACGTTTTTTTAGCATCTTGAAGTCTTCAGTCTTTCCAAGTGCTTCAGCATATCTGGCCAGTGCATAGTCATCAAATGCATATTCAAGAGTTCTCGATACCTGTTCATTTGTGTGGTAAGCATCGGGGACCCCGTCTTCGAGAGGGATATAATTATATCTGATATAGCTCTGTAAAGCTCTTCTGCCTTTTCCATCTTTGTAATCTGCTTCAGGAGGTGTTTCAAAAGCATTCTGCCGCATATACTTATATGCTTCTTCAGCATCAAATGCCTTTATTCCCTTCAGATAAGCATCTGCTATTGTTGTACTTACATGATCTCCTATCATTGCTGCAGTATAATTGGCCCATGCAGGGAATACAGGCATCCATCCACCCTGCTCAGCTTTAAGAACCAGTGACTTGATCATGTCGAGGGTACGTTCTGGTTCAAGTATGGTCATTAACGGATGTAAGGCCCTGTATGTGTCCCACATAGAAAAATCATCGTAATAATCAAAACCATGTGCTATGTGAATCAGTGTATCCTGTGCAAAACCCTGGTAACTTCCGTCAATATCACTGGCAATCCGCGGAAGTTGATAACAGTGATATAATGCCGTATAGAATTTAATCAGATTGTCGTCTGTACCACCTTTGAGCTGGACCTTGCTAAGAGTTTTGTTCCATACTGTCTCAGTTTGCTTTCTTAGTGACTCAAAGTCCCAGCCCGGGATCTCTTTGTCAAGATTTTTTCGTGCTGCCTCAATGCTTGTGAAGGAAGTCCCTATCCGGACATTAACAAGCTCTTCATTTTTAAATCCAACAACCAGCTGTTGATTGGTTAGCAACTGGTCAATTAGTTGAAATGGTTTATCGAATTTTATTACAAAATAGCCTGAGAAGCCTGCACTCTTCCCACTTCCCTGGTATATGCGGTGTACAGGATTATTACCGACTATCTCATAATTATCAGCATCAATCCGGATTTTACCCACCTTATCATCACTGTTCACCCTTATGAAGATATAGCTCTCCTTTTTGCCGGGGAAGGTAAAACGCATCATCCCTGACCTGACAGAGCCTGTTAACTCAGCAATAATATCAGAATTGTCAAGAAGAATCCTGTAATAAGCAGGAGTTGATGTTTCGTTTTTATGGCTGAACCTGGATGAAGGAGTATGGATCAGTGTATCGGGTAAATTTGTTGTGAACGGCATAAGTGTTACACTTCCGTAATCCTGGGTGCAGCCTCCACTCATCCAGTGACTTCCCCTGAATCCGGTTATGTATTTGTCATTATAGTAATAGGGAGAGATGCACTTTATTTCTGTTGTCCGGGTTTCTGGTGTCCATTGGGTCATGCCAAATGGACGTCCTGCTGCAGGGAAGGTCTGTCCTGTTTCTTCTGTTCCGGGGTCACTGTGCCTCAGAGCACTTGCAGCTCTTGTAGGAGCCGTGCCAATCAGAGGATCTACATATTTGAGCGGTGATTGTGAATAGATTGAGGATACAGTAAAAGAAAAGAATAGTAAAAATGTCTGTAATAATTTCATTTCCCGATATACTGATAAGTGGCGTTTATTATAAATATTTAGTGAAATCATCAAAGTTAAGATAAACTTTTATCTTACTAAAATATGCGATGTTTAAGAAATTCACCTGGCTCCTAAACTGAGATGGGAAATGGAGAACTCACTGATGCTTCTGTCGGACAAAATTTTACTTAGAAAATGGGCTCAGGTAAGTCTTGGGGTACATAATACAGAGAAAGTCCTGCATCCGTCTTTGGCTACCTGCAGAAGTGTAGTCGGCGGAGTACTCTATTTTTAACCTCTTATGTTATCGGTTTGTTAGCCCTGTGTTACCCCACACCAAATAGTGTATGTTCTAACTTGAAGATAATTCATTTACCTAAAACATACAATTCAATGCAAGAAAAAATGCCAGCTAAAGAGAATTGCAGTGTATACAGACGTTCAATTAAAGCGATTCTGTTATTTTCATTGCTGATAGGATCAAGTGTCCTCTTAATCCTATGTACGAAAGAAGATCTTAACTCCATTGCTCTTCCTGATTATAACCCCACTGAGAAGACAGAATATAATAACACTAATACCAGTACGCCAACAAACGACTCAATAAGGCTAAATTCCTTTGATGCGTCAATTGGAGCAGAAGTAAACACCTATTATTATCGTAAGATAATTCATCATTCTATATCAGAAAATCCAAGAGAATTTGCTGCCTCTGAAGCATTACATGGTGTTTTGCTGCCAGGGGTATTGGTCAAGGGAAGTTCGGTTTTTAGTGGTATACCCACTATTATCCCATGTGATAATAAACGAAAGAAAATTAAGGTATCCTTGTCTGTTTTTTCGGGTTCTGGCGATCCAATGAGCCGGGAAGTCAATGCCGGGCAAGCTGATATTGTACAGGCTATTAATGACATATTAGCCGGTTATACCGGAGGATTTCCGGCCCAATATAATATTGAAACGAAATTGATTACTTCCCAGGAGCAACTAAGCTGTGAGCTTAAGGTCGGTTGGAGTAATCCCTCCAACAATCTGGCGGCAAAAACAAATTTTTCATATAATAAAAATAAGACTTCTTTGTTGGTTACACTAACCCAGTCTTTTTTTTCAATCACAGTTGATGCACTGAGCGAAAGCAACACATTTATCGATGGCAAAACTCCCGAAGAAATAGCTCCTTATATTAAACCGGAAGCTGATGGCACTCCAAATCCGCTGGCTTATATTTCATCCGTCACCTATGGCAGAGTTTACAAAATATTTATGACTACTGATGAAAAGAATGTTGATCTGAAAGCAGCAGTTGATTATGCTTATAAAGGCGCTGTAAATAATATAAGTGCCAATGCCAAGATTAACCTGCAGAAGAGATTAAATCAGATTTCGACACAGGTATATCAGATTGGCGGTGATGCATCAACCGGACTTGCGACTGCATTTCTTAAAAATCCTCCCGATGCTTTAGATAGCATAAGAAGTTTTATCGTTGGTGGAGCGAATTTCAGTAAGACCAATGTGGGAGCCCCTCTTTCTTATACGGTACAGACTTTAAAAGACAACAAAATCATAAAGATCAATAATACACTTGATTATGAAGAGGTGGAGTATGTCCCGGCCAGGATTTCATCTGATCCTACAAAAGTAATCGACATTGACGGTAATATATACCCGGTTGTGAAAATACAAAACCAGACCTGGATGGCAGAGAATCTTAGGACTTCCAGGCTCAATAATGGAGATTCTATAAAGCTGATAGTGGCACCAGTAAGTTTTGTAGCAACCGCAAAAGCAGCATATTGCGGAACCAGGGCTGCTAATTATGGATACCTTTATAATTGGTACACTGTATATACAAATAATGTTTGTCCTGTAGGATGGAAAGTGCCTTATGAGAATGATTTTACTACCTTATCCTACAATCTGGGAGGGAATACTATTGCAGGACAAAAACTAAAAATTGCAGGTGACTCTGTTTGGTTTACTTCCGCGTTTGTTTGTACAAATGAGTCAGGGTTTAATGCCAAAGGAAGCGGAGCAATTTCGCCAGCTTATAATAAAATGGAAGGTGAGAAGCAAGTGGCAAGTTATTGGGTTATTGAACGGTCAGGAGCAACCTCTCCAGCCTGGTCGGTAACATATAATAGTAATGCATTCATCAGGGGCGTTTATCCTCATACCTATGGTTTTTCCATCCGATGCATCAAAAATTAGTAATAATCGGATGGTGAGTCCAGACTGTATTAATAATTTGCCAGGAAAGTAAGCAGCGATTGAGATTCGTCTTCTATATGAAGTTTACGCCTTAGCCTGTTACGGGCGACCTTTACTGAATTTACCGGTCGGTTAATTAGTAAAGCAATTTCCTTTGTCGACATTTTTAGTTTTATAAATGCACAAAGCCTTAAGTCTGTCTCTGTCAGCGTTGGGAATCTTGCTATCAGCCTGTCATAAAATCCGTAATGCACATCTGCAAACCTGAGTTTGAATTCGTTCCACATCCTGCTGTTTAAATGTTCCTTAATGTTGTGTCTATAATGATCGATTTGTTTGGCGTAACCGTTATCCTTCTGGCTCAGAATATCCTTTAAATTATCGAGATAGGCCGATAATTCCATCATCAAATCATTGTCCCGGGCATTTTGCAATGTTTTAAGCTGGAGCTGGTTTAAAAGTGCACTATTAGTATCCCTGAGTTCTTGGAGTGAGTTCTTCAGCTCCTTCAATTCTGTCTGATAAGTGCGATTATAGACTTCTTTGTTTTCACCGTTATATTTTCTAGGCTGACTCAGGTTGACAAAGGAAATTGCCCTGACCTTCCTGGAATTATATTCAAATTGTCGTACTACCATGTCCACGGGCAAGGTGTTTTCATCGCTTTTAAACAGGGAAACGGATTGTAATACTCCTTCCAGATCTGAAATATCGATGAGTCTTTTCTGAAATTCCTTAGGAAAGAAATTGTAACATGAATGACCTATAACTTCATCATTTGTATATCCTGTAAAATTATAGAATACCTGATTTGCCTCTATAATAAGGTCTTTTTCAACAAATATGCAGGCTTCATTCGAAGCACTTATAAAGGCAACAAGCCTTTTGTTATTCTCTTCAAGCAGGAGATTCTTTTCTTCGATACACTTTTTTTGTTCTGTAATGGTTTTCAGCATGAAGGAAAAGTTGAGTGCTGACTGCACACGAGCAAGCAATTCAATATCCTCGTATGGTATGCGGATATAATCATTTGCACCTGAAGATAAAGCTTCTTCCAGATCTCTGGAACTCAACAAGGCGCCTGTTGCAATTATTACCGATATATGTTTTGTCTTTCTGTCTGACTGAAGTCTTTTCAGGACTTCAATACCATTCATTACCGGCATATTCCAGTCGAGAATAATTAAATCGGGAAGTTCTTTATCTATAATATCGAGTGCGCTGATTCCGTTTTTAGCACACAAAACATTCAAATATCCTGCTTTAAACAGACAATTCAGCATTAACTGGAGAGTATCCTGGTTATCGTCGACAATAAGAATTTTTGGGTTGGTTTCCATTTGTAAGATGGCTTTTATGATACTTCTTTATAAGATAACACAATTCCCAGCATTTTTATGTATTGATCCCCATTGACTGAATAAACTGATTTTTTAACTTCATCGACCCATTTCCGGAGGTTCTTATTATTTGGATCAATTGATGCTAATTCCTTGAATATCTGGCCTCCTTTATAGACATCCAATTCCTGAAGTCTCATCACAACAGGCCTTAACGAACGGACATCATCAGTTGAAAAGGAAGGCATAGTCTGAGCGACGAAGATGCTTTCAGGCTTTTCTTTTTCTGTTTCTTCTGCTTCCGGCAGCGTGAAGCACACATTTGTTCCACGGTTTGAAGTGTCTTCGATCCAGATTTTGCCTTTCATAAATTCAATACTCATTTTGCAAAAAGCCAGGCCAAGTCCCGTTGACCGGGCTGAACCCGATTTGTACGAAATAACCTGAACGAATTTCTCAAAGACTTTGTCCTTATACTCATCAGGTATTCCGTCACCCTGATCTTTTATACTGATTATTATCTGATGATCAGTATGTTGCCTGACATATATACTTATGCACGATCCCTCCGGAGAGTGCTTAATGGCATTTGTGAGCAGGTTTATAAAAATACGAATGAGGATCTCTCTGTCAGCCAGGACATTATAATCAGAATTGACGTTTATTTTGAGGTCAATATCACGCTGAACTGTCATAAAATCAATATCCTGCAATGATATCAGGAGAATATTCAATAAATTGAGAGGTTCAATATCATAGTATAACATGTTATTTTCCATTCGCTGAACATCAAGCATATTTTCGACGAGAACAAGCATTTGCCTTCCTGCTTCGTGAATATTCTTATAATCCCTCTGTGAAGGCACATGGGCTGAATAATTTAAAATACTGTTTAAAGGATTCTTCATATCATGAACTATCATTTCGATCAGGTCCTTCTGAATCTGCAGAAGTTCATTAAGATTGAAATTAGTTTTCTTTAGCTCACTTGCCTGTTTTTCAACTATGCCCTTCTGGTTTGATATTTCCTCAAGTATTTCGTTGTTATCCTGCAACAGCTTTCTATACAGCTTCATATACATATTGATTCCAACAGAAAGGCCTATCAGGGTAACAATAATTGCAGGAGCTTGTCCAATGAGAAACACCGAGTCTGTCCGGAACATATCGTGCACCATCAGGCAACCTGCCCAGGTCGTTATCAGGTATGGATGCCAACTACCCAAAACTATTCCGCTCAATACAACAAACAATACCCCCCAGAGTCCTATCAATACTGCTTTGGCAAGAAAATCATCGTACCTGAACTCATAAATGTGAGTCAGTGTAATATTAAATACTGTAAGGTATAACAGAATCATAAAAGCATACTGCACTTGTAGTTTCCTGGTTAAAAACAGCCATAAATTGATTAACAGAAAAAGTGTCAGTACTACATTTATTAAAAAAAGGAAATGGAAATTTCGTGCGTTATATAAGATAGTATCAGTTGTTACAACTATGATTGTCGTGATAAAAACTATCACAGTAAAATAATAGTTTATCTTCTGATAGCTTTTATCCACGCTATAAGACATATTTTAATAATTTAAAACAATTTATGCTTACAAGCCAATCCTTATATCGGAATTTAAAGCAAATTATTAATTATTTAAAGTAAATGCAAGAAATTAATTATAATAATCATCTTGATTTATTGAATAATACAATTAATAGATTATCAAGAAAGGCATTATAATATCTTTGTAAGAAACAACGTTTGATTGCTTCATAGAGCTTCGCTCATTTTAAAATGAAATACTATCATTCACCTGCCTTATTAAGATCCTTCATACAGGTAAATATTTTATTGTTCCATTGTTAATATATTAACACAAGTATTATGGCAGTTGACAGTTGTTGGTGAGATATAGTTACCACGTTGAATTGACTTGTCTGGATAAGAGGTCAAGAGTAAGAATCTTCATTACTATAAATGTCAGACCTGTAAGGGAATATCAATTAACTCAAATACTCCCGGGATAAAATTCCCTGATAAAACCGGTGCGCATGAATTATTTCTTTCACTATTGTCTTCTTAGAAAAAGCCTTTTCAGCTTCCTCGGAATACGGGCTTTATTATTTCCAGTACTTACATCCCGCCTTGCGGAATGACAGTCTGAAAATAAAAAAGCCCCGTTGCTGTCGCAACAAGACTATTTCTTTGTAGACAAGAGGTTTCAAATAACTAACCTCGAATTGATAAAGGCAATGGGCAGTATAATTGGTATTAAGGAAATTTTAAAATGATTGATGACTGTTCGTATTAAGAATCTTTTTTATTCACTTTAGCTTTACCTGAATAATGACAGGATTGTGATCTGAATTAGTAAAACCAAGATGATGACATTTTACAGAAACAGATTCTATATTTGGTGATATGAGGAACATATCACAAACACTTGTGGGTGTTGTTGCAGGGTCATATGATGCAAGGAGGGTTCGGACTGAAGGTGTTGCCGGATCAAAAATCCATATCCAGTCTCCCGGCATATAATCTGATTCTATGCCCACCAGATTAAAATTACCAATCTGACCAGTAAATCCTTTGTTCCCGGTAAAGACGGGTTTAAAATCGGGAGGTGATTGATTCCAGTCACCTCCTAATATTACATAGTTGCCTGAATTATATTCATTTAAAACAAACTCCCTGAGCTTTTCCATCTGAGCCTTTCTTATATTGCCTCCTTCATCAAATGCTTCGTTATGCGTATTGATCAAAACCAGCTCTTTTCCATTCTCAATCTTATACCTGTTGACCATACAGCATCTTCTGAGATAGAATAATTGTGTGGGGAAACCAAAGTCTCCCGGCAGGGAATATCTTGTTGATGATTCGGGAATGTATTTTGAAAAGGTGGCTATTCCGGATACAACCTTTCCATAAGGATTTGTGAGGGGGACCGGAACGAAGAAGGCATCATAATTTTTGGCAAAGTAAGGATTATACCCCGGAATCTTTTTTGATAAGTTCTCATATTCATCAATCCGGTAACTTCTTTTACTGTTCCTGTCAACCTCCTGAATATAAATGAAGTCTATTGTGTCATTTTTTAATAAAAAATCTTCGATCCTGGAAATATTTTTCCGGCAATTATCCTCGGGTGTAATTACTTTTGTTCCGCCATCCTTGAAAAAATCCATGTCCTTGTCAAGACCGGCATAACCGATATTCCAGGTTAAAAATGAAATGGTGAGTGAATCTTTCAGTAAAGAAGGATTACCAGGCTGGGCTATTAACTCATTATCCTGAGGTTTATATTCTGAAGCCAGGGCATAAACAATAAGAATAATAAAGCCAAGGATCAAAACAGCTAATGTTATCAGAACAGCTTTGAGGATTTTTTTCAGAGTTTTCATAGGTTACCTGTTAGTCTATAACAAAGTTAGAAAAAGACAGTAAAACTTCCAAGAATGAATACGATTGACTCTGGCTTCAATCGGGTAAATTATTGTAATGAAACAATTCGGCCAAATGCCTTGTTTTTCAGTAGGGACATGCCATGATATGTCCCTAAAACATATTTGATAATACATGTAGTGTCACACCATGGCGTGACACTATCCTCGATAAATATAAAGTCCTGCCAGGCTGATGCACTATTATAAAAGAAGCCGATAAATATTGCGAATTTAAGCCCCCTTTAGGGGGTTGGGGGCAAAAAACAGGGAAGATTACGCTCCTTGAGTTCGAGTGATCCTCTTGGGTAACAGCCCAAAGGAAAAGCCTTGCATCAACCTCATTATAGTTTGGAAGGATTATTGCATGATCCGTTTGGAGGATGCTTCACAAAGAAAATGCCTTCCCATCCGCCAGACGGCGGATGGCTACGGGCTTTTTTATTTCCATCCCTTACATCTCGCCTGGCGGGATGACGGTCTGAAAATAAAAAAGCCCTGTTGCTGTTGCAACAAGGCTTTTTCTTTGTAGCGGAGGGAGGATTCGAACCTCCGACCTTTGGGTTATGAGCCCAACGAGCTACCACTGCTCCACCCCGCAATATCGAGGGGCA
>JGI20214J51650_10001001_pt1 | contig 17899 bp, 41 predicted proteins | sample WetSurMetagenome_FD_51650 | JGI IMG/M metagenome (IMG submission 51650) | reverse complement strand
TTTTCAATTCCTTGATCATCTTATTTTTGATTAGCTGTTAAACCATACGATTTCATGGCCTGTACATAAGTGAATTTATCTTCAATAAATATTGGCGTAACAGGCTTACCTAAGGCCACCGCGGTTTGCCAATCAGCAATAGTACCAATTGATTTTCCATCCCAAAGCATGTGAATTTCATCTGCCCATTTTATCATTTCAATATTTTTTTTAATGATATCTAAGGCAGCATAACAATTATCTCTATCATCTAAAATCGGAATTTTTACTTCATATTCTTCAATAGATTCATATCTATTTTTATATTCAAGAAGTTTATTTTTATAACTTATTGAACCAATAATTAAAATTTTCTTTTTATTCATTTTTAAACCCCACTGTTTTAACTTTATACTGCTCAGAAAATGTTCCACTAGTGGCATATTTATAGACTTGAGCAACAGAGTAAATTTCATTTTCGTCAAAAATATTAAAAACCATTGGATCTTTATCTGGAGTAATCTTTTTACAAAGTTCCTGAGCTTCAATACCAATTAATTTTCGTGTTTTAAAAACTCCAAAGCATCGACCCGGTCGTAATAAAGCTTCATCAATATCATTTATATTATCAAGATTAGTAGATAAAAAGATCTTTTTATTAATATTCTTTACAAGACCAGAAGAAGCTCCGAGTAATTTATACATTACAGGAGCATCACCAATTTTACGATCCTTTAAATGATAATCAATATCTTCTAAAATTACAGCCAATGAGTTTTCATTAAATAGGTCCATAAATATTTCGTCGCCTTTAATAACTTCAGACTCTGTTGTATAACTTACTGTATAGTTATCATCTTCTTCATTTTCTTGATAATCATTTGTAAGTGATGGAAGTGATCTTATACTCTTCCTTTTAAATTTTTCTCCTTTTTTAAATTCAATTAATTTCTGAATAATATATCTAATTAACCTAGTTTTACCTGTTCCTGGCGGACCAATTAACAGAAAAATACTTTCTTCAGATTTAATAAAATCCTGTAATACTTGTTCTAAATTTTCAAAATAAGGATAAGCTTCTTGATAAACTTTATCATCAAATAATTCAGTAATATAACTATAATCAATACCACGAGATTTAGTGTTAAAAAACCATTTTACATCACAAAAATAAAATGTGTCATCAGCTAAATATTTAACAAAACATTTTTTAAGGTACCTTTCTAATATATGAGTATTTTCTATAGTATTAGAATAAATACTATAATAAATAGAAGTGTGCTCTGGTCTATATTTTAAATTAAGATTTATTATAGCATTATTAAGTAATATACAAATAAAATTTCTTGTAGTTAAAATATTTTTATTATCAAAAGTTAAAACATTAATAATGTCATCTTTTTTCATGCGTTTGATAATAAAATGATCTGCAATTTCTACTTTAATTTCACATATTAAATTGTTTTCAATATGATTTTCAACAGTATCACCAATATGCTTTAAAAGAAGAGCATTTTCTGGTGATACATCTCGAAAACCAAAAGTATAATTCAATTTAGTCACAGGTTGTTTCTCCTTTATATATTTCTTTTAAACTCATTAAATTTTTCTGCTAATTCAGAATTCCCGGCTTTGAGTGCTAAAACTTCAAGCGCATGTCCATACACATGTGCTCCTTTACTGCCAAATTTTATTGCTCCGGGAAGTATATCTAAATTATATGCCATTTGCTCCATTAGTAAACTTAATCCGCCGATATTTACTGGAAAACCATTATATAGGTCCCAGCTTCTAAAATAAACATAAAAATTTAATAGATATTCATCATCCTCTTTAATAATTTTAGTATCAATAAGCCGCAAACATGGTGATGTTCCTCTATTAGTTTCATTTGTATATGGAATATCATAAGCTAGATTTGATTCTGGATATCCAATTGTTATACAGCAATGATTATTTCCAAAACCCTTCTTTTGATAATGATCAACACACCATTGATATTGATTTGGGACATCAACTTCAAGTTTTATATCATATTTATTCCTAATATTAATTTCAATATCAGGAATTTTATACCGACCGCCAACAATAAATGTCGCATATTTATAATGTTCATTTTTTTCAAGATCAGAATTAATCAAATAATTTTCATAATATTCTTGAATATCTTTATCTGTAGTAGGAGCCGGGCATCCAGCCGGTACTGTTGGCGCTAAAAGTTCTCTTATTCCATACTCATTATAATGAATAGGTTTATGAATAACACCATCAATATTATCAAATTCTAATCTATAATCTCCGGCATAAGAACCCTCAGTAATTTTATAAAATCTGCCTTTATCACAAAGTTCAACTAACAACTTAAACCAAACCTCATCAAGATTTCTTCCTTTGACAAAAACACTTTTAAACATATTATTGGTCTCCTAACCAAATGTTAATTTAGATATCGTTAATAAGAAAAAGATAAAATCAATAACTATGGTAATTAAAAGGATTGGATAAGGTTTAAAATCAAACTTAATATTATCATTATAATCACATATTAAAAGTGCTATAATTATTGAAAAGACATTAAGGGAAAAAAGTATTACTGCTAATATAATAATAAAAGGACTTAAAACAAATGACACCATTATTGGTCTCCCTCTAATTCAATTTTATTTTTATTATAGATTTCAAATAAAAGAGTACAAAGGCGTCTTTCCAAATCAACTTCCTTTTTAATACTAATAAGATAATCTAACATACATTTTATTGCATGCAATCTAGGTTCATTAGTTTCTAAAAGATTTTCACTATAAATTTCAGCGCCCACAAACACTAATAATTGTTTATCAGTTTTCCAATCACCTATGCCACATTTAGCTGAAAGTTTTTGGCCATATACAACTTCATTTGGAACGCCTACAACACGAGATGTTAATAATGAATCTTGGTTTTTTAAATAAATAATAGCGCATTCATTATCTATAAGATATCTTCCAGAAATATTTCCACATTCACAAGATCCTATTGCTTGAAAATAATTAGGAATAAAATTAAAGTAATTACACTTATCACACCTTAAATATTTCATTAATATAACTCCAAAAGTCTTTGCTCAGTTTCGGATATCTTGTCAATATAATTTTTCCAGGAATATTTCATTATAAATTCACTTATTTTTTCATTATCGGGTAANTGATAATCATCATAAGTTTTATTAATTAATTTAATTAAATATTCAGGTATATCATTAAAATCTATCAATTTTTTTAGCGTTGTAAATCTTTCCTCTAAATTATTTTCTTTTAGCCATTCATCTAACCCAGCCTTTATAATCTTTTCGGCTTTCTTTTCACCAAATCTTGGAGTTTTTGAAATACCATCCCAATCAAGAGGTGTTAAAATATTTTGAATATTATCTTTTTTAAGACCATGAAGACTATGCATAATAACAAAATCCGGATTTTTTTCTGAAAATTCTTTTTTACGGGGACTATATACTTTAATATGATCTTCAGTTAATTGTGTGTAATCGGAATCGTCAGATAAAATAATGACATTATCTAGTTTTTTAGCAAGTACTGCAATAATATCATCAGCTTCACAATATTTAAGTTTGATTATTTTATAGGGTAGGTGTTCTTTGAGTTCTAGAATATATTCATTATAGATTTTATGAAATTCATCCCAATCTAGAGGACTTGCGTCTCTCATTTTACCGCGATTGGATTTATATTGTTTATAGGCTCTTTTACGCCAAATATCATAGCCATCTACAGCTATGATACATTCTTTAGCCTTAAATTTCCAAATAAATCGTAAAAGATGATCAAAGGTAAGAAACCGCCACAGTTTATACTTTGGTTCACCATCAGCTTCATTTAATACAGCTTTTGAAAAAATAGCGCGGATAAAAAAATTATTTCCATCAACGACCAATGTTATTTTTTTGGACAAATTAAACGCTCCACATGTTTTAATAAGATTATAATAAAAATTTTAAGAATGTAAATATTATTTACTTTGAAGAATAAAATCGGCCGAACATTTTGGGCAAAGATAAATTTGCGGGGCCCAAGAAGGCCCTCTATTTTTATCCATAACACCATGATATCCACATTTAGGACATATTTGTTTTATACTTGACATATCACTTTCATCTTTGCAGTTAAAATTGGTTTGAATCCAGCCACGAGTCCATGATTTCATTAGGAGTGTTCGTCTTTTATCGTCTTTCGGTAAAGAATCAAAAAAGTCTTTATCCAAAATGGGAGCACAATCTTTTCCGGCTAAACGAGCTGCTTTACCAGTATTAAAAGCTTTAATATCAATATTTTCTTTAAGATAATTTAAAAATTTCATTTTGAATAATCTTTTGAAAAAACATCATCATATGTATATGTTTTTAATTCTTTTTCGTAAAAAGCAATTAATTTATTAATTCCTGCTTTAATATCATCTGGCATATCTGGATATTTTTTTAACTTAGTCTTTAATCCGTTAAGATTTTTTCTCGCTTCTTTTTTATTTCTGGCGGCCTCATCAATGGATTCTTTTACCTTTATACCTTTCTTTTTCATTTTTTCTTTTAATTTATCGTCTTCTTTTTGTAGAAGCTCATCACGCCTTTTAGTAGAAATTGTTTTTTCTTCCCAGTCTGTATGTATTTGTTTTCTGCGCCAGTCGGCTCGGCCAAAATCTCTATCATCCTCTTTTATATAATCTTTAAATTTCACTATAGTTTCNCCTTTAAATAATTACCATGTATTTCTTCTTCCTGGAGGGGGCGCGGTACCTTTTACTTTTGATAATCTTTGATTTTTAGGAATCTTCGGCCCGCCCTTTTTCTTTTTATTGCCTTGATTTTTCCCTTTAGCGGTTTTTCCCATTTTAATCCCTTTAAATAGTAATTTTTTTTAAAAGTAATTCAACATTAATTTTAATTTGTTCTTCCATGGCCTTTCTAAACTCTTCTATTCTTCTTTGAGTTTCTAAAATTTCTTCTAGGCTTTTTCCTGTATATTGAAAGATATTTTCTGGAATATTAGTAAATTTCACTGTTTAAATTCTCCTTATTTTACGCGACGGCGATAAGTTGCTGCGCCGTCAACATATTGCACATAAAAAGGAGCTCTATAACTTGATCCTTTCATATATGAACTTACATTTGTATTTGTAAATCTCATTCTTTGCCTTGAGGCTTTTAAATTATTATAAAAATCTGATTTATCAACAGTAAATACTGGATGGTCGCCAATTGCTGTTGAAACTTTATCATCAGCATAAGACCCCTTAACATTTGTTTCTATTTTACCGTCCGGTACTTCTTGTGGTTCCTCCTGTGAGGGTGTAGCATTTCCTAATAATTCTGACATTTATCTCTCCTTGGGTTTACCAAAATGCACTTCTGGAAAAATTGACGTGAATTCAAACTCTTGATTATAATAGTCATAACCAAGAACGAGTGCTAATGCATAAGCAAAAGCTTCTCTAACTTTTTGTATAATTCCTTTTCCTAATATTTTTGTTATTCTATCAGGAATACCAAAAGACACTAAACCACAAATCTCGCCAATTTTCTTTTCATTTCTTAAAAATCCTTTGTAGGCAACAATAGCCCGCATAACAAATTTACATAAATCGTCTTGTTCTTCTTCAGTATATTTATTTTGATCAACTGAAATTAAAAATTGAATATTTTCATAATCGTTGACATAAGCGAGTGTCCTGCGATCTTTGTCAGGTAATAAAGTGTTTTCTCTTTTAGTATAATCCATATTCTTCTTTTAAGTGGTTTTGTCGCTTCATTATAAAAATCAGCCCAAATCTCCCACACTTTACCTCCAATTTGTACAAATTCTTCTTTATTAATTAAGCCTTCTCTATATGCTCTATCTAAAGCTGGAGTCATTAATGAATCTATTTCAGCTTCAAATTCTCGACATAAACATTCATTATATTCATTATCATCATTTGTTAATTGTGTTAAATAATCAGCTTTCCATTGGTTCGCTTTTAAAGGAAAATCAAAAAAAGCTGATCGTGTTTGTTGATTGGTTAACATTAGTATTTAATCCTTACCAGTTATTGTAATAGTGGTTCTTTCGGTGCCATTAAATAAAGAAGACTTTATTATAGAATATTGTATTCTATTTTGGGCATCCATCTCTAGTACACAATTTAATAATGGCCCCTTTAATCCAGCTAAATTTAATTTAGATAGAAACTTATCAAATAATGGGTTATTTACTTTATTGCCATTATTGAGCATGTCAAGCAAATAGACCATTAAAATATCTTGATAATCTTCTGTAGAAACGATAATAGAACTCATAATTATTTTATTTCATAACCCACAATGGATAATTACCGGCCGGAAAGTTTTTAATCTCTTCAGCATTATTAGCTATCATAAGAACTGTCGCGTTTGAACTCCAGCTTCCTCTGCTAGAGGATTTTTCTCTTGGCAATCTAGTTGTTTTATTACCATCATCTTGGCAATTTATTTTATCGCCTTTCTTCACATAATCACTTCCAGATCCTGCAAGAATTACTTTAGAAATTTTTTGATATCCGGTTTCTACAGATAGCAATAAAAATGTAGATTTATCATTATTTTTTTCCCAATGGGCAATATATTCATTTTTCAATGGATCTTTAATATTGATCTTTGATTTAGAATTTAAACAATAATAATTATCATACGGCCTTTCTTTATCTTCATTTATATATTCTTTAAATTTCATTTTTAATATCCTCCGGTTTGATGCAATTAAATAAATTGATTTTATTAAACATATATAATGGTGGTAATAAATTATCCTCAAATATTATTGTAACCGATGGAAGCTGGGTACATTTATCGATAATTAATTTACGCCCACTAGTATCTAATGAAGCTGTAAATACACCGCCCTTCTTACGAAAAAATAAAAGAGGTAATTTATCGTTGTCGTAAGCATCCCTTACACATTGTTTCCAAAAGGAATTAAGAACAAACGACTTTCCGCCCTTCAAATGCTGAAATATATCAGCGCCCGCATAACCATCTTTTATCTCAACACTAAAAATGTCAGTAAAGAAAGAAGCTTCAGGTTTTAAAGCCATTATATCACCTGAGATAGCTTTATTACCAAGATTTATTGAGGCCACCGCGCCAGATCCTGGAGAGCGCCAAAAATATAATTCTTTATCTTGTCCTGTAAGCCATTTAGTAAGAAATCTTGCTATTCTTCTTTCAGCTGAACTGCCTTTACTTTTACCATTCATTAAACACAATTCCTTGGTTTACAACTATTAATCCTTTTTCTGGGGCGTTTTAGCTTTACTCTCATTAATATAATCCCCAAATTTCATACTTTTACCTCAAAATAGTAAGTTTAATTAGATTTCTTATTATATTTATATAAAAAAGTATTTATTCCTCTACAAACTCAAATTTTTGTCCACAGAAAGGACAGTGAGTAATATGCATAGACATCATGTGATTTATTCCATAAGAACAAGTTCTTGAAAGTGTTTCTATATCTTCGACGCGGATATAAACAGCTAAAGGTGGAGCAATATAAAAATGCATTGAGCGACGATTAAATTCTTCACAACACGGTTCACCAAAATGTGTATCATATTTAATTTCAGTTCGAGCTCTATGTATTATTTTCATTATTTCCCTCCAACATTTTAGGTTCTTTTACATAAATGACAATTCCCATATCTTTGCCACAGAAGAAAACGTGCTCAACAAGAATAACAGAATTTGGCATTTTTTCTGGATCAAATGTTCTACTTATTTGTTTCCAAGGTGCAGTTAAATCATCAACATCAAATATGATCCCTGTTTCTGGCTGATAAAATTTGTAATAATTTTTAGTGCCATCTGACCAATAAGAAGAAAGATCCATTGGAAACATTTTAGTAGTTATTCGAATCTTTCTCCCTTTATAATCCGGAAAAGTAGCCTGTAAAATTTGTTTTATTAATGGTTCTGATCTGCTGACTTTACGGACCATTTAATCCTCTCTATATGGAAAAAGCATCCAAGGTGTTGAAGAAATATAATATCCACAATAACCATAAAAATCATGTTTTACATTAATGTCAGTGACGTAGATAAGTATATCTTTATGAGTTTCACCAGCAATAATACCATACAAATATACACCAAGTGGAAGTCTATTTGTAATTAAATAGACTTCTTGACCATCATAAAGGATTTCTGGTTCCATTTTTATTCCTCCAATATTAAGAGGCCTTTATTTTTATAGAAGAGCATTTACAACACGGAGACCAAGACCATAAAATTCTTCCCATATGACTGCGCCAAAAACTAACTCCGACAAAAATTTTATTACAACAAAGGCATTTCCACATTTTTTAATCCTCCAAATCTTCAGGGTCAAAAATGCCATCAGCAATCATCTGTGTCTCGGCTTCCTTAAGAGCCCTACGAAAAGCTTGATAGGCATCTTTAGGAATATTAATGCCTTTCTTGGTTGGCTGAAGTTCGCCGGCGGAATCAGTATAAAACGTTCTTATGTCTATATAGGTTTTTCCCTTGAATTCAGTAGTCTGAAAGACAAAGGTGTCCAAAACGTTCCTTTGAACCTTAGCAAGAATTTTATTGGCCATGATCAAATCCTTTATTTTAATTATAACAAATCTTTAATTTTTTGTAAACGAAAAAAGAGCTGGCTCCTCGAAACCAGCTCTTAAACTACTAGATATATCAAATAACCTTTAGGCTTGCAAATAAAGCCTTGGGCGAGGACGAGAGTAAATACGTTTTCTTGGTTGAATTGTAATTTTCTTAGAGGCTTCTATTCCTACAGCCGACCAGAAATTACCAGCAAATGCTCCATGAATAAATGATACAAGGAAAGCTGTTGCTACTGGAAAAATACCATAGCTTCCGCCCTTGGTAAAATATTTCATAATTGTTTCAGAGTTTAGAAAAATAGCTGCATATGCCACTATTGTAAATAAACCAAATACAAGTGTGTTATAAATTTTAGATTTACGCATACTGACGAGTTCTTTTTTGTACATTAATTCTTTTTCTCGGTTTTATTAATTCTTTAGCTGTTGTTTGCTCGTTTGCTTCGGCAAACGTAACAGCCATCCACATTTTTTCCCATTTTTCTAGAAATTTCATTTATTTCTCCCTTTTTATTCTTTTTTATCACCATAGTATTTTTTTAGATGATCATGGAAAGTGTTTCTATCCATAGAATGAAACACCGCTTTACCATTTTTTCGGTGGGTGAGTGATATTTGACCGTTTTTCTTACTACTAGCATTATAAAGATGTTCTACTGTTGATCCGTCTGAATGTTTATATTTTGCAACCATATTACTTTCATCATCAGATTCTCTTTTAAATCCATGTTTTGTTAACATTTGATGCGGTGTCGGATCATCTTTGCTTTCATTAATGTACTTTTCATTTATATAATCTCTAAATTGCATTTTACTTCTCCTTATTTATATCTATTTGGACCTAATGTTTTATTAACAGCCCTTTCAACTTTTAGTTGCTTACTTAACTCTCTTAATTCAGCTCTCATATATTTGCATTCAGGATCATCTGGGTCCCTAGTATTAAGGCGCAATCTTATATCATCAATGCGCTGCTGTAATACTGATTTAGTTTGTATATGACCACCAATAGATTCATTCTTTTTATCTTCATTTCTAGTATATCCAGTAAATCCTCTTTTACGTTTTTCTTTAGCTTGTCTCTCATGAGCTTTAGCTTGCAAAAGAATAGAGGTTTTTTCTTCACCTTTCTCTGATTTAGCTTTAATACGTAATCCGGCAGCATATTTTTCATGCTCCTCTGGTGACGATTCTTTTGTTGGTATCGGCGGATGATTATGATCACCATGAAGCATATTTATACCAAAATTACCGGGATGTTGAAATCTCATTTCACCCAAATATATATCAATTTTATTAATTAATATTTCTTGATTTTCGTTCTTTTTATTTCTATACATAGAATAACATATAGCAATTGCTTGTTTATGATCTCTATCAGGTTTCTCATGCATTAACATACTTATGCATCTTGGTATATAATCTTTTTGGCTCTCGCCTGGGGTTGGTTTCGGCATAGTCTTCTATTCCTATTATAATTATTAAATTTGATTTGTAAATATATTTATAAAAATTCTCTAAAGTTCATACCAAAACTCCCACACAGCAGGAACATCCGGCCTCATTGATTTATACTGGCTCTGAGCAAATTTCCAGCCAGGAAAATGTGAAGCAACAAGTCTTTTTACTATCTTATCGTTTTTATAGAAATCACCAACTATTGACACAAATAAAGAGGCATGTATTGGAAAACCCTTTTGATTTGCTGGTTCATAATGCACTTGATTAACAGAACCATCAATCCCGGCGGTATTTAATATTTTTTCAAAACGCTTTGTTTGATCATAAGAAATAACAGGAATTGGTTTTTGCATTTCATCCAAATACATATCAATCTTATTAATAAGCCTTGATTCTGGTAAAGGTTCATTAGTAGATCTAATCATAAATTTTGTTTTAGGGTTTAATTCCTGCCAATATTTCATTTGCTTTTCTGCTTCTTCTTTTGTCTTAAAAGTTTTATCAGCAAACGGCTCTCTACGCATTTTGCCATTACCTTTATTAATAACATGCACAGCAAATTGTCCTTCAGCTTTTATGTTTGCTTTTCTATTAGCAGTGAGCATATTAAATGCTACATGTGGTTTAATTGATCCTCTAGACATTTGTTTTAAACCCCATAAGTTTCAAATTTTTGGTACCAACACCTTTAACAGCTCTAATTACTCCACAATGTTTACATTGAGATAGAGGAAGCGGGCCTTTATAACTCTTTGGAAAATCTTCAGGCTTTATATATTCATGTTCCTTACTATCACAATAATCACATTGTGCAGTGAAATCAAGACTTGGGCGAGAAGGGATTTTCCTACTTTCCATAACATTTTCTTCAGTTATATATTCTTTAAATTTCATTTGTATGCTCGATTGAATTTATTTAGTTGTTGTTGAGCTTGTTTTATAGCTTGAGTTCTAGCTTTAATCTGGGACTTAAGTCTAATGCTTATGGCAGAATCCCTCGAATCGGCTAATTCCTTTTTATCTCTAATAGTTGAAGATTGTAAATCTGTGATATTATCCTCTAAGGCTTTTTTTATTTTACCTGCTGGTTGTATATTAATATCTGTTGCATCGCATTCCCAAGAAACAACTTTAAACATTAAAACTTGTTTCTTGTCTCTATTAATGTCAAATAACATCCAGACCTTATCATTTTCATTTATATATTCTTTAAATTTCATTTTTTAATTCCTTTGCGGTTTGGTATAAATTCTCTAATAAAAGTAGTTATAGTATCAATTTTCTGAATAGTAAAAGCCACCATTTTCATTTTTAATTCATCCGCAAAATTCATTGCAGAATTTTGATCATCAAACGTTTGAGTGCCATATCCATGTTTGCCATGAATTAATACTTCATAATGAGTCTTTTTCACAATGTTGGCATCAGTGTTCTGCTTTGTAAACTCTTTAAACTTCATTTCCAATACCTCGCACATTTCTGATGAAGATAATATGTCTATCTTTTTCTCAGTTCTTTTTGCAATTTATCATATTTAATTCTAAGACGATTTTTTCTATCAGGATCCTTTTCATTCTTTATTTGATGAACAGTAAAAGCTATTTGTTTTTTAATGCTTTCTTTATTTGGATTTTCTTCAGTTATATATTCTTTAAACTTCATTTCCAATACCTCGCACATTTCTGATGAAGATAATATGTTTTATTATCTTTCTTTATTGTTTTTACTCCAGGATCATAATNAGTAAGGGTCTTTTTACAATGAGCACAGGGTTTACCAATATGGGCTTTTATTTCTTTCCTGGTCATATTACTTTCTTTTAATGTTTTCTTTACTTCTTCTCGGCCTTTATTGAGCTGATCTTTTTGTTCAGGATCAATACGAAGTAACATATCTTGAAATTCACCNGCATGTGTTTTTTCTTCTTTAGCAACATCTAAGAATACTTTCTTAATATCTNCATTAGACGCTGTACTTGCTAATTGTTCATATAATGAAACCGCGTCGAGCTCAGCAATGATAGCGATTCTAAGAATTTCTTTATCACGATCAACCGGTTTAAGTTTATCTAAATCAATAGGTATCTTAGCTAATCTATCTGGATTTTCTTCTTTTAAATATTCATTAAATTTCATGCCGGTTCCTCTAATATGGTATCAAATATTTTTGTTTACATTTAGGACAAGTGACAATTAAATCTCCTGAAGGTGAATAATATTTCTTTTTAAATTCTGGAGTTACCTTTTCTGTGTATTTACATTTAGGACAAGTAAAAACAACTTTTACTTTCCATCCATTTGGAGTATCTTTAGTCACTCGAGTTTTAGACCAGACATCTTTAATTGGATTTTGTCTAATCATCTCTGATTCATTTATATATTCTTTAAATTTCATGTTAATTCTGTCCCTATTTCAAAAGCTTCAGTAAATTTTTAAAAATTCATCTTTAATTTTCTTTTCGATGTTCATCGGCAGATTTAATAAAATTAATTGACACTGAAGCTTTACTAGTTCTTGTTTCTATCGTACATCCGGCCGGAACTGCAGGAATTTTAGGTTTAATATTAACATTAATCCAAGTTGCAATTTCTTTACTAAGATTATTCATGACATAATTCACTCGAGCGTTTATAAGAGAGCCTTTGCCGAGTTTTTTCATATCAATTTTTTCTATATTAATCTTACAATCTATTTGAAATTGATATGCCTTTCCATACCAGTCATTTTCAAATGGCATCCATGATTTAGTCATAACAATTATTTTATTGATTTCAGGAAAAGCATTTATAATCTTTTTAAAATCTGAAGGTTTAAGAGGGTAGTAATCTTTTGAGGGATTAATTTTTTCATTTATATATTCTTTAAATTTCATGTTAATTCTTCTCCAATATCAAACGCCTGAGTAAATTTATCGAGGCCGTAAGAGCCACCGTTTACTAGCCTTCGAGCACTTTTCATATCACCATTTTCAATAGCCGAACGAATAGCGGCTTCTCTATCTTTTAAAAAAAGCGCCAATAATCTTGCCGCAATCAATGGATCATTAGCTAAATCTGGTTCAGTTTCTAAGTCAACTCCTAAAGCTCTACCGTAATTCCTGTAGTTATATCTTCCTGTCAGTTGTATAAAACCACGTCCTTTAAATTTGGCTCCATCTCCCGTCCCCTGGTTGCCCAAATCAGTTCTCCAATCATATTTGTCATAAGGACTATTGGCTGTATTATATTTGGAGCGATATTCTGAAATCGGTTTAAAGATATCTGTCTCTGCTCTTATGGTAGCCAGAGCTATCAAAATCATAACTCTATCATCCAACCCCTGTTCGCCTAAAGCTTGTAGCAAGAGTGGAAGATAATTCTCAATAGTCTCTATTAGCGCATCTGGGAGCATTTCACCTACGATCTCTGGAGTAAATAGATCTATATCAGACATAAAGCTATAGTATTTCTCCTTAGATTTACTATTATTATTTATAAAAAAAAATAATAAAGTCTTCTAAATATATACATTGTCCAGTAATACACAGCCATCTTCGATTTCTTTAAGAGCTCTTTTCAAATATTTTATTTCATTAACAGAAAATTTAATATTTCCTCTTTCCTTTTCAATCTTATATTTAATAACCTCGACCATTTTCTTTTTACTTCGTTTAGCGCCGCAACGGATATAAAAATTACCTTTAAGAGAGTTTGAATGATTAATGTTGACGCAGTCCTTTTCATCATAATAATCTACAAAATATTCGGACTTTTTTTCTAATTCATTAAGATTTCCCAAATATTGCAATTCAAGTTCATCCAGAGCTTTTTCATAAGTTAAATTAAAGCCATCACAATGGTTACTCCAAAATGTATCTCTTAATATTCCATCTTTAGCAATGGCATATCGTGATTTAGCCCAATAAGTCATAGAGTCTTTATGTTTCAATTCATCTTTATAAGACCAGAAAAATATATCTCCGTCTTTTATGTTCATATTTTCTCCAACCTAGATAATAAAAATTTGAGGATAATTAGCTTTGAATCGCGAATCCGCAATGATAAATTTATAAACTTTATCATTCTTATCCTTGAAAATAAAATAATCCGGGAGGGGGAAACTCGTGGTTTGTGTAGAAGCTACATAACCCAAACCTTCAATGTTTTTATCAGCTTCAAGAACCGGGAAAGAAGAGGATGCGACAGATTTAATCTGTTTGAAAATAGCTTTCTTCATAATTAAACCCTTAACTAAATACTTATTGTCAAGAATATTCTGTTCTTTTACTGTATTCATACCTTTGTCTCCTTATTTCCGTAAATTAAACCACAAAAATTTGAGGGTATGTATTTCTATATCCCGTATGTTTGATGATAAATTTATAAAGTTTATTGCTATTTTTATATTTAAAAATAAAATAATCGGGGTGTTCGCGAGGGGCAATTACATGACCTAAACCCTCAACATTATCGTCCTTTTCAAAAGTAGAAAAATTTTGAGGTATAACAAGTTCAATTTGTTTAAGAATTGCACGGTTCATAACCAACCCCTTGATGTCAAGAATATTTTGTTCTTTTATAACAGTATTCATTATACTTTCCTCCTTATTTTCCATATACCATTTTTAGAAAAGTTGCCTTGGTTTTAGCTCGATTATCCCAATATTCTTTAAAATCATCCGGGTCATTCATATAATATTTGCGAATAGTGCTATATTCATATCGAAATTGAACTCCAGTTTCTTCAATAAAGTGCAATGTTATCCGTTTTCCGTGTTTTGGAGTTTCAGTATTAGGCATAATAGTATATCTATGAGAAAAATCATGAAACTGATAAAGCCCATATACTATACTGTTAGCTTCCATCATCTTAATTTTTTCTTTACGAATTATATATGGATAATTAAAAACTGGGTGGTGCATGATCTTCATGTTTTTAATCTCCCGAATTACAAATTTTTACGAAGCTTTGCTTCTTCAGAAAGTTCATAATATCTTACAACGAAAGAAATATCGGAACCTTCTTCAGAAATGGCTCGCCAGGCAAATAGAAGTTCAGCAAAATAATCCATGGTATGCGGAAAAATATATACTGCATAACAACTTTTTAGTGGATTTTCATAAATATCAGTGGCATTATCGAGAATTCTCATTGGAATTCCGAGTTTTCCACTGAGAGCAAGATAGTCTTCAAGTTCTTCTTTATCAATATTCGTCCAAAATACAAGATGCTGATCACCATCATCAAAAGATTTAGCGACCCGCCGCCGGTAGGCCTCAAAATCGTCCAGATAACCAAAATCATCAAAATCGTCCAGATAACCAAAATCATCAAAATCGTCCAGATAACCAAAATCATCAAAAGAATAAATCATTTTAATTACTCCTTAATTTTACACCTCGTCAAAACAGTTTGTTTTACACTTTTATATTCACCATGGGCTTTAACAGTTCCCTTAACCACGAGTTTTTGATCTTTTTCAAAATCAAACACTAAGCCAGTAAACCAGATGAAGATATTTCCGTCTTCATCTACAAAACGGTAAATATATCCAATCTCAGAATCATATCGAGAATATCTATCTTTTGCATATTCATTCCGATAAAGAAATTTCACATTGATTTCGACCTTTTGACCAACAGAGCCAAAGTGATTAGAAGGTTTCTTATTTTGGGTTTCAATTTGCTGAGCAAGAAATCTTTTATAACTGGGAATTATACTGGCAGTAATGGCGAAAGTCTTGTCATTGACAATACCGGTGTTAAGAACTACCAAACAATTATAGAGATAATCATTCTTTCTAATCTCTTCCTCAGGCAAACTCTTAATCCACGCTACAGCACCATCGGCAAGAAGTTTATCCTCTTCGATAGTTTCAATCTTATCTTCAGTTTTAATTTTCAGAGAAAATTGGTCAAGGACTTCAACAAACGTGGCAATTTCTCCGGTTTCTCTTGATTTTGCAGAAGATACCCACGCTTTATGCCTAAGCACCGCAGAGGTCATAGTCAAAAAGGAACTTACTGTATATTCTGCGTAATACTCAGAAGGCTGGCCCCACTCGTGAAAACCATCTTCAAAAATCTTGGGAAACTTGGCCCATTCTAAAAGGGCCTTTGGATTTTTATGACCAAGGAAATCAGCGACACAGGATGAACCTACTTGCTTAAAGGTCCCATCTTCATGGACTACCACGAAAGTGTCTTTACGAAATCGATTATGGCCACAATGATCACAATATGGAGTAGTTGATCTGTATTTTTCTGGCAAATGCTCTCCAGGGACAGTGCGAATGAGATTGATATAATTTGAATTTTCTTTATCAAGGAAATGATTCAAAACGGCCACGAGCTTCCAACCATTAATGACTGGAGATTCACCGGTGATGGTCACTTCATATGAAATATCGGTACGAAAAAATTCATCTTCGAATATTTTCTCTGCACCAATTTCCAAAGTCAAAGGTTCTAAACCAAGTTTCTTTGCGCGCTTGTTGAGCTTATCAACCACGGCTTTAACTTGGTCGAGATTTGACTTGTGAACATTTCCAGAAAAAGTAGCCATTCAAAATTTCCTTTTTAATTTGATTATATCAAAATTTAGGAAATTTGTAAACCGAGTATTAAATTATTTCCAAAGGCAAGTCAACTTCCTCAGCAATTATCAAAGCTAAGTTCAAGATAGCCTCTTGAACTTCTCTACGATTAGATTTCCAAAATTCAAAATAAAGCCACCCGCCGGTAGGACCTACAATTACTTTATCGAGATGAATATCTCCAGCACCTCCCTGGATAAAAGCTCCGAAATCTCCGCGCTGGTCTTCGTCAAAAAAATATTTCATAGCCAAGGAATAAAATACATTTAATTTACGTTCATTATCAGTCCAAATTTGGAGCCCATAATTTCCATGAATCGGGCCTTGTGTAGAAATCCAAATTAGTTCTTTATGTTCTGTAACCATTCAAAATTTCCTTTTTAATTTGATTATATCAAAATTTAGGAAATTTGTAAACGCAAAATTTATACCCAGATTTGATTTTCTTCAAGGATTTTTCTGGCTTCCTTCACTGGGCAATCATCTTCATGGCCAAAGTCAGTTCTAACTCCACAAAAAAGACAATTACCAGCCTCATCGATAGGTGCAGTTCTAACCAAACTTGCTAAAATTCTCAGAACTCTCTTATCCAATTGAATTCTCCTTCCATTGATCAAATGGGGTCTTGCAATGGTGACAGAATCTATTCTCTCTTTTTCTACGTCTTTTGGCCTTAAAGGACACGCCACATGTAGGACAAGTATATTCCCATTTATATTCAGTTTTCAAAAATTCAGCAGTTGCACAAGACGCATATTCTTCTCCAGCCATGAATTTATTCATTGTGCCGCCAAGATCGGCACAAATTTTCTTAAAGGATTCACTATGCCCACCGCGCCCTAAAAATCTAGGATTGCCATTATAAACATAATCAAGCCAATGAGCAAGTTCATGTCTTAATGAACCTAGGGCATTTTCAAAACCAAAATGTCGATAAGCTTTAACGTTGATTTTGATGGTCACCGCCATTAAAAAACCATCATGGCGTCTATACCTATAGCAAAATTGAGCTCCTGCGGTAGTTAAATGTGAACTAAAATGAAGGACTGCCGGTTCATTGTTGGGAAGGCTAAGATCATATTCACTAATGATCTTTTCCATCTCATCTACAAGAGCTTTGAGATGGTGAGACCTAACAAGATGGCCTTTGACAATTTGAATTTTCATTTTTAGTTTTTTTAATTTGATTATATCAAATTTATCTAAAAATGTAAACGAGCCATAAAAAATTTTTTATGGCTC
>JGI20214J51650_10000999_pt1 | contig 17902 bp, 15 predicted proteins | sample WetSurMetagenome_FD_51650 | JGI IMG/M metagenome (IMG submission 51650) | reverse complement strand
CGCCTCAAGAACGGCGGGGCGAGCATCAACGCGTTGTGGGAGGGCGGGGCGTATTTCACCGGCGTCATGGCGATATACCGCCACACCGGCGATCAACAATACCTCGACGCCATCAAGGCTTGGGGACAAGCACACAACTGGCAGCCCAACGGCGGCACGGGAGCGGGCAATCCCGACGATCAGTGCTGTTGCCAGACCTACTGCGAAGCGTACCTTCTCAACCCGGTCGCCTCGAATTCCTACCAGTACCAGCCGTGGCTCGACACCTATCACCAGCGATACGAAGTGAACGGCGTGCGCGGCTGGCGCCACGTGTGGTACTGGTGCGACGCGCTTTTCATGGCGCCGCCGGCCGTGGCCATGCTGTATCCCATCATGGGGAACAACAGGAAATACCTCGACACGCTGGTAAAGTGCTGGTGGGACGTCGCCGACACGCTCTATTCAAAGCAATACCACCTTTACTGGCAACAGGGGTTCAAGGCCTTTCGGGTCGAACCCAACGGCAAACCCCAGTTCTGGGGCCCGGGCGAGGCATGGGTGGTGGGCGGACAGGCGCGCGTTCTTAAATACATGCCGCTCTCCTATCCGGGAAGGGATTCCCTTGCCGTACAGTTCCGCGACCAATGCACCGCGCTCGCCGCGTGCCGGATGGGAAACGGACTCTGGGGAACCAGCCTGCTTGACACCGTGGCCTGGCCCGTCACCGAAACAAGCGGCTCGGCGTTCATCGGTTTTGCGATTACCTGGGGAATAAACAACGGAATCCTCGACAGGGCGGTTTTCGAGCCGGTCGCGCGCAAGGCATGGTCGGGCCTTGTAAAAAAAATAAACCCGTCCACCGGCGCGCTTACCTATTGTCAGGTATGGGCGCAGGATCCGGGCACGCCGAACCAGGGCAGCACCAACCTCGAAGGCGAGGGCGCGGTCATGCTCGCGGGGGAGGAGATGTACAAATTGGTAACCGGGCAGGTGGGTGTTGCCGGCAAGAACGTCCGCTCGTCGTTCGACGTAAAAGAACCGCGGGCCGCCTGTCGCGTCGTCCCGTCATTTCAAAAGTCGGTTGAACTTCCGGCAGACGCGGCGGGCTACGTGATTTATACGCTACAAGGGGAAAAAGTGCTTGAGGAAAGGAATAATACGCCCGGAAACCGCCCGGCTTTTGTCAATCTTCCGGCCGCCCGTCTTGGCGGCGTATTCGTGATTAAATTCGTCAACCGATGAACGCCGAACCGGATGAAGCGGGCCGCCGGCTCTTCCCGGCGCCGTTCATTTCCTTTCCAGAATCGCCTTCACCTTTTTCACGATATCCCCCACAAGGGCGTCCGGCCCGGCCTTGACCGACGCGCACGCCACCGCGTCAACCCCGGCGGGGTTCCTTTTGGGCAGCCATTTCCCGCTGCCCGACGTGGTTATGACGATGACGTTTGCCGCGTCTTTTTTTCCTCGCAAAAGCCTGTCGACGTTCCTGTCCCAGGCCCAGGCCATGCAGGTGTTGACGAGCACGACGGCGCTATAACGCGCCGTGTCGTCGCGGCTGATCCTCGAAAGGCCGGTGCACCTTACGGACACGGAGTCGGCGGCGAGCTCCTGCTTGATTTTGTCGACAAGGGCCGCCTTGAAAACGCTGTACCGCGAGGCGATGAGAACCTTTTTGCCGATATCCGTCGCGTTGACCGACGAGGAGCCGATATCCTTCTGCGGCCAGAGCAACTGGGGAACCGAGAACGATTGCGTCACAAGGATTACAACCAGAACGAGCGCCGAAAAGAAAAGCACGATGTGCGATTTCATGCGAACCTCCTCCGGTACGGATGGCTGGCGTCAAAAAATACTTTCTGACGAGTCAACGCACATCCCCTGCGCGGTTAGTATATTATGAGGCGAAGGAAATTCTGGAATCACCATGAAAATACACGCCCACAACGCCCGAAACCGCTGGCAAACGATGCCGGTGCTGGTCGCCATTGCGGCAAAGCCGGTGGTCCGCTTTACGCGTCCCGAGCGGCGGAACGTGACATGATGACATAATACTCAAAAAAAGAAATCAGGTCAACGCCCGCCGCCGGATACAAACCAGCGGCGGGCGTTTTTGTTTTTGGTTCTTTCCACAAGTGTTTTTTTCGGTTTACAATGAACACCAACAACGCAATAAAAGGTGCCCTGATGATGACCGCCTCCAACGTCGCGTTCTGCGCGATGCTGTGGCTCATCAGGTATGCCTCCTGGCTCAACTCGCAGACTACCACCCTGTTCCGCTTCGTGGTTGGTCTGGGCGTGGTGGGCGCGCTCGCCATGGCGGGAAAAATCCGGCTTTCGTTCGTCGACAAACCGGGGCTTTTCCTGCGGGGGCTTTTGGGCGGCGTCTCGGTGTGGATGTGCTACCTGTCAATCGCGAAACTGGGGCTCATCAAGTCGTCGCTCATCGGGTATTCGTACCCGCTGTTCGCCTCGGCGTTCGGCGTGTTTCTCCTCAAGGAAAAATTGTGCCGGACCAAGCTGTGCTCGCTTGCCGCCGCAAGCGCGGGAATCGCGCTCGTGATGCTTGGAAGAAACGCCCACGGCGTATCGTGGGGGCTGGGGTTCTGGGAGGTCTTCGCGCTCGCGGGCGCGATGCTGAGCGGGCTCACCGTGGTGCTCATCAAGAAACTGCAGGACACCGACTCGACCGAGTCAATCTTCTTCGCCCAGTGCCTCGTGGGGTTCTGGGTGATGGTGGTACCTGCCGCGGCGACCCCGCTGCATTGCGGGTATGCCGGCGGCGCCATCCTGCTCGCGATAGGACTTTTGGCGGCCATAGGCCAGCTTGTGATGACCGAAGGCTACCGCCACGTTTCGGTGGCGTCGGGCTCGGTAATCACGCTGCTTTCGCCGCTGCTCACGGTGGGGGTGGGCGCGGCGCTTTTTCATGAGCCGTTCCCCCCCTTGGCGATTGCCGGGGCGGGGCTGCTGCTTGCTTCGGCAGTGGTATCGGTGGCGGGAGAAAAGGCCTGATACGAGGATAAAAAAACGGCGCGGGAGCCTGATGTCCCGCGCCGGTATCTATCTCCGCGGAAAAACGAACCCTATCTGACGGATATCTTTTCGGCCCTTATCGTCGTTCCGTTATTGACATAATGGACAACGAAGACATTGCCCGCCGCCAGTTTTCTCGACGCAATAAGCCGCTTCACGTGCGCGGCGCCGTTGGACGCCGCGGGAACCTTCGCGATGAGCCTTCCCTGAACGGTGTAGACTCGTATCTCGGTGTAGTTGGATGCCGCGGGAGAAGAGAAATTAGGAATGCCCCGGCGGGAATCGTTCACGCTCGTGGGTACTTCGGGATCTTCCCACATCATGCAGTCGGGGATCTCGGCGGCAAGTCCGGCGGTCGTGACGACCTGGTGGGGCGTCGTGTGATCCAGCTTCCACAGCCCCCATTTGTCTCCCACGCCGCCCTCCATGCTCGCCTTCCACGGTTCGTCGAACCCTTCGAAAAACCAGTACTGCAGACCCACGGAGAAGGCATAGGCGTGCAAATCATGAAGGTACTGGGCCTGGTTTGCTTCGGTTCCCACCGCGGCCCCCTGCGTGGCGCCCCAGGGATAGCCCGTCTCGGCGAGCACCATCGGCTTGTTCACGCCGGCCTGGGCCAAACGCGTCAGCATTTTCTGGTGCGCCGTTTTCGCCCATTCGGCGGCGACAGTGATGGCTTTGCCTTCCCACCACGGATGCACGTGCCAGTACACGACGTCGACCGCCTGGGGAAGCGCGTTGGACGCCAAGAGCCAGTCCGGATACGATTCGCCGGTGGAGACTTTTATGGCGGAGCCCGCGGGGAGGTGACTCTTGACATAGTTGATGTATTTGACGAGATTGGCCTCGGCGGTCACGAGATTACCGTGAGCCTGCTCGACGCGGAGCAGGTATTCGTTTCCGACGATGACGGACTTGATGCTTTTGTGGTTTTGGTTAACGACCGTAATCGCCTTGTCGCAGTTTGCATAATTCGTCGCGTCGCCGTAGGGATCGTCAAGCCAGATACCCATGTACAGGTTCATGTTGAGCGAATCGCAGAAATGCGGAATAAAATCCTGGCCTATGTTGTTGTTGTTCCGCCAGTCGGTGCCGTAGGTGCGTATCCCGTGCGTGTAGTGCGAAAGCAGCACCATGTCCTGCTGCACCTGCACGTACGTCGGCTCCGCGCCGCCCGGCGCTTGGCCGGTGCGGTATCCGGCGTACGGTATGCACGCGAAATACTTGGGATTGACGAGCACCTTGTTCGGGTCGCAGACGATGTGGACGGGAGGAATAGAGTCGATGTAGAACCTGCCGGAAACGCCGATGACGTTGTTGACGGTGGTGTACGCGACGCGGATGAGCCCCCTGCCGGTCTTGACATTGGGAACCGTCCACATCACGGACGTGTCGCCAACGGGTACCGCGGCGTTGATGGTGGTCCAGTTCGCGCCGCTGTCCGTCGAATAATCGACCTTCTTTGTGCATGCGAACCTGCCGCCCCACCATGAAACCTTAATCTGTGTTCCGTGCGTGAGGGACTGTTCCGCCGCGGGCACCCGCATCTGGAGCTGCGACTTGGTTGCCTGCGATGTCCCGCCGTAATAGCCGCAGTCGGTGCGGCCGCCGTTGGGCGTGGGCTCGTTCGCAAAGCCGGCATCCGCCGGATCGGCCGCGTCGACGGCCGGCGCGAGGTCGGCAAGGAAGAACCGTATGTTGGGAATGTCGAAAATCCCCGGCGTGACGTTGAGGTAATTGTTCGTCTGCACCGCGCCGGTAAGCGTGCTGGCCCCGGCTATGAAGGTGTAGGAAATGGCGGTATTCGTCGCGGTGCCGGTGATGTTCACGCCCTTCATCTGGGTGTTTTCCTCGACGCCGAGGATGGAATTGGAAACCGTCACGTGCGCGGCGGCCGCGCCGATGTTGAGCGACGTGGCGACCCCGAGAGTGGTATTGAACGTCCTTGACTTCGCGCCGATGGTGCAGAAGTTGATTTTAACGACCGACGCGGCGTCGTTCACGCTGATGCCGTAGGTGCCGAAATCCTGGATTTCAACGTGCTCGAAGTCCACGTTGCCGCCGTTGACGTCGACGGCGTTGGGAAAAATCACGTTGGGGCTTGTGTAGGAGATAATCTTGATGAACCGGAGCGTGCTTAGCCCGCTGCCCGCGGCAAACACCATCTTGGCCGCCGACCAGTCGACGTACTGATCGATGGTCCCGTTGACGTTGAGGGTTCCGTTCACCGTGACGGTATACGCGCCGGTTATCACGCACCCGGGCTGGATGGTGAGCGTCACGCCTGCGGGGACCGTAATGTTGCCGGTGATTGCGACGGGAGAGGCGACATTACCGCCGGTTCCCCAATTGTTGTTGGCGGCAGATATCGTGCCTGTGACGTTTGCGGCATAGGCTCCCGCCGCCAAAATCGTCACGCCAAAGAAAAGCCCGGAAAGAATTGATTTGAACCGCATCGATCCCCCTTGTGGTTGGGTTGGTTGATTGTCTCCCCCCGTCAGTGTGAGATAATATACTAAAATGGGAGCGCGAATTCCCATTTTATGTCAAGCAGGAAAGGCTTAATAATGAATAAAAAGGGATAATGACGGGCCATGCCATCATTATTTCTTGGATAAGTTTTTTACACCATGAAGCACCACTACTCTCTTTCCGATTTTTATTGCTCATTGCAAAAAACCCGTTGAAAATCACCTCCGTTTACGTTAAATTATGTGCTTGAGGGGGGGTGAACGGCGTGATTTTGCGCCATCCACCTCTTAGTGAAAGGACGTCCTTATGAGGAAGGTTGGGTTAGCGGTTCTTTGTTTCGTTTTAGCGATTAATGGCCAGACCGTCCACATCACCGGTACGGTCTCCAATGCTTCGTCGCAGCCGGTGGCGGGCGCGGTGGTAAAACTTTTCGGCGCCGCGATGTCCTGTACCACCAAGACCGACGGTACCTACGAACTGACGGGGCAAACCGGTATAAAGATGCCGGGATATTCCTCCCGGAGCAACGCCTTCGGCGTTTCCTGCAAAAACGGTTCGTTCGCGTTCAACGCGCCGCAACCCATCAATGTCTCGGCGCGGCTGTTCGACCTGCGCGGCAGAATGGTGGCGCGGCTCTACAGCGGCGTTCTGAATCGAGGAATCACGCGCGTTGCGTTACCGCAGAACGTCTCAACCCGGTCCATGATGATTCTTCACGTAAAGAGCACCGCAGGAAACGCGGAATATACCCTGGTTCCCATGGCGGGCGGCACGTTCGCTCTTCATACAAACGGAACCACCCTGGGACAACTTCGCAAGACCGCGTCGCTGGACTGGATCCAGGCGGCAAAAACCGGCCTCGCATCGAGCGTCAAGCCTCTTGACGCGTATACCGGCGTGGTAGATTTCACCCTCGGCGCGCTGGCGGAGCCCTATTTCGGAACGAATGTGAAAATTTTTGATCCTACCTTGTCGATGACTTCGATTCAGTCTACTATGGATGGTTTCTCGACGGCTCAATTCAGCACCAACCGTGTCGCATGGTTTTTTAAACCGGGCTCTTACACCGTGAATATATCATTGAGGTATTACATTCAGGCTTACGGCTTAGGAATGTCTCCCGAAGACGTACAAATAACAGGAGCGGTACAGGATGTATCAGGCAATAACACAGGATCTTTTTGGCGCGGTGCTGAAGGATTTTCCTGCACGCCTTCAGGGACCGATCTTTTAGGGGTATCCCAGGCAATTCCCCTTCGCCGTTTGCATATAAAGGCGCCGTTACGTATATGTGATGGCGGCGCCAGCGGCGGCTTCATGTCCGATTCCAAAATCGATGGCGCGATATCCACGACTTGCGCCCAACAATTCTATATTCGAAACAGCATGATTAATGGATGCCCCACCAGCGGTATCTGGAACTTTTTGTTTCAAGGCTGCGATAATCCTCCAGCCGAGAACTGGCCGTCGGGCGGCATTAGCGTGGTTGCTAAAACGCCGCTGGTGCGCGAAAAGCCCTTCCTGACGTTCGATAACACGTCCGATAGATACTCCGTGTTCGTACCGGCGCTCCGCTCGGATGCCCAAGGTATAACCTGGGCCAACGGCGGCAACTCCATGGCCGGTGAGACCCTGCCCATCGACCAGTTCTATATCGCCATTGCCGGAACCGATAATGCCACCACAATAAATGCTGCACTTGCGCAAGGCAAAAACCTTCTTCTCACTCCGGGCATTTACATGATCAACACGCCAATCCTTGTCCAGCGTCCCAATACCGTGGTGCTGGGCATCGGCATGGCGACCCTGCAGGCGCAAAACGGCTCCATCCTCATGAAAACCAGCAACGCTCCTGGAATCATTATTGCCAACATCCTGTTCGAATGCGGAACGGGCGGGGTATCTCCTGTTTTGTTCCAGGCAGGCGAACAGGGCGGTACGGAGGACAACAGCGCAAACCCGCCGTTTGTGTTCGATTTGTTTGCCCGCGCAGGCGGCTCGGTTGACGGCAAATGCGTAGTCGCGTGCATATTCAACAGCAACAATCTCATTCTCGACCATTCCTGGATTTGGCGGGCCGACCACGGCACGGGCGCGGGATGGTCGACCGATTCAACCGTTCTCAAAAACGGCCTTATCATCAACGGCAACAACTGTATAACCTACGGCCAGATGGTAGAGCATTGGCAGAAGTATAACACCATCTGGAACGGCAATAACGGCCGGCAGTATTTCTATCAACACGAGTACAACTACGACACTCCGAACCAGGAGTCCTGGATGGAAGGCTCCGTTCTTGGAATGCCCGCAATAAAAGTAACCAACCAGGTCACGAATTTCTACGGGTGGGGTTTGGGGATCTATTCCTACATGAGGAGGGCCGCCGTTACAACCACCAATGCCATCGAAACGCCGAAAGTGCCGGGGATATCAGTCCACCGCATCGTCACCTTTGCGCTGGGCGGTGACCAAGGAACGATCCTGCATGCGATAAACGACACGGGAACCGCAGTGAAAAATCCGAGCCCTACGATGATTAGGTTCGGAGATTACGTGGGGCATTGATTACCGTTTAGCGCAAACAAGAAGATTTGAAAAGGGTGATTGCACAATCACCCTTTTTTATTGACCTGAACCGGCGGCCTCGTTACTTCAACCGTTTTCGGGTCGCCAGAGGCAGTGATTTAGCATCCCAAAGAGATTTCCTGGGCGTATCAATTGGGTTTGGAGTCGCACGAACCGGTTGTTGGATAAGCTCAGCAAGTTTGGAAATGCGTGGTGGGCGGGATTGCCGGGGAGATGAGGGGAAGGATGGGGATTTGCGTTTAGGAATGGGGTATATTTAGTTTCTTTTGTGAAGGCAGTGTTCAAGAGGAAGGCGTTAACGGTAGCTAAGACGGCTTAGTATACCATGGAAAATATTATGAACGACGGTAAACAAGACAATATTGGCGACAAGTTCTTTACGCCAGATGGCCAATCCGAGCGAGATGGTCAACAATATGTTAACCAACTCAATGAGACTATTGCAAAAAATGCTGACGCATTAGACAAGTTAATCATTACTCTGTCTTCTGGCTTTCTAGCTATTTCAATTACCTTTGTCGACAAGGTAGTGCCATTAGGTACCGCAATATTTAAACCAATCTTGATTCTGTCTTGGTTGTGTTTCGTAGTTTCAATAATCTTAAATGTCATATCCTTTTTTGTTGCGGATCATGAATGCAACAGAAGAAAACTGTTGGCGGGTGAATTCTATTTTAAGGGCAACAAGGCTTCGGGGATTAAGTTAAGAAACTCAACGACGTTAACTCATGTACTAAACTACTTTACTGCTGGTTTTTATGTACTCGGAACACTATTAATAACGGCATTTGTTTCTTCAAACATTTATTTCAAGGGAGGATGTTGTATGGCCGAGCAAAAGAAGGTTACCCAACCGCAAAAGACCAAAGAGTTCCGCACCGATTCAATAGAGTTTTCCGAAGGAAGAAAGGCCGTAACAGAAAGTGTGGAAAGTGCTGTTCCACCCCCAATTCCCGTTGACAGCACAATAGTTAACAAAACGGATATTCAGAAAGAGTAAGGCCAACAAACGATTGAGTTATTGTTAGCGGGCATTCGCAAGCACCATGTCTTCGTGGTATTGTGTAGTTGATATCCTGTGAGGTTTCTGCGCGCGAGTGCCCCGTTCGTCATTTACGTGCACCCTTCTGTCAATAACCCCCTCACCCCTTCCCCACATACTTCACCAATCCCCGCGTCGAAAACGCGAGCGCCACCGACGCGGCCATGAGCATCACCGAGAGGGCGTTTATTACCGGCGACACGCCGAAGCGGATCATCGAGTAGATGTGCAGCGGCAGCGTGGAGGAGCCGGGGCCGGCCACGAAGAACGTGATCACGAAGTCCTCGAGCGACAGGGTGATCGACACGAGAAACGCGGCGATAATGCCGGGCATGGAGACCGGAACCACCACCCGCAGAAGCGCCTGAAGCTCACCGGCGCCGAGATCGTAGGCCGCCTCCACTATCGAGAAATCGAATTCGTCGAGCCGCGACGACACGATGAGCATGGCATAGGGCAGGCAGAACGTCGTGTGGGCGATGAAGATGGTGGGCAGCCCCAGGGGCATCCGTGCCAGCCCGAACATGATGAGCAGCGATACGCCGATGATTATCTCGGGGATGATGAGCGGCAGAAACGACGAAATCTGCACGTATTTCTTGAGCCGGAAATTATACCAGTACATGCCCACCGCGGCAAGCGTGCCGAGCAGCGTGGAAACACTCGCCGACGCCAGGGCGATAACGGCGCTGTTTTCCAGGGCCCGCCACAAGTCGCGCGAATGGAAGAAAAGATCGCCGTACCACCGGAGGGAAAACCCGCCCCACGTCATAGTCTTGGACTGGTTGAAGGAAAAGAGCACAAGCACCAGCAGCGGCGCGTAGAAGAAGGCGATTGTCGCGCAAAAGGCCGCGAACGAAAGGCGTCTTTTGTCCCCGGCCATCGGCTACACCGCCTCCCGCGCGGGGCGCACCTTCTGCGCCGCACCCGCCTGAAACTTGACAAACAGTAACACTCCCGCCATGGTGACAAGGGTGAGCGCCACGGATATCGACGACGACAGCGGCAGGTTGCGCGACACGGTGAGCTCGCGCGCAATCACGTTGCCCAGCATGAACGAGTCCCTGCCGCCCACGAGCTGGGGCACCGCGTACTGGCCGAAGGCCGGTATGAAGGTAAACAGAACCGCGGTTATGATTCCGGATTTTATGTTGGGCAAAAGCACGCGGACCATGGACTGGTATTTTGTTGCGCCCAAATCCTGCGCCGCCTCGATGAGCGAGAAGTCGAACTTTTCGATTGTCGCGTACAAGGGAAGTATCGCGAACGGAAGATAGGTGTATACGAGCACGGTTACAACGGCGTATTGGTTGTACAGAAACTGCACGGGCGACGAAAGCAGTCCTGCCGACACAAGAAACCCGTTGATGAAGCCGTTGGTTCCGAGGATTGCCACCCAGGCGTAAATGCGGATGAGAAAATTGGTCCAGAATGGGACGATGACGAGGAATAAAAGGGCGTTCTTATACCTGCTCCGCGCGATGTAGTAGGATGCCGGGACGGCGAGCGCGAGCGTGATTACGGTGGCGGCCGCCGACTGCAGCAGCGTTTTGAGCGCGACCGCGGCAAGGCCCTTGTTTGCGAGCGCGGCATAGGCGTCGAGCGAGAAGCGCCATACTACCCCGCCGTAGGTTGCCTTGGCGCAGAAGCTGTAAACCGCGATGATGCAAACGGGCGCCACGAAAAACGCCGTAATCCACAGCGCCATGGGTGTCGTGTAGATCGGGCCGAGGTTTCTCCTCATGCCTTCCTTGCCTCCACCATGAACGCGTCGGCCGGATGCCACGAAAGAAACACGGCGTCGCCGCACCGGATGTGTTCGCCCCCAGCCATGGCGCCGCGTTCCTGTCTAAACGCCTTGAACACCGCGCCCGATTTTGTCGCGACGAAATACTTGGTGAGGAAACCGGTATAAATCATCTCGTCGACCGTGCCCTCCACGCAGTTCTTGTCCCCGCCCGCCGCGGGTTTGGCTGTCGAGATGACGACCTTTTCGGGCCGCACCGTAAACTCCGCGGCGTCCCCTTTTTCCGCGCCATTCTTCGCGGCCGCCAGGAGCGTGCCCGCGCCGGTTTCGAGCGCCGCGACGCCGTCCTTAACGAAAAGGATTTTCCCCCGCATAAGGTTGGTCTCCCCTATGAAGGTTGCCACGAAGCGATCCGACGGCGTCTCATACACCTGCGCGGGCGTTCCCACCTGCAGCACAGCGCCGTCGTTCATCACCGCCACGCGATCGGAGACGCTTATCGCCTCCTGCTGGTCGTGCGTCACGTAGATGAAGGTGATGCCCACTTCGTCGTGGATGGCGTCGAGCTCGATGAGCATGTGCTGGCGCAGTTTGGCGTCCAGCGCGCTGAGCGGCTCGTCGAGGAGGAGCACGCTGGGTTCGTTGATGAGCGCCCGGGCGATGGCCACGCGCTGCTTTTGGCCGCCGGAGAGCTGGGCGGGCATTTTCGATATGTGCGAATCGAGCTTCACCAGGTTAAGGTAATGGCCCACGCGGTCGGCAATCTCCGACGGGGCGGCCTTTTTGAGGCGCAGGGGAAACGCGACGTTCTCGAAGACCGACAGGTGGGGAAACAGCGCGTAGCTCTGAAAGACCGTGTTCACGCGGCGGTTGTTCGGCGCAAGCGAGAGAACGCTCGTCCCGTCGAGAAGCACGTCGCCGCTCGTGGGGTCCTCGAACCCGGCGATGATGCGGAGCAGCGTGGTCTTGCCGCACCCCGAAGGTCCCAGCAGCGAGAAAAATTCTCCTCCGGCGATTTCGAAACTCACGCCGCTCACGGCGCGAAAATCGCCGAACTGCTTGCTCACGTTTTGTACGGTGACCCTGCTGCCCTTCACGAAACTCCTCATGGGTGCGGAAACGAACCGGAATCGCGAGTAGTAAAATATATCGCCTCGGGAAACGGTTCGTACAGCATGTAGTATTTTGAGCGCATGATTTCGATAATCGATTACAAGGCCGGCAACCTCACATCCGTCAAGCGGGCGCTCGATTCCCTCGGCATCGGATGCGCCGTGACGGCGGACGCGGACGTCGTTCGGAAAAGCGGCCGCATCATCTTTCCGGGCGTGGGGAACGCGGCGAGCGCCGTTCCGGTGCTCCGCGAGCGGGGGCTCGACTCTGCGCTCGCCGAGGCCTTCGCCGGGGGCACGCCAATCTTGGGCATCTGCCTGGGGACGCAAATTATCCTGGGCCGCTCGGAAGAGGGCGACACGCAGTGCCTCGGGCTCGTTCCCGGGGTCGCCAAGAAATTCTCCTTCGCCGATCCCTCGCTCAAGATTCCGCACATGGGCTGGAACGAGCTTCTTGTCCGTCAAAAACACTTCCTGCTCAAGGACGTCGCGCCCGGCACCCAGATGTACTTCGTGCACTCGTTCTATCCCGCGCCGAGCACGGCCGCCGACGTCATCGCGGAATGCGACTACGGCATCACCTTTCCGTGCGCCATCGGACGTCATAACCTGTTCGCCACGCAGTTCCATCCGGAAAAAAGCGGGCCGGCGGGGCTTACGATTCTCAAGAACTTCGCCGCGTGGGAGCCGGAATAATGCTGAGCAAGAGAATCATATCGTGCCTTGACGTGCGCGATGGAAAACTGGCCAAGAGCGTACGGTTCGTCGACACCAAGGACATCGGCGATCCGGTGCCCACGGCCAAACGGTACTACGAGGAGGGCGTCGACGAGCTGGTGTTCTACGACATCACGGCGTCGAGCGACCGTCGCGACATCATGCTCGACGTGGTGAGCCGGGTGGCCTCGCAGATATTCATCCCGTTCTCGGTGGGCGGCGGCCTTCGCACGGTGGAAGACTGCAAAAAGGTACTGCTCGCGGGCGCGGAGAAGGTGAACGTGAACACCGCGGCCGTCGCCAGGCCCGAACTCATTTCCGAGGCGTCGGAAGCGTTCGGCGCCCAGTGCGTCGTCCTTTCCATGGACGTACTCGCGGTTCCGAAGTCGGCCGCCACGCCCTCGGGATACGAAATCGTCACGCACGGCGGCCGCACCCGCACCGGCATGGACGCGGCGGCCTGGGCAAGGCGCGGGGAGGCTTTGGGCGCAGGCGAGCTTGTGGTGAACTCCATAGATGCCGACGGCACGAAGGAAGGCTACGAGGTACACCTCACCCGGATGATGGCCGAGGCCGTGGGCATCCCCGTAATCGCCTCGGGCGGAGGCGGAACGCCCGAGCACATGTACCGGGTCCTCACCGAGGGAAAGGCCGATGCCGCGCTCATCGCCTCCATGCTGCATTACAAGGAATATTCCGTCCGGGAAATAAAGGAATATCTCGGGAAAAAAGGCGTGCACGTACGGCCGGTCTAAAACAACGCGGCGCAAACGGGCATGGAACACCGGGAGGGCAACCCGGTGTTTTTGTTTCCTATGCGCTCAGATTTTAGCTCACGCCGGGCCGCAGCAAATATATTTTTTGTCTTCTTTTTCCCTAGGTTGCGCCCCGGCGTTCGGCATAAATCCACAGGCAGGAATTGGAGGTTATCCGTGAAGGAAGCGGATGCCCGCGTCGATTTCGAAGAGCACCAGTTGCTCCTGTACGTCGAGAAGGAGGACGGTTCGTACGGCCCCCTTCAGACCGGCGCCTACCTGGTAAAAAATTATTCCGAGGATTTCTTTCGGAAGCGGCAGAACATAGAGGCGGAGTGCTTGGACAGGCTCGCCAAGGGCGAAATAAGCCCGGTGGTGTATTACATGCTGCTGTACAACATGACGCCGGCCGATGTCGCGGCGCGGGTCGGAATTTCGAAGTCGAAAGTGCTCAAGCACCAGACGCCCAAGGGATTCGCCGGCGCGTCCGTCGAAATCGTCAAACGCTATGCCGACGTGTTCGGCGTATCGGTGGCCAACATGTTCCAGTTCGTTGTTCCCAAGGAAAAAAACCTGGCGGTTTCGGCCAAGAAAACCGCGAACCCGTATCTTTCGGTGCTCGAAATAGGCAAGGGAAACGCATGAGCCGGATACCGTTCGAACACAAGCTGGCCGCGCATTGCGAATCCGGAATGTTGTCGGCGCTTCTCAAGCACAAGGGCGTAACGCTGAGCGAACCCATGGTGCTGGGCCTCACCGGGGCCATTTTTTTCGTGTTCATAAAGACGCCCCACATGGTGTTTCCCGTGTTCGACATGAGGAGCCGCCCCGGCGACATGCGCAAGAACCTGGGCAAGCGGCTCGGCATACGGTTTCGCACCCAGAACTTCCGCGATCCCGCAAAGGCGCGCGCCTCGCTCGATTCGCTCGTGGAACAGGGAATTCCCACCACCGTCCAGGTCGACATGTTTTACATGGACTATATCCCTTCCTACATGCGCACCCACTTCAACGCGCACTTCATCATCGTGGTCGGCAAAGAAGGGAACGACTTCCTGGTGAGCGACTGCTACTACCCGTCGATCTCCAAGCTCTCTCAGGAATCGCTCGACAAGGCGCGCTTCGCCAAAAGCGACTTCGCGCCCAAGGGGTTCCAGTTTTACATAGAGTCGCTGCCGCAAAACGGCGTAAGCGAGACGGCCATAAAAGACGCCGTGCTCACGGGCATAAAGCAGGGTGCGTCCAACATGATAAAGCTGCCGGTGCCGTTCATCGGCATAAAGGGCATGCGCAGGTTCGCCGACAACATCCCCTCGTGGCCGAAAATCGCCCGCAACGCCGACGCGCTGTCGCACGCCATCATGTCCATACACATCACCCTCGAGGAGCGCGGCACGGGCGGCGGCGGCTTCCGGTTCATGTACGCCTCCTTCCTCCAGGAGGCGGCCAGGCTCTGCAACCGGCCTGAGTTTTCCGACATGTCGAAGAGAATCATGGCCATCGGCGACCGGTGGCGCGAGATATCCCTGTTCGTCGCGCGCATCGGCAAGGACCGCGACCTCGGCGACAACAGGATGCAGGAAATCCGAGGAATGATACGCTCGCAGGCCGACCAGGAGGAGGCCTTTTTCAAGGACCTTCTCGCCATGGTCAAGTAAACGAACCATTCGCCGCCCCGTGGGGCGAATACAACGAGAGTGATACCCATGCCAGACGAAGCGACGCCGGTTCCGTCCCCAGAACTCAAGGCCGAAATCAAGAAGCTCATCATCGAGACGCTCAAAATCTCCGACGTCAAGCCCGAGGACATCGACGACTCCGCCTCCCTCTTCGAAAACAACCCCGTGCTCCAGCTCGACAGCGTCGACGCGCTGGAAATCGTTATGGCGCTCCAGCGCACCTACGGCGTCCACATCGACGACCAGAACATCGGCAGGTTCATCATCAAGTCGGTGGACTCCATTGCGGAGTTCGTGGCCAAGGAAAAGGCGAAAGCAAGCGGCAAATAATAAAGATGTCGGAGGAGAGGTTTCTGCCCCGACGTCGACCTACCGCAGTACGATTTCCTTTCTCTTAAAATAATCGGACGTAACATCAGCCTTATCGCCCAGAATGGCTTTGGCATCGATATCGGCAGCAACTGCTCCTCCAATTACATCTGCGGCAATTATATCGACCTTGATTCGGGGTATGAGATCGGGGAAGATTCCGGCAGTGGCAACGTGTTCCTTGACAATTCTAACGGAGCGCACGGGTCTTTTGTAGTCGACCCCTGCCGTATCGAAGGTCTTCTTGACATCTATGTCCCGAATTACGGGACACAAACAATGCTCGCCTTGTCAAACAGCGGAGGCGGGTTCGCGGATGTCGCCCAGCTTGATTATGATGCCGCGAGTTCGCCTTTCCCATTGACGTTATCGCTCAAACGCAGCAGGCCATTCGTTATATCGGGAGGCAACGTCGGCATCGGCGAGACCAGCCCCAGCGCCAAGCTCGACATCGTTCATTCCGGTTCCGGAACGCGCGGTATCGAAGTGAACAGCGGAAGCGGCGCCCTGGACGGCGTGGTTATTATCGCCAACGGCATTACCGCGACCAATTACGCGCTGCTGATTAACAACGCAGGGGACAAGATGAGGGTGGATTATAGCGGAAACGGGTATTTCGCGGGGAAGGTCGGAATAGCATGTACGGATCCCCAATGCAAATTGGACGTAAGCGATAATTGCATTCGGCTTAGAGCATCTAAAACCCCCACCCACAGTTATGGTGCGAATGGCGACAAGGCAGGAATGATTGCTTGGGATTCTTCCTACCTATATGTTTGCCGTGGGAATTACGATGGAACTACCAACATTTGGCGTAGGATATCGCTTCCCTCGGGGACGTGGTAATCCGAGTCGAATTTAGTAAGAATGAATAGGGAAGGAATTAATTTCCTCCCCTTTTTATTTTACCATGGCATCTTCAGGAGATGAACAATACTTGTGTTGTCTGTAATAGCTATCCTTTTGTCAACATTAATTGCTATACCTTGGATTGAAAAAAAGTCCGCTGTTCCATTGCCTTTTCTGCCAAAGGACGTGACATAGTTAAGGTTCGAATCAAAAACACGAACCTTGCCGCTTTCAGGATCTGCCGCATACAGATTTCCCGCAATGTCAATATCCAAGTCCCTAATCAGAATTACACCGGTATCTCGTGACTGCCTGATATCCACCGTTTGTATGGGTGTACCCGTGGTATCAAAGACTTCGATAACTTCTTGGTCGGCGGGATGTTGAATTGAAGAAGGTATTGTTCCTGCACAGTATACCTTGCCCCTTCTTGCTAATAATGCGTAGTGTAAAAACATTGACTGAAGCTGCCACGATTTAAGAAATCTGCCATCCGAAGAATATTTGCAGATATAATTCGGATTTCCGCCTGTTGCCATGGAGAAATAAATGCATCCATTTTCATCGGCGCTTACATCCTTGATCTGTATTCCCGAGCTATCTATATGAAGAACGAGATTCCCCAAGGTATCAAACTTTTGCACCCTTGTCCCATCATAGTCGTTCACAATGATATTCCCATTTGGGTCTATATCCAAACCATAGGGGTTATTCAGTTGTCCGGAATCAGTTCCAGCCACACCCCATTCAAGAAGAAAGGAACCGGAGCTGTCAAATTTCAGGATTTTGTTCCTATTAAGATCCGCAATCCAGTAATTGCCATTTTTATCAGTAGCTATATCGGCAGGTCCGATAAATTGACCTGTTCCCGTTCCCTGTTGGCCGAAATTTTTTATGAACGTAAATACACTTACCACCGTCACGTTCACCCCCGCACTCTTCGTCCCCTCGGTCGTACTCCTATCCACCGCCGCCACCATATACTCATACGTCGAATCCTGCACTCCGGTCGAATCACGGTACACTGTGCCGATCACCGGATTACTGTTTATCCTTGCCGGCACCGTATTCAGCCCGACGTTTCTCCGATAAATATCGTATGACGCCACCAGGCTCGCGTTTGCGCTGTCCCACATGAGCGTCACAATCTGTTTTAAGGTATCATAGCTTATCTTCACGTTCTTCGGCGTCGGAATCCCCGTAAACGGCAGGCTTATCGTATCCAGGTTTGTAGTATCCGCCGAGACCACGGGTATCGCGTTTGTATCCAGCACCCCGTAGTTATCGAGGCTGGAGATAAGCCGTAGATCGTATTTCGCCTCGGCCAGCCCGGAGAACTTGAAGCTCCCGTCCGCGTTCACCCGCGCGAACCTGTCTATCCCGAATGCCAAGACGAACACCTTTCTCGGGTCGCCGCCCTCGGAGAGCTTGATGACGCCCTTTAGGGCTCCGGCGGGCTTGAGGGTATCCGGAGCAAGTGTGTCGGTGGTTGTCTTTGTTTTAACGGCAACGGAATCAATTAGAGCGGCGTTGTTTCCGTTGGTTGCTTCTATGACGTA
>JGI20214J51650_10000996_pt1 | contig 17932 bp, 11 predicted proteins | sample WetSurMetagenome_FD_51650 | JGI IMG/M metagenome (IMG submission 51650) | reverse complement strand
ATCTTATCCACAAAGATCCTGAACTGCTCTATATAATTATCAAAAGTCGGAAACACATTCATGTGATCCCACGCAATGCCGTTCAATACTGCAATATCGGGCATGTACAGATGGAACTTCGGCCGCCTGTCAACCGGTGAAGTAAGATATTCATCACCTTCAAGGACTGCTATAGTTGACTCGTCCGACAGGCTTACCATAGTTACATAACCTGATATGGAGGAGCCGACCATGAAGTCAAATTTAACTCTGAGNGTTTTCAGTACATGCATAATCATCGCCGTGGTTGTAGTCTTGCCATGGCTGCCTGCAACAACGATCCGTTTCTTATATTTTGTCTGCTCATAAAGGAATTCCGGAAACGACATGATTTTTATTCCCGAAGTAATTGCCTTTAAAAGTTCAGGGTTATCTGCCCTGGCATGCATACCGAGGATAATGATATCTATATCAGGGGTTATCTTTTCGGGATACCANCCATATTTTTCCGGAAGTAGTTTATAGGAAGCCAGGTGTGACCTTGCAGGTTCGAAGATCTCATCATCTGAACCAGTAACTGTATACCCTTTAAGGTGCAGTGCAATAGCAAGATTATGCATCACTGCACCTCCAACAGCAATAAAATGGACTCTCATCCTAAACGTCGCAGATCTGAATGCATTTTTTCAGAGATGCCAGCTTGTCCTTCTGGGCCGGGACAAATTCCTGCCCGACATATCCCTTATACCCTGTCTTCACTATTGCCTGCATTATTGCCGGATAGTAAAGCTCCTGTGTTTCATCAAGCTCATGCCGGCCGGGGACGCCTCCCGTATGGATATGGCCTATATGGTTTATGTATTTCCTGATATTTTCTATTACGTTCCCTTCCATAATCTGCATATGATAGATATCATATAGAAGCTTGAAACGTTCTGAACCGACCATTTCCCCCAAAGCTGCACCCCAAGAGGTCTTATCGCACTGATAATCTTTATGACCGTAGCTGTTCAGCAATTCCATTAATATTGTTACTCCGTGTTTTTCGGCTGTGGGCATAAGCTTACGGAGTCCGGTCGCACAATTTATAAGACCTTCGTTGTCATTAAGCCCTTCGCGGTTACCTGAAAAGCAAATCAGGTTAGGAACACCTGCTGCCGCTGCCTTTGGGATCATAGCCTCAAAGTCGGCGATAAGCTTCTCNTGATTCTCCTTACGGTTAAAACCTTTTGGAATTCCCCAGTCGGTTGCATAGCCTACCGCGCATTTCAATCCTGCCTTTGCAACTNTGGGCCAGTCTTTCTCATTCAGCAGTTCGATCGACTCGATGCCCATTTCTTTGCAGGCTTTTGCAAATTCTTCGAGGGGAATATCACCATAGCACCATTGGCTTACCGAGTGATGTATATTACCTTTAAGCTTATTCTGGTCTGCACCTTCGCTTAATAAGGATCCAAACGGCTTCCCCGCAGATATAACCGCAGCACCTGCCATACCTCCAATCATATTTCTTCTTGTCATGTTTCTAGGATTTAATATGGTCCAGAATTACCTGGTTTCAATTTATATAAATTAAAGCAAATATACATTAATAACTTTCCCGGCCGAAAATTTTATATTTGTAAAACAGTCGGTGATCCGGGGGAAATTTCATGAAACGCAACTCGAGACATGATTATAAGGAGGGGCATTCGGTCAGGCTTCTTCAGAGCGGAGAATCTTTTTTCGCTGCAAATATACAAGCTATCGACGAAGCAAGGCATTATATTCATTTCCAGACTTATATTATTGATGAGGATGAAACAGGGCAAAGGATTATCGATGCACTTGTCAGGGCTGCACAAAGGAAAGTACGTGTATACCTTCTGCTTGACGCATTCGGAACCAAATACCTTTCGGATGAGTTCATCACTAAAATTGAAGATTCTGGAATCCTGTTCCGGTTTTTTTCACCTGCTTTTATAACAAAGGGGTTCCATATGAGCCTCAGGCTGCATCACAAGGTACTGCTTGCTGACGGTGAGCTCGCAATAATCGGAGGTATGAACTTCGCTGACCGGTATCATGGAACTAACGGAAAGAGGGAATGGCTCGACTTTGCTGTTATTGTGCAAGGTCCTGAATGTATGCATATTAACAGCATAATGAGGAAACTCTGGAATAAAACATTTATATCGAAAGAAGAACGGTCGAATGAAATTGTCCGCGAAGTAAGAGTTTTTGAGGAGAACATAAAGCTTAAGGTCACCGAGAATAACTGGTACCGGAACAAGATTGAGATCCTGAGGAGCTACAGATCGGCATTTAAGCATGCCCGTCACCATATGATTATTTTTGCCAGCTATTTCCTGCCCGGAAGACTCGAGCGAAAGCTACTCCGGCTGGCCAGCCTGCGAGGAGTAGATATAAAGATCGTCCTTGCTGCTGAATCGGATGCCAGGATGTTTAAAAGGGCAACCGGATTTCTGTATGAGTATATTCTCCGCAACGACATAAAAATATATGAATACCTGCCCTCCAACCTCCATGCCAAGGTGGCAACCGTTGACGGCAACTGGTGCACCATAGGAAGTTACAACCTTAACCATATAAGCGATTACGGCAGCATTGAAATGAATGCAGATATTCTCGATACGACTTTTGCAGGGAACTTCGAGAAGATACTTCTGAAAATAATCAAAAACGACTGCCGGCAGGTGACAACCGAGGAGTACCTGAAGAGAAAAACCTGGTTTTCACAACTAAGAGGCTGGTTATCTTACCAGATGATAAGGTTCCTGATGAGGCTTATGGCCCAGATGACTTCGAAAAAGGGTAAAACCTAAAATTGGTGGAAACTCATTGATACAAATTCCAGGACAGTCGGTAAAGCTGTCCTCCAGTAAGTCCANGTGTGACCGCCGTCACGCATTCTGAATTCATGAGGGATCTCCTTTTTACGCATTGCAATATGGGCAAGAGCATTGCCCTCATACAGAAAATCATCGTCACCACAATCGATATACCACCTAATGGCTTTTTTCTGATCATCCTTAATGTTTTCAATCAGGCTCAGAACGCTGTATTTGTTAAAATAGGNCTCTTTCTGTTCATCGGNGATTCCCTCAACTCCCTGCCATAACCTGTAATTTTTCAGGTCATCAACGTTTTTTGGTCCCGTAGCAGCGCTTAACGGACAGGCCGATGAGAACAATTCCGGATGATGAAGTGCATAAACAAATGTTCCTTCACCACCCATCGATAAACCGGCTATGGCACGATACTGTTTTGAACCCTTTATCCGGTAGGTTTTTTCAATGAACGGCATAAATTCATCAAAAAAGAAATCCTCGTACCTCCATTCTCCCCTGACATCGTTAACATATCCTCTTTTGCCTGTATTGGCGTCGGGCATAACAACAATCATTGGTGTTGCAGCTCCGTTATTTATTGCCTTGTCGGCAATATTAAGGATCTCCCCGAACTGCACCCAGCCAGTCTGATCGTCACCTGCACCATGGAGAAGATAAAGAACCGGATAGTTGCGTTGTGATGATTCGTAATCGGGTGGAAGATAAATTGCATATTTCCTTTCCATTTTAAGAATTTTGCTTGTCATGGAGAGATTATCCATAACCTTACCGGTCTGTGCAAAAATGGAAGAAGCAAATATCAATAAGATAATTGAAAGAGATTGTTTTTTCATAGTCTGAAGATTATGTTGCTTTGAAATGGTAATAAATGTCCGGAAAGATATAAAAAAATCTNTTTAACCACGGTCCCGAGTACTCGGGAACACGGTNTTTGCACTGAGNTGCACGGTTTAAAAGGATTAAATCTGTGTTTTGTCGGCCCCCCTGCCCCCCTGAAGGGGGGTTATACTAAGAGCCCCCTTTAGGGGGTTGGGGGCATTGAACTCCGTGGTGAATATGTTTTTAATTCTTATTATTGTATCCAAACTTATCATATGAAAATCGATCTTTTCAATATTGCAAATTTCAAAGTTGACGGAGGAGCAATGTTCGGTGTTATACCAAAAGCTTTATGGTCGAGGGTCTACCCTTCCGATGAGAATAACCTCATCATCCTTACTTTAAGATCGTTTATTGTCGAAACCGGCGGACACATTGTCCTTGTCGACACCGGCTGGGGTGACAAGCAGGATGAAAAGTTCTTCAGACATACATATCTCCATGATGGTGAGGGTCTCATTGAAGGACTAAAAACAAGAGGATATGATCCGGGAGACATAACCGATGTGGTGCTCACTCATCTTCATGCTGACCACTGCGGCGGCGGAGTGGTCAGAAGCAAAACCGGAACCGGATATGAACTGACATTTCCAAATGCAATTTACCATGCCAGCCGTACTCAGTGGGAGTGGGCAATGAAAAATAATCCGAGGGAGGAAGATGCTTTTCCTGAAGAAAATATTTTTCCGATTATGCAGAGTGGCAGGCTCAGCCTTGCGGATAAAGAGTGTGAGCTGTTCCCCGATTTTCATGTCAGGATCTTTTTCGGTCATACCCCCGGGCTTATGCTTCCTGTTATTAAATACAGAGGCAAAACACTTGTCTATACAGGCGATCTGATACCGACGACAGCACATATCCCTTTAATCTGGAATATGAGCTATGATATTGAATCCTTGAAAACGATCGAAGAAAAGGAAAAGCTTCTAAGTGAAGCTTTAGAAAATGACTATATCCTTGTATTCCAGCATGATGAATCTGTTGAGTGCTGTAATCTCAAAATGACGGAGAAGGGAATCAGGGCGAAAGAGAAGTTCAGTTTTTCAGAGATCTCTGAAAAGACTTAAGAACTTACACAGAGGTCCACGTATTTTTGCCCCCCTTCCCCCCTAAAGGGGGGTTGGTTCTTATCTTTATTTAAGCCCCCTTTAGGGGGTTGGGGGCGGTTAACTCTGTGACTTCTCTGTGTTTCTCAGTGTAACTATTTGTTGAATTATTTTCTTATATTTGGTAGAGACTCTTAAAGTTTGTTGTTAATATAATAACAATGGCCATGGCTGAATTTTTTTACGAAAAACCGTTCCAGCTGGAAAAGGATCCGACAAATTACCGCCTTCTTACAAATGAGTTTGTCAGGATAGTTGAATCGGATGGAAGAAAGATATTGAAAGTCGATCCGGAAGGGCTTGAATTGCTGGCGAAAAAAGCAGTTTCGGATCTCTCTTTTTATCTCCGGACATCTCATCTTCAAAAGCTGAGGAGAATACTTGACGATCCGGAAGCAACAGACAATGATCGCTTTGTGGCATACATGATGCTCCGTAANACAGTGATCTCCTCAAAAGAGGATCTGCCATGGTGCCAGGATACAGGAACAGCAATAGTTATCGGGAAAAAGGGCGAAGATGTTTACACAGGTGTAAATGATGCAGAACACCTCTCAAAAGGAATTTATAAGACTTTTCAGGAGAAGAACCTCAGATACTCCCAGATAGTTCCTCTCAGCATGTTCGATGAAAAGAACACCGGTACTAATCTTCCCGCCCAGATCGATATTTATTCGACTGAAGGGAATAAATATGAATTCCTGTTCATAACAAAGGGAGGAGGATCGGCAAACAAGACCTTCCTTTACCAGCAGAGCAAGTCGCTTCTGAATGAAGAATCGCTCNTCAGGTTCGTAAAAGACAAGATAAAGGAACTGGGCACTTCTGCCTGTCCGCCATATCATCTTGCTCTTGTAATAGGAGGTACATCAGCNGAAGGCACACTTAAGGTTGTCAAAGAAGCCTCAGCAGGTAATCTGGATGAGCTTCCGACATCAGGAAGTGCAGGCGGCCGGGCATTCCGCGACATTGCGTGGGAACAGAGGATCGAAAAGATCTGTCATGAATATGGAGTTGGAGCCCAGTTCGGAGGCAAATATTTTGTTCATGATGTCAGGGTTATCCGACTGCCGCGACATGCAGCTTCATGCCCTGTTGGCCTCGGGGTAAGCTGCAGTGCAGACAGGAACATCAGGGCCCGCATTGATGAAACCGGGATTTACCTTGAAGAGCTCGAAAAGAATCCTGCACGTTTTATGCCTGAAAAGGCACCTGAGCTTGAAAAACCTGTTGAGATAGATCTTGACCGGTCCATGCCGGACGTGCTTGCAGAACTATCAAAATATCCGGTAAAAACACGCCTTAATCTGAATGGAACCCTGATAGTTGCACGTGATATTGCCCATGCACGGATCAAAAAGATGATTGACGAAGGAAAACCGATGCCTGAATACTTTAAAAACCATCCGGTCTATTATGCTGGTCCGGCAAAAACCCCTGAAGGGATGCCATCGGGAAGTTTTGGTCCGACAACTGCCGGAAGGATGGACACTTATGTTGATCTCTTCCAGAGCCTTGGAGGATCGTTGATAATGGTCGCAAAGGGAAACCGGAGCAGACAGGTCATTGAAGCCTGTAAGAAATATGGAGGATTTTACCTGGGTTCGATTGGGGGTCCAGCTGCCATCCTTGCCGCTGAAAATATAAAATCAGTCGAAATGGTTGATTTTGAGGATCTGGGAATGGAAGCGATCAGGAAGATAAAGGTTGTGAATATGCCGGCATTCATAATAACGGATGATAAGGGGAATGATTTCTTCGATGAGTACAATTCCAGGTAGGTTTACTTCAAGTTGCAAAGGATTGCTTCAACCTCCTTCGTCGGTTTCGCAATGACAGTAGACACTATCTAGCTTTAGGTCCTCAGTCCTTGAGAGCCTGACGCAGGAAGACGAAGCAATCCTATACCCAAACCACAAAATCTTAAAAATCCTTAAACCCTGCTTAGCGTATCGGATAATTTTTTATCTTGACAACCACATTTTTTTGACATGAAGAAATTTCTTATATGGTTCACACCCGGGCTGCTGGTGGGAATCCTTATCATTCTCGGAGCCGGCAGGGTGATTACAAAAACATCATCGAACGAATATTGCATGTCGTGCCACATTCATCCGATGGCAGATATGGAATGGAAGAAATCCGTCCACTATGAAACGCAATCGGGTTACAGGGTTGCATGCGTTGAATGTCACCTTCCTCCAAAAGGACATGGATATTTATGGGCAAAAGGGACGACGGGACTTCGGGATCTCTGGAGTTTTTACACAAAGGATTCTGCTTCATTTGACTGGGTTGAGCGTGGCAGGCTGGAGGTAGCACGCGGCCATGTCTATAACAGCAGTTGTTTAAAATGTCATGAAAACCTCTTTCCTGCCAAACTTACAAAAGCAGGCGAGGATGCACATCTTTATTACACCCAGCAAAAAGCAAGTCCAGATCTGCATTGTATAAACTGCCATCTAAATGCAGGTCATTATATAGCAGGTTATACCCATGGAAGCAATACAACTTTCGGAAGTGTGTCATCAGCACCTAAAGAGATATTCAATGCGCCAACTGCCGTGACAGAGTTTAAGACATTTACTGAAAAGATACCGAGGTCATCAGTTTCTTTCAATATGGTGGCAATCCCCGGCGGTACATTTAAAATGGGGAGCCCGGCTGAGGAACCATTCAGAAAAGAGGACGAGGGTCCTGTCAGGGATGTTGAGCTGAGTCCGTTCTTTATGGCCGAGGTTGAAGTGACCTGGGATGAGTATCTTGCATTTTATGCCCAGACATCTGCAGAGGGGCGGTCGACCGATACTGAAGGGTTAAGAAGCGGAATGCAATCGGCCGGTGATCTTGATGCCATTTCAGGTGCCACACCTCCATATGGACAACCTGACCAGGGCTGGGGACTGGGGAAAAGACCGGCTATTTCTTTCACTTATCATGCAGCTGAGACTTACTGCAGATGGCTGTCGAAGGTAACAGGCAAAACCTATCGGCTCCCTACTGAGGCTGAATGGGAGTATGCCTGCCGTGCAGGCACCCCGGGCCCGTATTTCTTTGAAGGAGATCCACGCAAATTCGAAAAGACAGGGCTGAAGGCAAAGCTCTCAAAAAATGACACTGCAGTCATCAATACCTATATAGTATATAAGGAGAACAGTCCATCAAAAACCCAGACACCTGATTTTGTCAGGGCTAATCCTTTCGGACTTAAAAATATGGCGGGTAATGTGGCTGAATTCTGCCTCGACTGGTATCAGCCTGATGCATATTCAAAGTATCCACAGGGAACAATTAAAGATCCACAGGGTCCGGAGACCGGAGAAGAGCACGTTATCCGTGGCGGAACATTTATTAATCCGGCAGGTTTTGTCAGGAGTGCTGCCCGTGATTATACAAGGACAGAATCGTGGCTCAGAACCGACCCGCAGATACCAAAAAGCATATGGTGGTACTCCGACTGTTTTAATGTAGGTTTCAGGGTCGTCTGTGAATTTGACGAAAAAACGGGGAATGTTACTGCCTCAGAGTGAGGTTTTTCATACTAATATGTTGCATTTATATCAAGAAATTTGATGAATGTGCTTGTTTTTCCAAAACAAGTTATTTAAATTGCAGTGAGTTTTTAACATTTTTTAAGAGCCCTAACCTTACTAACCTTTAAACCCAACCGCTGACCTGATAACTTTAAAAATCATCGGATAGTAGAAGTGTAATTTAATGAGTGTAAGTTTTACACTTACTCGCATTAAATTGATTTGTATTTTGTAGTAGTTGAAGAAATAGAAATAAGAAAAGAAATAATAGAAATAAGAAATATCCTCATGTTCCATTTGTAAAGGGCAATTTAAAACCACTAACCACTGACCAGCAACCAGCAACCAGTAACCAGAATCATTAACCAATTAATAATCACCATTAATCAATACCAATAACCTGAAACCAATTTTTGAATAATCCTAATATCTATCTTTTATTAACTAACTAACAGTGTAACAGTATGAAAAAAACTCCCAACTACTTTTGGCCCTTAAAGCCAAATGTTAATTTTCACAAGTTACTCCTTACTGTGAAAATTATGACTATCCTGCTGGTTTGTGGACTGGTGTTTCCAGCCTATACACTAACCGCCGGGAATCCTTCTGCTGAAGAGCAGCAGCAAATCAGAGTATCCGGGACAATAGTGGATGGTTCATCCGGTCTGGCTATGCCGGGTGTAAACGTCCAGGTTAAGGGTACCAGCATTGGGGCTATCTCTGATGCAGAAGGAAAGTACAACATTACCGTGAATGACAGAAATGCAACACTTGTTTTTTCCTTTATCGGCTATGTATCCCAGCAGGTTGCTCTTGGTGGCAGAACAGTTATTGACCTTTCTCTGGCTGCCGAAACAACGAATCTCGATGAAGTTGTCGTTGTGGGGTACAGCACTCAGAAACGTGCAAATGTTGTCGGATCGGTAGCATCAATTTCAGGTGAAAGCCTTCAGGCTATACCTGCTGTAAACGTATCCAATTCAATTGGGGGACGTATGAGTGGTATTTCGGTAATACAGCAAACCGGTGAACCCGGACAAATGACGCCGAGGATTCTTGTTCGAGGCCGCAGCACCCTGGGTGGTGACAGAGGTACTAATTTTGGAAGCACTAATCCTCTTGTGGTTATTGATGGTGTTCAGGGACGTTCAATGGACGAAATTGACCCAATGGACATTGCCAGCATTTCAGTTCTGAAGGATGCTGCTGCATCAATTTATGGTTCAAATGCTGCAAACGGCGTTATTCTTATCACAACCAAAAAAGGCGGCGAGGGGAAACCAAAGCTGAACTATCAGTTCTACCAGGGTTTCATGACACCGACAATTATCCCTCAGACAACAAATGCCCAGGAGTATGCTACAATGCTTACCGAATATCAGACACAGAACGGTATCGCACGTACATACACAGACAAGGACATAGAATTGTTCGGAAGCGGTGCAGACCCATGGGAACATCCTAATACAGACTGGTACGGAGACCTCATTAAGAACTGGACAACTACCTACAGGCACAATTTTACAATTGATGGTGGTTTCAAAGGGATGACTTATTATCTCTCTGTCGGGATAAAGGGTGACGAATCAATATATAAGCAGTCATCAACTAAGTATAACCAGTATAACGTCCGTGCAAAATTTGATCTCCCGATCAATGAATGGCTGAAAGTAGGACTTGATGTTGCAGCATTCCAGAATCACAGGCTATATCCATATAAATCAGCCGACGCCATTGTAGGGCAGTCAACACGTCTTCTTCCTACAACATGGTCATTCTGGCCGAGCGGCGAACCAGGCCCGGATATTGAATATGGTGACAACCCGGTTGTTACTTCGACTTTCGCAGGAGGAAAAGATGATCAGCTTACCTACAGATATCTCAATACCTTCAATGCATCGATTACCCCTCCGATAATTAAAGGACTTTCTATTAACGGTTCATTCAGCTATGACCTTACAAACTTTTACCGCAAGAGATTCTTCAAACCATGGACCCTCTATACAATTGACAAATCAAAGTCAACCAGGGATGCCACTACCGGTTTCATAACCACTGGGTTTCTTACTCCCGGACTGAGAGGACTCTCTTCACCTCAGAACAATGAAGATTATACAAGAACCATTAACCAGACCGGCAACGTCAACCTTACCTACGCCAAAAAGCTGGGCGACCACAGCATTTTTCTATATGCCGGGTTTGAACAGTATACAAGCGACTATAACAGTCTTTACGGATTCCGTCAGTACTATATTTCAAGCCTGATCCAGACAATGAATGCCGGTGCTGACCAGGATAAAAATACAACTGGTGATGCAACTATTTATGCACGTAAATCATGGATTGGTCGTGCTACATACGACTATAAGGGTAAATATCTTGCAGAATTACTTTTCCGTCGGGACGGTTCACTTAAGTTCCCGCCCAACAGCCGCTGGGGTAATTTCCCTGGGGTTTTGTTAGGCTGGCGTGTATCTGAAGAAGGCTTCTGGAAAGACAATATTCAGTTTATCAACTATTTTAAACTCAGGGCCTCTTATGGAAAGATGGGTATGGACCCCGGAAACCCGTTCCAGTATATAAACTCATTCGGACTTTCCTCAGGTATGGTCTTTGGAACCGGCTCATCAATCGAGACGGCAGTAGGACCTCCGGTTATTGCAAACCCCAATATCACATGGGAGACACAAACAACACAGAACATTGGGTTTGAATCTAAGTTATTAAATGACCTCTTCAGCCTTAATATGGAATTCTTTTACAACAAAAGAGAAGATATTCTTGCTCCAAGGGATGCGTCAGTTCCTGCTTTTTCAGGTCTTTCACTGCCTAATGAGAACATAGCCCGCGTTGATAACAGGGGATTTGAAATTGAGGCAGGAGTTCACAAAAGCTTAACATCCGATCTTAGGGTTGATCTGACTGCAAACATCAGTTACAGCCACAACAAGGTTGTTTTCCAGGATGAACCGGTAAGAGCTGTTGAATGGCAGCAGACGACAGGCCATCCGTACAATGCATGGCTTATGTATAACTCACTCGGGATCTTTAAAGATGCGGAAGCAGTTGCTGCTTATCCTCATTGGGCAACCGCCAAACCAGGAGATGTTATTTTTGAAGACTATAACAAGGACAATAAGATTGACGGAAATGACCGGATCCTGATTGATGAAGTAGATGCTCCCAACACTTACTATGGTGTTAACCTGGATGTTGCCTGGAAAGGCTTTTCTCTTTCAGCTCTAATTCAGGGGCAGGGCAAATACTTAAGGATGAGATACTATGATAACAGACGAGGTGTGGCTGGTAATTACTTCAAATGGACCTACGACAACAGGTGGACACCTGATAACCAGGTTACAGATATAGCACGTGCTTATAACAGAGATGACTATTATTGGTCACCTGATGTTCAGATGAATACTTACTGGCTTGCAAACGTTGCATATTGCAGGTTAAAGAGTCTTGTTCTGACATATACTATTCCATCTAGCATCTACTCGAAACTTGGAATCGCAAATGCAAGCATCTATCTATCTGGCAATAACCTTGCTCTGCTTTGGACAGCCAATAAGAGGGTCTGGGATCCTGAAGCACTCAATCCCGGTGTATATCCGACCATGAAGACAATTGCCATAGGTGCGAATATTGGGTTTTAATCAATTAAGAAATTGTTAAAGAGTATAATATGAAAAAAATATCTAATTATATAATTGCCTTTGCGGTACTGCTTTTAACAGCTACGTCATGTACCGACGTTCTGGAACAGCAGTCAGTTAATACCTTTAACCAGGATGTGGTTTTCTCCGACATAAATGTTGTGAAATCATATCTGGGCAAATGCTACGACAGGATGGGAGGCAATACTGATAACGGAGTACTCGGCATGCGTGAGGACCTTCTTTCATCAGCTACCGACCAGACGTTATGTATTCACCGTCCTGCAAACTACGGTAATCTGAAGGGGACTCTGAGTCCCGATAACCTCGGATACTTTGCAAATAATGGGTATGCCGGATTCATGAGATGGGAAAACATGTACGAAAATATTCAGAATCTAAATACCATTATTGCAAATATTGATGCAGTCAAGACTCTTACGTCAGCTGAAGAAACCCTGAAGAAGAGACTCAAGGGTGAAGCCTATTTTATAAGAGCCTTTGAGTATGCAACTCTCCTTATGAATTATGGCGGGGCTGTATTGATAAGCACACCTAACACACTTGACCAGGACTTTCAGACAATGAAACGTTCCACAATAGCAGAGACCAAAGATTTTGTCCTTGCTGATATTGCCAGTGCCATTACAACTCTGACTGGTCTTTCAATAGAGCAGGGTCGTGCTACCCCGGCAGCAGCAGCAGCTCTGAAATCACGCGTTCTGCTTTTCTGTGCAAGTAAACTTACAAATGGTGGTTATGCGGGACAGGAATCCAATACACTTGTTTCTTTCCCTGCCGGAAGCCAGAATGCTTTGCTACAGGCAGCCAGAGACGCTTCAAAAGCTGTAATGGATGGAACTTACGGTACTTTTGCCCTTCAGGGAAGCACTGCAGAACCAGTGCAGCCTCTGACTGATGCACAGGTTAAAGCATATGCAGAGAACTACCAGAGTATCTTTATTCAGAAAGGTAAATGGAACACTGAAACCATATGGGGTATTCAATATCCTCTTACAGGAGGGAATGTTAACAATGCAAATATCTGGTTTGGGCCATGTGGTTATCACAACTGGGGTAACAACGACCCGACAGAACCTGCTGTAAGAAGTTTTGAAATGGCCGACGGAACTCCATTTGTCTGGGATAAATATACTCCCGGCGATCAGTATATCCGCAGGGCAACTGCCGCCGAGTTGGCAGCTGATCCTTTAAGGAACCCTTACAATGGACGTGAACCGCGTTTTTATGCTATTGTTCTCTATAATGGTGCTCCATGGCAGACACGTCCTACTGATGTTGTCGACCCCTTAAATACAGTTCAGACCGGACAATACTTTGAGAACAATGAAACAACGCTGATAAAGAGCGGTTTTGACACAAGACAGGGTCCTGTTGAAGCCTGGAACGGAACGAAAACAGGTTACTACCTCAAGAAATTCCTCGATCCGACAAGTGCAGGACAATTTTTCAGAAATACCACTGCCTGGGTTGAATTCCGTTATGCTGAGATCCTGCTGAACTATGCAGAGGCATGTATTGAGCTTGGAGGCACTGACCTGCAGAATGGTTTGAATGCACTCAACATGGTCAGAAACCGTGCCGGATTACCCGACAGGGTAACTACTGATCAGGCAGTTGCAAGAGGATATATCCGTCAGGAAAGAGCAATAGAGTTCTTCGGTGAAGGACATCGTTTTTATGATCTGCGCCGCTGGATGACGTATGGAAGCGTCGTTCAGAATGTATATGGGATGAAGATCAAGCAGATGGTTAATGGTACTGTTGAGTGGAAATATGATCTTACCGATCAGGAAGATGTCAGGACCTGGTCGAGTGATAAGTACTACTGGATCCCTCTCTCACGTGCAGAGATGAACAAAGCACCAAACCTTCAGCCACAACCGGGTTATTAATATATAACCAGGAATTATAAAGTTGAAATGATTTTTAAAAGCCGGTCCGGAGTGGCCGGCTTTTTTAATTTTGTGCCCCCCAACCCCCCTGAAGGGGGGCTAAAATGTCAGTAAATAAGAANCCCCCTTTAGGGGGGCAGGGGGGCTAATGATAAAACCCGTAATACCAGAATGTATTCCCGAATTTCTGCTTCAGAACCGGCTGTGCTGTTTTAAGATTGTTTCCGTATGACTGAAATGTCTGGAGAAACTGGCTGAACCTTGTTTCAACCTGAGGATCGATTCCCAGATTCCCTGTTTCCGGAAGGGTTAAACCCGATATTCTGCAGGCAAGAGCGGCTTCCTGGAGATGAACCGGTATCTTCTTATAGCCCATGATTTCAAGCCTTGATAACCCCGATGCTATACCTGCATAATCTTCATTAAGCATCAGGTAAGCCATCTTATATTCAAACAATTTACGGTTCAGGGAATCTGCTGAAAATGCCCTCTCGATGTTAATATACGGGTTATCCGTAATTGAAAAAAAATCATGTTCGATCTTTTCTTTTCTTTTAATTCCTAATTCAGGGTCCGTTTCAATTGATTTTTCATCGAACAGCAATTTTTCAAAACCTGTGGCTTTCTTCCTGTAAAATAGAGTTTTCTTAAGTATGGATACATACTTGGATGCAATCTTATAATTACCGTTGATTATTTCTGTTTTGATAAGCATCCTGAGATCTTCAGGAGTCATCCCTTTCATAACCATATTCTCGAAAGCCCACCTTTGTGCTTCATTAATCATTCCTGTTGAATAGTAAAAATATGCTCCCCTCCTTAAAACCTCACCAACCATCTCCCATTTCAGGAACAGCGATTGTCCATCGGGGCTCTGGGGAAAATGAAAAAGCTGGTCGGTAAGCCTTCCTGTTTCACAAAGAGCAACATTGTTAAGGTATATGGTGAGCCTGTTCCTTGAGGGGTGATCCGAAATATACCTGGTAACTTCATTGTACCTTCCCTGGCTGAAGAGTTTTTCTGCGTGGAAATACTCCTTGTTGACCCGGTCAAAGCGCAATAAAATAACTGTGCTGACCAGTATCAGGGAAAGCAGTGGAAGGATTATTGCTTTTACATTCTCTTTTTGCCTGAATCTGGCAGGGAGGTTTATTTTTATTTTTACTATCAGGGGAAGAAGGATTATGAACCCGATTACCGGAATGAACAATCTGAACTGCGATCCCGTATCTTCCTTTGAAAATGGAAAGATCATCAGCGTTTTAAAAGGCTGAAAAAGGAAAAATTCTTTCAACAGGTAAATTAAAATAAAGCTTATTGCAAGCAGCAAGAATATTTTAGGCCACTCCTTTCTTATTGACTTCAGGATAATGTGAAGTGCATACATCAGTGCAAAGATCCAGGCAAATCCTCCTGTTATTAAGTACCAAAAGGGGAATAGGATCACAGGCAGAAAACCCTTGAGATATCTTAGAACGATAAAGAACAGAACAAGCTGTAAAAGCACACCAAGGCTGTTATATAAAAGGTACTGGTAATCAGTCTGCAGGATGAAAAATGCAGTCCCAAAAAGAACAGGAAAAAGGGTTGATGTTTTGTACGTAAGAATACTTATGATCTTTGAGATCATGTAAATTATCATGCAAATTATCAGTGAAATAATTNTTGCTCCTGCCAAGGGATAATAGTAAAAAGTTGTCAGTAACCTGCCAAGAAAGAGAAGCAATGAGCCGGGTTGAGTAAGACTGGATTTAAGGTAATCGGTTGAAAATACAAAGAGGGATGTTTTTTCCTGGTAATACTCAACATAGTCAGCAAAAAATCCAAAGAATAAAAACGACCCTATGAAAAATATCAAAACGGGAAGAAGATACAGAAACTGATCACTATTTGTTTTATTCACCTTCATTTTATCATAAATAGTTAAANTTGCTTGTTGCTGCCTGCTGGTTGCTAGTTGTTTGCTATAAAGTTAAACTTCCTGTTTTTACCCCTAAATCCCCCAGGGGGGACTTTTTGATTTGTTTTGTTTTGATAGCCCCCCTTGGGGGGTTGGGGGTAAATTATATCCTGTCAATTTTCTGCCCATTTTGCCTGCAATGTTTTTCCTTTTGCAATTTCAAGGATTTTTCCNGGATTAACATTCACCTCCAGTGTCGAGAGTTCCGGAAGGTTGAAGCTCTTTATAAACCTTCCGTAAAATTCAGGATCCTTCTGAGGCATTATAAATGGTTTGCCCGAGGTTCCGTTTTCTTCAATATGTGAAATATAGAATCTTGCTGTCAATCCGTCGTCCCGTTTACTGCTGAAGACCAGCCACCTGCTGTTTGATGACCAGGAGTGATAACTGTCTGTAAAATCACTGTTCAAATGCATCGCTACAGGCTTCATGGATNTGAGATCGATCTCATAGAGATCTGCTTCCTTATGCCATATCGGGAAACATCCGTAATTATGAAGCGTAATTACAATGTAATTACCATCGGGGGATATCCTTGGAAAGGAAGCACTTTTGTTATTTTCAGAAGCATTGAAGATAAGTTCCAATGGACCTGTTTTACGGGTTGAAGGATCAAAGGATACGCGGCAGAGNTCATAGCGGACGCTGTCATAAATAAATTCTTCGCCGACTTCAGGTGCCCGGCAGAAATACAGNTATTTCCCATCCGGAGACCATTCGGGATATGTATCCATATATTTCTCGTTATCCGGAAGTTTTATATCCATGATTTCATTTTTTTCAACATCGTAAAGTACGAGTGATGATTCAAGGTCACTCACCTCAACTTTCTTGCTCAGAACAGAATGAAATTGTTGAACTATTTTATTGGATGAGAAAGCAACAAATCTTCCTGAAGGGTGCCAGCGCGGGTAGACAGCTCCATTTTTCATCTCGGCAGTTTTAAGATTTACCTTTTTGAAATCTCCTGCTGAATAAAAATAAGTGCCCCCGAGGCTGCCCCTCATATGGAACATAAAATTGTCTGAATTACCTGTGTTATTATATGAGTGGCAGTTAAGGCAGTTCTCTTCAACAAGGCTGTTTTCAATAATCGATTTTTCGCGGAAGCTTTCGAGATTGCGCTGTTTTATTACTATCTCTTTCCAGCTTTCGTAGCCTGGGTACAGCAGACGGTATGTAATATAAGGATCAATCGGCTCAGGAGCAATTTTGTTTGTGATGGTGCTGAATTTTGACCATCCGTTTCTTTTATCTCTCAGGAATATCTCGATATTGAAATCCATTCCCTTGTTACTGTCAAGGAATTTCTTCCATTTTCTCTCAGGAATACTGATAATGCCGTTTTTGCTCCTGATCTCAAAGCTGGTTTCGGGATCAGCTGAAAACCTTACAAAGAATGAAGAACCCTTTTCGGTTATCTTGAAATTCAGAGGAGCAATGTTGGGGGGAATTGTTACTCCTGAATAATCAGGATCAATTAAAGGAAGCTTGCCTGTTTCGGCAATGTTTCCTCCCGGTCTGCCAGTACAGCTGTAAAGGGCTGTAATGAAAATTAATATAAAGAAATAGTATTTTGAAAATAATCTCATAAGATCTGTCCATTAACTGTTGATGCTGTATTAAAAGTAGTATTAAGGATTTTTCTTCCTTGGTGTGACTTTGTGCTTTACTTTGTGATCCTTTGTGGTTCAATGATTTAAATTTAACCACCAAGGTACACAAGGGGTCTCACTAAGGACACAAAGGGCTTTTAAGACAACCTCCTCAAATTGAAGTCACAAATTTAGCATCTTTTTGGTAATTGTCATTAAATCATGTACTCACCCCCAACCCCCTCTCTGCTGACGCAAAGAGGGGGCTAAAACATTTATCTACAAGATGTTCCCCCTCTTTACGAAGTAGAGAGGGGGATAANGGGGGTGAGTACATGTATTTCCGGAACGTATTTGGGTCGAGACTTTCCTTTGTTAAAAAACTTTAAATTCCTTTTAATCTTTGGTTTTTTAATTCCCTATATTTACATTTGGTTACAATCTGTATCCTTG
>JGI20214J51650_10000995_pt1 | contig 17932 bp, 15 predicted proteins | sample WetSurMetagenome_FD_51650 | JGI IMG/M metagenome (IMG submission 51650) | reverse complement strand
CGCCATTATTATGGATATTTTCAGCAAGCTGGCGGGTAGTTTTTGGATCGCCATTGGTATTGCTGATATTCACTTCAATGCGGTGGGGTGCACCGACAGACTGGTAATAACGATTGATGTCTGTTTCCGCCTGCTTCAGTGCAACAGCCTCAGTCTCTCCGTACGCCTTTATGTCACCGGTGAGGGGAACAAGTGCCGGGATTGTAATAACCACACCGGGGGTGGATGCAGGGATATCACTCAATGGTGTATGGGAAGGGCTGGTACATCCGGAGAAGAGTATGCATACGATAATCATGGGGGCCAGGACAGGTAAAATCCGTAATCGCATACATGCACTGTGAGAAAAATTCAGATAAACGTTATGATATGAAGACGGTTGGTCTGCACCGGTGTATTACCAATATTGANGGCGGCCTTGAAATCCGGAAGCGAGACCCGATGCCTGCGATACGGCCTGGTTCAATCCAGGGTAAATACTGATTATACATCCCCTTTATTCCCGCTGGTATCTTCACCGGTCTCCTCGCGGAAAAAATCCACCCATGCCTGCCGCGCCTCTTTCTGGATTATATTTTCTTTGAGGTACATGTATAGGGCATAGATAACGAGGAGATATGCAGCTGCCCGTATGACGATCAAAGGCAGGGTAAGAGGCACCTTCAGTCCGGCCAGAGTGGCGGCATGCGATATACCAAAAAGACCGAACGCAATCCCTACATACAGAGGGAGTTTCTCACCGCTCTTTTTGAAGATGACGAATCCAAGTACAAGGATGATAATACAAAGGATCAGGTTGATAAAAATAATCGGGTCCCATTCTATTGCCATACCATACTCACCAGGGANATAATCTATCTGTATTTAGTCGCAATTTGTTATTAATCAGGAAGGTACAGCTTTCCTGATTGTTGCCGGTCAGCGGATACCAGGAGTAACAGATCATTCGATAAAAAGAGGTCCAGGATGGAGATAACCAGATTTGGGGATATAGATATTGTCAGTATGATGCAGAGAGTTGATTCGGATACCGCAGNAGTTCTTGAAAAAACACTCAATACTCTCGTTGCAACAGGATCAAAAAAAATTCTATGTGATTTCTCCGCAACAGCGTATATCAGCAGCGCAGGTCTTCGTGTATTACTATCAATTACAAAGGCACTGAAACGCTCCCAGGGCCGGATTGTTCTCTGTTCACTCCGACCCAATGTGAACGAGGTATTTTCGATAGCGGGGATTAACCAGGTCGTGCCGGTTTCTCCAACACGGGAAACTGCAATCAAAATATTATCAGGAAACTCCGGACCTGGATAACATTCAAATTAATTTTTTCCCCTACAATCATCCAGGGAGGATAGACCGCGTATCCACGACTATGCGATGTGGTGCATCAGGTCGCTCATTATGGTGTAAAGCACCTCATTTTCTATGGTGCCGTTCTGGGGGTGGGCAAATTATTATGAAATTATGTAATACAACGGTGTGTAGATCCACCGGGATCACCAGTCAAATGCACAGTTTTTATTAAGGTGCACCACAAATTGTTCTGAAGGTGCACCAAAGAGGATCGCACTCTGAACAGGCTGTAACTATTTGCCGGGTTTGTAATGATCCCGGCGGATGATCACGGGTCACAAGATACCGACCAGGATGATATCACCGATGTTTAACCAGCACCCTGTGCTGACAGCCTGTTTACCAGGAGAGGATACATTTGACTGAAATCAAAGAAATAGGAAGAAATGATATCTTCCTGACCGATAACACTGCCAACCCGGCACCACTCGGGCTCTGTGCATTTGGTATGACAACATTGTTATTGAGCATTCATAACATTGGACTCACAACGTTGTCAAGCCCGATTCTTGCCATGACAATCTTTTACGGCGGGCTTGCGCAGGTCATTGCCGGCATCATGGAATGGAAAAAGAACAATACATTCGGACTTGTTACCTTCGGTAGTTTTGGATTTTTCTGGATCTCCTTCGCAACAATTCTGATGCTCCCTGTGCTTGGACTTGCAAAAGCACCAGGTCCTTCTGAATTCGCAGCATTCCTCGGCGTATGGGGTATCTTTGCATTCGGGCTTTTTGTATGCACCTTAAAAATGCACAAGATCCTGATGATCACGCTCCTGGCAGTCGTGCTGCTGGTAATCCTCCTTATTGCAGCACAGTTAACCGGCAATCCACTAATCCTCCAGCTTGGTGGTGCAATGGGAATCATCGCCGGTGGACTGGCACTCTATATTGGAATTGGTCAGCTCGTTAATGAGATCCACGGGGCCAAAGTGTTCCCGGTATAATCATTTTTTAGTAGTAGTATTCGCGGGATTACTACCCGGAACCAAAAATTATCATCATTTCCCTTCAACTATTCAAGCAAGGTCCTGGTAGAAAGAGGACTGAAGATTTTCTTTGCNGGTCTCGAATTTTTCACCGGTTTTCAAATNACGGGTTTATACTGAATATCAGAATCCCTGGATTATTATCCCTCATCGTGTTCCATTTCCCTGATAAGGGCCCCAAGTTTCCTGAAATCTTCCTTCAGGTGTTCCCTGCTCAGCGGGTTATGAAGTGTTGCGGCAGGGTGCAGGGAGGGGATTATTTTTTGGGGGAACCCGAATGGTTCGCCTTCAAACACGGTACCGGATATGTCTGTTATCTTCACAAACCCGACACCCATCCTTGCCAGTATGTAACGGGTCGCATGCCGGCCAAGCGGAACCAGCAACGGCGGCCTGATTGTAGTAATCTGCTCTTCAAGCCAGTGTGTGCAGGCATTGATTTCATCGGGTTTCGGATCCCGGTTACCTGGCGGCCGGTGTTTTACAATATTCCCTATAAAAACGTCCTCTCGTGAGAGCCCGGTCCCGGCAAGAAGAGAATCAAGGACTTTTCCAGCCCTGCCTACAAATGGCCTTCCCAGTGAATCCTCCTGCTCACCTGGTGCCTCGCCAATAAACATCACCCGTGCGCATGTACTGCCTTCTCCCGGTACACCCTGTTTTGCCCCCTCCCAGAGCGGGCAGCGGCGGCATTTCGTAATCTGGCAGGATATACGGTCAAGAATCGCACCGGCTGGTTCATCAGAGGCCATGTTTTCATTTGATGAAAGGAGATGCAAGAATAAAAAAGATAGTAGTCATTTGAACGCCGGAGGCAGCAATGCCGGAGTATACGTGCCCGGGCAGCAACGACGGGATAAACAATAATAAACCGCTGGTAAAAATACTATGTATGCGCCGCTCCCTTCATATCAATCCCCATCTGGTTTTCATCCTCGTAATTTCCCTTATAATCATCCCGGTAGTTGTATCCGCAGCAAGTGACAACCCCGGTGACGACGCAACCCTCCTCACAACGAAAGGTTTTGACCTCTACAAGGTGGCCCGGTTCAAGGATGCACTGAACTCCTTTGACAAGGCAATTGCCCTTGATCCGTACTCCTCCCTTTCATGGTACGGGAAGGGACTCACCAGTGCAGCATTAGGAGATAAAGAGGGTTCGATACAGGCTCTTGACAGGGCAACTGAACTCAGCCCGAAAGACGAACAGGCATGGTTGAAAAAGGGGGAGGTATACATGTCGATGAACCGCAACGACCTTGCAATTAATGCTTATAAAAGGGCCCTGCTTATCAATCCGAACAATAACGAAGCAAAAAAGACCCTGGAGGCACTTGGAGTACAGGCAACCCCAACAACGGTAGATTACAGTCAATATCCAGTGTCGACCCAGGCCATTCCAACACCTGCAAAAATAATTCCATTCACTCCGGCAGCAGTAATAGTTCTTTTATTCGGCGCAATTTTAATTTCCTACAGTTATACCAGGAAAAAATATGATAAAAACAACCATTAACCTCATTGATATCTATCGTTGCTGATACAGCAGCAAGACCTCCCCGCCATTAATCCGTAAATTTTTTTTATTATTCCAGTTACTGTCGGATTCACCGCGGCATTCCCGATAAGATCAGAAGAGTTTACAGGAATGCAAGGTAGAGGAAATACATCCCTATAATTATGATAATGACCCCGATAATCCGGTCGAAAAACTCCCCGCTCATCCTGGTTGCAGATTTAATTTTCTGCCCGAACGCTCCACCAATTGTGCTTATAAGAATGAGGGGAATACTGAGGCCGATCCCGTAAATCAGCATGGTGAAAAATCCCTGGACAGCAGTCTGGTACAGGGCAATATAAGTCAGAACGATGATAAGCATCGGGGCACCTCGTCCGATTGTAATCGCCCCGAATGAAAGGCCAAGGAGAAAGGTCCCTGCGGGAGTATAGGAGACCGGGGCCCGTAAAAATGAAAATATTTTCCGGATTGGGGGTTTGTACAGGTGCAGGAGCTGGATACCCATAGCGATCATCAGGACTCCACCGACAGACCATGCCACGGTACTGTCCAGGAATAACAGGTAATTCCCGATTAAACCTGCAATTAACCCAAGAGGTAGTAATACAAGAATTGTACCGGCTGAAAATGCAAGGACAAGCCGGAAAATTGTGGCAGGGGAAAGTTCTCTTTTCCCGCTGCTCAGGTACCCGATCAGCCCCATACAAAGGACGCTGTTACAGGGACATATGCCTGCTAGCAGCCCGAATATGAATATCCCAGGAATAGAAGTGTCGAGGGCAGGCATTTTATTATGATCATTCTTTTCACGTGAATAAAGATGTGTATCCCCTTAACTGCTCATTTCAAAGCATCAACCCCAGACAAAAAAAAAGAACCTTGAAGGGGGGCATCCCCCCAGGGATCAAAGCAGGATGATTTTAATACTTTTATGTGTTATTAAAATCCAGTTTTATTCAACATTTAAAGAGGATAGCGGAAGGCAGGGTCACATGGATGATATAAAAATTCTCATTGTGGATGATGAGGAAAATATCCTGACTATTTTCCGGCTGGTGCTGGAGAGTAAGGGTTACAAGGTTGATACCGCCTCCACTGCAGAAGAAGCCCTTGCAAAAGTCGGATTATACAAGTACAATCTCTGTCTCCTTGATCTCAATCTTCCGGACATGCATGGGACAGAACTGGTCAGGCAGATACACCAGGTTGATCCCGGAATGAAAAAACTCATGGTAACAGGAGAAACTTCAGGTGCTGACACCCGGACCGCACAGGATAACGGTGCGGACGGGTTTATTTTAAAACCTGTCAACAGGGCGGCACTTGTCAGCGCCGTTGAAGCTGTATTAAGGTCAGGGTAACCCAGTGTCATACCGGTTTTTCTTTCGGACGTCGGTTTTTTGTCCGGACTTACGGTTTTCTCAAACGGAAACAGGTGAGGAGAAATGATTTCCATCCTCCATGTCGATGATGAGCCAACCCTTCTGGCGGTCTCCCGGCTTTTTATTGAAAGGGACACGGAATGCAGGGTTACTGCCTGTGAAAAAGTGCCAGATGCACTGGTTTTGCTGGAGAAAGAAAAATTTGACATAATTATCTCTGATTATGAAATGCCGGGAATGAACGGTATCGACTTTCTGAAAAAAGTCAGGTCACGTCCGGTCTACACCCCCTTCATTATTTTCACCGGCAGGGGAAGGGAGGAAGTGGTCATTGAGGCATTGAACAGCGGTGCAGATTATTACCTCCAGAAAGGTGGCGACCCGAAGTCCCAGTACGCCGAGCTAATTCATAAAATTCACCAGGCTGTCGGGAGATGTCGTATGGAACGGGAGTTAAAAGACTCCCGGCAACTCCAGTCGGATATTATCAGTTTCCTTCCCGAAGGGATGTTTGCAATTGATCTCATGGGCCACGTGATTGCATGGAATAAGGCAATGGAGGATATGACTGGCCTTTCCGCAAAAGAAGTAATGGGGAAAGGCGATTACATTTATTCCATCCCATTTTATGAGGAAAAGAGACCCATTCTGATTGACCTTGTGCTGAATTGGGATGAAGAATGGGCGAAAAAGTATTCCTCAATCAGAAAAGAGGCAGATAAGATTGTTGCAGAAATTTTTATTTCGCATCTTTACGGGGGAAAAGGAGCTTTTTTCTGGATTGTCGCTTCACCGCTCTATGATAGTAACGGGGCTGTAATCGGAGCAATCGAGTCGCTCCGTAATATTAGTGACAGAATTCAGACGGAAGTTACCCTGGCTGAAACAATCCAGCAATATTCGACGATCATTGACAAGCAGGACGAGATTATCCACCAGGTTTTTCCTGATGAAATAGGGATGGCGGACAAAGAGGCAATTGATGAAAGCCGTGCACGTTTCAGGTATATTTTTGATTATTTCTCGGTTTCATACCAGTCACTCGATGAAATGTGGAGACTAATAGATACCAATCAGCCATGGAGCCAGCTGCTTGGTTATGAGCATGACGAAGTCATGGGCAGATCATTTGAAGAAATATGGTCCCCTGAGACACGTCACCTGTTTTCTCCTCTGTTTGCTGAATTCATGGAAACAGGTACTCTTCTCAACAGGGAAATTCACCTTGTCCGCAAAAATGGTGACCAGTTTGTTGCTCTCCTTACAGGAAGAATACAACGGGAGACCAGTACGGGTCGTTTTATCAGGGCACATTGTATCCTGCACGATATAACAGATCAGAAACAGCTGGAATGGGAGATTGAATTTCATTCAAAAGAGATTGGGCATGTTGCCGATGCCCTTGCTGAAGCGAATAAAAAATTAAACATTCTTTCTTCTGTTACCCGGCATGACATCCTGAATAAACTGACCATATTGACCGGTTACCTGGAAATCGAAAAAGAAATAACTGCAGATCCCCTGTTGCTTTCGTATATCAGGAAACAGGGGGAAGCAGCAGAAGCAATCCGTCACCAGATACAGTTTACTAAATATTACCAGGACCTGGGGGTCCAGGCACCTGAATGGTTTAATATCGAGGGGGTTGTCAGGGATGAGGCGGCTCATCTTCCCCTGAAAGGTATTGCGCTGACCGTTTCACTTTCCGGGATTACCGTTATTGCAGACCCCCTGATCTCAAAGGTGTTCTATAACCTCATGGAGAACTCGGTCCGGCATGGTGTTTCTGTGACAACCATCCGGATTTCCGCGAAGGAATCTGGCGGACAACTTACCATCCTCTATGAGGATAACGGGGTAGGTATATCCGGGAGCGAGAAAGAGCTCGTCTTCCAGCGGGGGTTCGGTAAGAATACCGGGTTCGGGCTGTTCCTTGTACGGGAAATCCTCGCGATTACCGGTATTAGTGTTGCAGAGACCGGGACCGAAGGGGAAGGCGCAAGATTTGAGATACGGGTACCGAAAGATAAGTACCGGTGTCTTTCTTCCCCTGCCGGTTAAATAATAAAAGGATAATCCTGATTAGTCCCGAAACGTCCCTAACGGGTGCTGTTGAACGGGAGTGCGATGTGCAATTAAAACAATCTAAACTGCGTATTAAGATAAAAAAAAGAAAACCTGCCGATACTATGAGATACCATAAAGAGTATAACACATTTCTGAAGTTCACGCGATTCCTATGCACTACACCATTTCCCTCATCTCAACGGAAGAGAGCGAGGCCCTGTCCCAGCGGTATCTTCCGAAAGTCAGGTACGAGATCAAGTCCGAGATCTATGGCTGTTGCATAAAACTCCTCTGTGATGACCATACTCTCAGGGATACCTGGGAGGATAACTTTTATTCGATGTCCCAAAACATCCGCTCACATGGAAGGCTTTTTGTTTACACGGACCAGTCATACCCGCCAGATACCGTGTTGTTTGATCCACACGCAAAAACCGTATTTATGTTCAATGTCCGGTATTATGGCTGGATAAAGTCAGTTGCACTGAGTCTTTGCGGGGATATTCTTGAAGATGAACATGGCATCTGGTCAGTGCACGGTGCATGCCTTGATATCGAGGGAAAGGGGTTATGCCTGGTCGGTGCACCAGGTTCAGGTAAAACTACCCAGACCTACGGGCTGCTGACCAACCCGAATACCCGGGTTATAGCGGATGACTGGTTTTTTTTCCGGGTGTACGGGAAAGATATCCTTTCGTATGGCTCGGAAAAAAATTTCTACATCCAGAAAGATCTGGCAACTATCTGGAAAGAGTTCGATGGACTGGTTCCGGGCAATTTTTATGATACAGACAAGAGGGCTGTTGCTGATGTGCGGTGGGTCATCGGTAAAGGGAGGATCCTTCCCCTGACAACCTTAAAGACCCTGATAGTCCTCAAGCGTGACCCGGCAGACCCGGATAAGGCACAGTCGCTCAATCCAGATACCGCGATGAAACTCTTTACCGGAAATAATTATTTTAACCCGCATCTCCTTGTCCGGAATTCTGATAAAACCCGCCTGAGAACCAGGTATATCGGAGATCTCCTGGAGCGGACACAGTGCTATTGCGTAAATACAACCGGGACACCCCGGGAAACACAGAAACTGATACGCTCCCTGGCCGGGGTAAAACAGATGGAATAATCAGGGCTTATCATTACCAGTATGTCCACCAAGATCATGTTATCGAGTATTTCAGCCATGTCATCGTTTTTCAAACAGGTCTCTCCACTACTCAGACATGCATGGTATCCCGGACAATAATTGATTTTTTATCTCTCAAATATATTTTCCCACCTGATTTCCGGCGTTTCAGGCACCAGCGATAAACTAAACACTAGAGGACTAGATTCTCAACCGGGAAACACCCATGTAAGGCTTGCCGGAAATCTGGACGGTCAGGCGATCAATTAAACAACCATTAAATATTCAGCGATAATCCTATCAATTAAAAAAGAGCGGTGAGTGGTAGCTATGGCAGATTCTGAAAAACAGAAAGCAACCTTCGGTCTCGATGAAAATANAGCATCAGCACTCTGTTATCTGTTAATCTGGGTAACGGGACTGATCTTTTACCTGGTGGAAAAAGATAACAAAATGGTAAAATTCCATGCTTTGCAGTCAATTATCACGTTTCTTCCCCTGCAAATAATTTACTGGATCCTCTCGTATCTATTTTGGTGGACCGGTACCACGTATTTCCTTACCTTACTGGTTGGTTTGATCATGTTCATTTTGTGGATTGTCCTCATGATCAAGGCATACCAGGGAGAGAAATATAAACTGCCCATCGTTGGGGACATTGCGGATAATGCAACTAATTAATCCTATTCTTTTTTTCGGGATAAAAAATGGGAGGAGGAAAGCCCTGATGTTTTAGAAATTTCATACCGTTTTTTTCTACCCCGGATAGTGCGAAAAAGAGATTACACAGTGAAATTTGAAAGAAAATGAAATAAATATCGCCGAGGGAAGATTATCTGCATGTTCTTTTGGAAACTGCAATCTCAAACAGGGCGTTGCATCGTTAAAAATTTAAATAGGTTAATTAGCCGGTTTTTTCTTTATCGCCTGTGATCTTGTTTCTTTAAACCACATTAGCACAAAATAAAACGGTGCGACAAGATAGATAAAAATTCCCCATGGAATGGTGATTACCGCGAGCAGGATTGTGATCGAAGATAATATCGGGAAAATTAACGTTTCATCGCGGTCAATGAGGAACACATCCGACAATAAAACGTTTCTGGTCCGGAAAACCTCATTCCCGGAACTATACAAAACGGGTCTCTGCACAACTACGTATCAGGTCGAAATGAGCATGCCTAGTCAGAGGTATTATTGAATAGAAGAATGGACCCGTTAAAAAAAAGAAATTCCCTCACAACGGTAAACTGACTCCATTACATTCTTCATGATTTTCATCGACCCTGGTGACATTCACGCGTTCGATTGCAAGGGCAACCTGGTTGGCGAACGCAGTCAGAAGTCTTGACTGCTCCGGGTTGATTACCCCGTCCGGCTCATCAGGTTTTACCCCGAGAATCCCAAGCGTCCCCCGGTTTGTTCGGAGCGGAATATACCTCAAACGCGACGAGTGGAGGGTATCCGTATCGTAGCCCGTAACGGTATCGTGTGAAAATGCCCATGTTGCCACGGCAATTTCGTCGGCATCAAGCACAAGTCCCGGACTACCTGGGTACTGGACAAGTGTGCCGTTCTCGACAATGATGAAAATACATTCCCAGTTGAATATCTCCCCGATATGTTTTATGACTGTGTTAATCACAGCGTTGATATCCGGGGCAATAGTGAGGTCCTGGGAAAGAGCAAACAGGGTGCTGGTCTCTTTTTCGCGCTCCTGGGCTGCAAAGGCATGTTCACGTGCCCTGGCAACGAGCAGGCTGATAACACCTGCAACTACAATCAGACCGATAAATGTGATGATATACTCAGTATCGGATACCCGGAAACTCAGGTAGGGCGATACAAAAAAGAAGTCAAAAGCAAGTACGCCGAGGATTGCACTTACAATAGCAGGTCGCAGGCCCCAGAGAAACGCAGTCAGGACAACGACCAGAAGATAAAACATCAGGAGATTNGTCTGAGANATNTATGGTTTGAGCAGCCATCCGATGAGGGTGGTCAAAATAATAAGTCCAATACACCCCAGATAACCTTTTGGCGGGGTCGTTGGCAGCAGGGGTTCCATTTCAACGGGCTTTTCGGGCCCTTTTTCCTGGCTGCTGATTACATAGACATCGATTGTCCCGCTGTTATGGATGAGCGTGTCCACCACCGAACCGAAAACAAACTCCTGCCACCGGGGACGGAGCGTCTTTCCGATGATAATTCGCGTAATATTATGCTTTTTGGCATACCCGATCGCAGTATCCGCAACGTTCAGCCCGAATATTGTGGCCGTGGTAGCACCAAGTTTTTCGGCTAACTGGAGTGTCCGCCAGACCTGTTCTTTCGCGGCTTTTGAGAGCCGGTGATGGGATGGGGTCTCGACATAGATTGCGTCCCAGTTTGCGTTAATACGATCTGCCTGTCGCCTTGTGGTCCGTACAAGCCGTTCTGAAAGCGGGCTCGGGCCCACACAGACCAGGATCCGCTCCCCCGCATGCCATGGACCAGGGATGGAACGGGTCTGCATGTACGAGAGCATCTGGTCATCAACCCGTTCTGCTGCCCGGCGGAGGGCTATTTCGCGGAGTGCATACAGGTTTCCCTCGTTGAAGAACTGTTCCATTGCACGGGCAGCCATCTCCGGGACATAGACTTTCCCTTCACGCAGCCGCTGCAGGAGTTCGGGGGGTGCGAGATCAACAAGTTCAATCTCGGTCGCTTCATCGATTACCCCGTCGGGAATTGTTTCCCTGACTACAATATTGGTTATCTGGGCGATCACATCGTTGAGGCTCTCGAGGTGCTGGACATTGAGAGTGGTATACACATCTATGCCGGCATCGAGCAACTCTTCCACGTCCTGGTAACGTTTCAGGTGACGTGAACCAGGTGCATTGGTATGTGCCAGTTCGTCGACGAGTACGAGGTCCGGTCGGGCGGTAATGACCGCATCAAGGTCCATCTCCTCCAGTCTGACTTCCCTGTACTCGACAATTTTTCTTGGAATAATAGTAAGGCCGGCAAGGAGTGCTTCTGTTTCAGTCCTGCCATGTGTCTCGACATACCCGATCTGGACATTTACCCCCTCTTTTTTCCTGAGGTGTGCTGCATTCAGCATTTCGTAGGTTTTTCCAACCCCGGCCACGTAACCAAGAAAGATCTTGAGCCTGCCCCTCTTCTTCTGCCGCTCTTCATCGAGGACACGGGAGAGGAGGAGGTCCGGATCAGGTCTTGTTTCGCTATTCAGCACCATGGTATTTACACACCCATGAGGACGAGGAGCAGGTCTATTATTTTAATCCCGATAAACGGGGCAATAATACCCCCGACCCCGTACAGGAGGATATTGTTTCTCAGTGCTTCCTCCGCTGTCATNGGCTTGTACTGGACACCACGGAGGGCAAGAGGGATCAGCATTACAATAATAAGTGCATTAAAAATCACCGCGGAGAGGATGGCATTGTGGAGGCCGAGGACATTCAGGGCTGCCAGAGCCGGGTAGGTGGTGATGAATGCCGCCGGAATAATTGCGAAATACTTGGCAAGGTCATTGGCAATCGAAAATGTGGTCAATGCACCTCTCGTCATCAGCAGTTGTTTCCCAATCTCAACAATCTCTATCAGCTTGGTCGGGTTGCTGTCCAGGTCGATCATATTTGCCGCTTCGCGGGCCGGTTGAGTACCTGTATTCATAGCTACGGCGACGTCTGCCTGGGCTAGGGCTGGCGCATCATTCGTCCCATCCCCGGTCATCGCGACCATACGTCCCCCGGCCTGGTAATCCCTGATCATCCGGAGCTTGCTTTCCGGGGTTGCCTCCGCCAGGAAATCATCGACGCCAGCCTCAGCGGCAATGGTCGCTGCAGTAAGCCGGTTATCACCAGTAATCATCACCGTTTTAATTCCCATACGTCTCAGCTGGGAAAAACGCTCCTTGATCCCACCCTTTACCACGTCTTTGAGGTGAATTACCCCGAGAGCCTTCCCATTCTTTGCAACGACCAGCGGCGTACCTCCCGAGCCGGATATTGCTTCCACCTTCGCTTTGAGGTCCAGGGATACATTATTTCCTTGTTCTTCCATGTAATGAGAAATTGCATCAGCTGCACCCTTCCTGATGGAGACCGGCCCGATATTAACCCCACTCATCCGTGTATGGCTTGAAAACGGGATAAACTGCATTTCGGGCTCTTGCTCGTGGGCACCCACGTTCCGGCCCCGCAGTCCGTACCGTTCCTTGACGAGGACGACAATACTTCTCCCTTCAGGGGTTTCATCTGCCAGGGAAGCGAGCTGGGCCGTTTCCGCAAGATCGTTTATATCGTTCCCGTCAACCGGGATCAATTCCACCGCCTGGCGGTTTCCCAGGGTGATCGTTCCCGTCTTGTCGAGCAGGAGGACGTCCACATCTCCCGCTGCCTCTATTGCCCTGCCAGAGGTCGTAATAACATTACGGCGGATTAACCGGTCCATTCCTGCGATACCGATGGCACTGAGCAATCCCCCGATAGTGGTAGGAGCAAGGCAGACCAGGAGTGCAATAAGCGTTGTAACCGTTATAACCTGTCCGAACCCTGCGGTCTCTACCGAATAATAAGAAAATGCCCATAGCGTGGCACATACGACAATGAAAATGGCAGTGAGGCCTATCAGAAGAACATTAAGGGCAATTTCATTCGGGGTCTTCTGTCGCTTTGCTCCCTCGATAAGAGAGATCATGTGGTCGAGGAACCCTTCTCCAGGATTCGCCGTGACCCTGATGATGAGCCAGTCTGAAAGGATCACGGTCCCGCCGGTAACGGCACTACGGTCGCCTCCCGATTCACGGATGACTGGTGCACTTTCACCAGTTATAGCACTCTCGTTGACCGATGCAACACCCTCAACAATTTCACCATCGAGAGGAATCGTATCCCCTGAACGGACGAAATAGAGGTCTGACCTGCGCAGATTCGATGATGGTATAACAGCATAATCTGAACCTTTGGGCATGTTGTTTTTGACAATCCTGTAATCGCCCCTCAGTTTCTTTGCTTCAGTGTCCTGTCGCATCTTCCGGAGCGATTCAGCCTGTGCTTTACCCCTGCCTTCTGCAAGTGCTTCGGCAAAATTTGCAAAGATTACCGTGAACCAGAGCCAGATGCTTATTGCGCCGATAAACCCNGCCGGGGCCTCCCCGTGACCGTTTAATGCCTGTAACCAGAGAAGTGTGGTGATGATCGATCCAATTTCTACGACGAACATCACGANGTTTTTCGCCATTAACCTGGGGTCCAGTTTCAGGAATGCATCGATAATTGCCCGTTTATAGAGGGAGACCTGGTTCTTCCGGGTGTCAGGATCAGACATGGAAGAGGCCTCCGGGGATTAGATGAAGATATTCAGCTACGGGCCCGAGAGCAAGCACGGGGAGGAAGCTCAGTGCCCCGACAATAACGATGACAAATACAAGCCAGATGATGAAGAGCGGCCGGTGGTCGTGCAATGTCCCTTCGCTGACCGGGACAATCTTTTTCATAGCGAAAGCACCGGCCAGGGCAAGGGTGAGAATTGCTGGTGCATAACGGCCGATCACCATCATGATCGCGGTGAGGATATTATAAAACAGGCTGTTTACGGAGAGCCCGGCAAATGCACTTCCGTTGTTCTGGGATACCGATGTGAACGCATAGAGGATTTCAGAAAAACCATGGGCCCCCGGGTTTAATACTGCGGATTTTCCCACGTCGGTAAGGGCCGCGATGGCAGTGCCGGAGAGGATCAGGACAATGGGGATAATGATGATGATCGTCGCTATTTTCATCTCACGGGGTTCGATTTTCTTACCAAGGTATTCAGGTGTCCTTCCTACCATGAGCCCGGCGATAAACATTGCAATAATAATAAAGACAAGCATCCCGTAGAGCCCTGATCCGACACCCCCGTAGACCACTTCCCCGAACTGCATCATCAGCATCTGGGCCAGGCCACCCGGCGGCATGAAGGAATCATGCATGGAATTTACGGCACCGCACGATGTCGCTGTCGTAACTATCGAGAACATCGATGCGAACGGAACACCAAAACGAACCTCTTTTCCCTCCATGTTGCCACCCGGCTGGAGAGCTCCCGCTGCCTGATCAACGCCAAGAGGAGTAAATGCTGGATTACCCCCGGTTTCAGACCAGATGACAAGCCCTAGCAGGGGGACAAAAATAATGGTCATGGCAATAAGGATGGCAATCCCTTTTCTCGCCGATCCGACCATTTTTCCATACGTGTAACAGAGAGAGACAGGAATTAACAGGATAGCGAGTATCTCTATAAAATTAGAAAATGGCGTGGGATTTTCAAACGGGTGAGCAGAATTTGTATTAAAAAACCCTCCACCATTAGTTCCCAGCAACTTGATTGCAACCTGTGAGGCCGCCGGCCCGAGGGGGATTGTCTGCGTTGTGATAAGGGTCCCCTTACTGTCTTTTACCGGATCGAGGAGTGGAACGGTTACGGGTCCGTTGAAGGTCTGAATGGTACCCTGGGAGACGAGGATTATGGAAATGATGATACAGATTGGCAGGAGAATTATGATGCTCCGGGTAAGGAGCACCCAGAAATTCCCCACTTTATCCGTGGATTTTCGTGAAAGGCCATATATCAGGGCGATCAGGACCGCCATACCCGTCGCTGCCGAAACAAAATTCTGCACGGTCAGTGCGATCATCTGGGTAAGGTAACTCAGGGTTGTTTCCCCGGCGTAGGCCTGCCAGTTTGTATTGGTAGCGAAACTGACCGCGGTATTCAGGGAAAGGTCCCATGGTACCGGTCCGAGTCCCGCAGGGTTCAGGGGGAGCAGGTACTGGACCTGCTGCACCAGGTAAACCGCAATAATCCCGAGAATATTGAAAATTATTAGGGCGATTCCGAATGTTTTCCAGTCCATTTCTTCATCAGGGCTGGTCCCAAGAACCTGGTAGATCCACCTCTCAACAGGTGCTGTAACCGGGGTCAGAATGGTATGCTCACCGGTGTAAACCTTCGCCATAAACCGGCCGAAGGGAATAAGGAACAGGATAAGGAGCACTGCGTAAAGGATTAACTGGAAAACGTCTTTCTCGCTGAGTCCTGGAAACGGGGAGCTTATTTCCTGTTCAATAACGTCAGAGTTTTTTTGTGCTGGTGGAGTTATCCGGTGAGCCGCAAGTTCGTCCAGGGCAAGGTTCAGTGATAACACATTCACCCGTGGTTCACCAAAAAGCCAGAACTGAGGTTTTTGTGTGTTCTGATCGACAAGCCAGGAGATATCGGTTTCACTAAGATTCCTGGTCTTCGCGACCCGGCTGATTTGGTACTGGGCTGCAGCGATGCTGATGTCAGGATCAAGGCCACTTGCCGAGGAAGTAACCAGATCAACCGGGACCGGGAGATTATTACCGGGATCTGCTGCCCGTAAAGCAGTAACCCGGGCAGAAACTGCGTTGATTAATTCGGGATTTGTAGGGCCAAGGTTCGATCCACCCGAAGGTTCCGGGTTGTAAGGGTAGGGTGTTGTTGCTGATGGTCGTCCCCAGAAATAACCAGGCGAAGAAAATGGCTGACCGATCAAGGCTGAACCCACAACACTTCCGTTATGTGTTATCAGGTTCCCGTTAGCCTCATCTGGTAACCCGACCTGTGCAATACCGGTAATAAATAGTGGATAAAGCAGGCCGGTTACTACTGTTACCAGGAGAAAAATAATCAATGCGGGTCGTATTTGTTTCCTGAATGCTGATAGGACTGATCCAAGTTGCATATTCCCAACCCCGGGTACGAACCAATTATTATCTACAGGGATGTATCCAATACAGCGTGTCCGGGTTATTGTATATATGTTAGTTGGTCGCCGGTATTCTTTTCCTTTACACAGGATTGAGATATCCTGATATTACAAATGATTTGGCTTTAATTTTTAATTATTNCGGCAAAAATACCACCATGAATTGTAAGGAGTGAATATCCGCGGTCTTTACATCGGTATTTCAGATATTTCTATATAGTGTGGAACAACCCTTCCATCATTCTTTCGATCATCATCGAATCACAGTATAATAAATCGGCGAAATAGTGGCTCTGCAGTGATAGTTAATCCCAGGTACGAGGTCGATAAACGATTACTAACCTAGAATTGCATAAACGGAGATACAGGGGCTCTGTTAACAATGATTGGTTATTCACGTCTGAATTTTTAAACTATCACCTAAAAAATACCCACCATACAGGGTGTAATATTTTAAAAATGTGTTATAGAGACCGGAGTTTCTGTCCGAAAACCGGAAGAAAATCTTTTTTCCTTGACATCACACCATCCAGCCGGACAGGTTGCACGGTATACTCAAGACCGAGGAGCGTGTTTTTATCGCCTGCCGCCAGGAGGAAACTGGTATTTTGCATCACGTTGGTGAAAAGGACGAGATACAGGTGAACACCAAATTCTTTCCTGAGGATTTCAAGCTCGTTCCTGACCTCTTCCGCCCGGCTTACGGGATAATCATCTGACGCGGTCATCACCTGGGCAATAATCACTTCCCGGCCAAAAAGCGTGTAATGCTTTGTATCTGCAGTAAGAAGTTCACGGGGTTCCGCATGAACAAGGTCCATCCCCTGCTTTATCAGGGCCGTTCCAAATTCTGCAGGGTCAAGACCAGTTACACCGGCAAGGAAAGACACGGCTTTTTTATCTTTCTCTGTGGTCGTTGACATCCGGAGCCCGAGCGTATCAGAGAGGATTCCTGCAAGGAGCATCCCCGCTGAAGGTTTTGACGGGACTATCCCCTCATCCATGAATTTCTGGGTGATGATGGTTGAGGTCGAACCAACGGGTTCATTCAGGAACGAAACTGGCTTTAATGTCGTAATCGCCCCAAGCCGGTGGTGGTCGATGATCTCGAGAATCTCGGCTGACTCGATCCCGTCAACAGACTGGGTAAACTCGTTATGNTCAAGGAGGATTACGGACTTGTGGATCTCTTCAAGGAAGGTATTTCTGGATATCATCCCGAGAAGCAGGCCGTCCTTATCGACAACACAGGCGGTCCTGTAACGGGAGTTGGATACCATCTGTTTTGCATAGGCAAGGGGGTCTTCGGGCCGGACCAGCGGGACATCAGTAGCCATCACCTGGCCGGCTGCCCGTGAAAGGTGGATCATCCTGCCAACACTGAATGCATCAAGTGGTGTTGCAAGAATTGAGACATTGCCTGCCTGTGCGGCAGATATTACACGGTCCCCGACCGGGGCACCTTCCGCAATAATCAGGGCCGCAATCCCGGCAGAGATAAGGGCCAGCTGCGAGGGCTCGTTGTCGCCCGTGATTGCCACGTCAAGCCCTGTAAGGGATGAAAGGGCATTATGGAGGGCATCGATGACGATGATCACCCTGCCGTTCAGTTCCTCACGGCAGGAGACGAGTACCTCTGCCTCGAGGATACGGGCAAGGGTGGCCTGTGATATTGGTCCGATAACCAGCTGTTCCCGCCGTTCCGGGG
>JGI20214J51650_10000994_pt1 | contig 17942 bp, 14 predicted proteins | sample WetSurMetagenome_FD_51650 | JGI IMG/M metagenome (IMG submission 51650) | reverse complement strand
GCGTCGGCCCTTATCCAGTCGTGCCTGTCCTCCACCGGATTGAACTGCAGACCCGTCTCGCGCGTGACCGCCGTGACGAGGATGACAGGCACATCCGGGTACTTCTGCCGGAGGTGGAAGCTCAGGACGAAACCGTCGTCCTCGTTCTCCATCATCAGATCGAGCACTGCGAGATCGGGGCGCTCCTGTTCGAGGAGCTTTTCGCCCTCGGGTCTGCTGGATGCCTCCAGCACCCTGAAGCCTTTCGAGGAGAGCATCATCGACATCTGCGCGAGGAAGTCGGGATCGTCGTCCACCACCAGCACAGTTCTGGTTTTATCGGCCATCGGTATCTCCTGCCTGTTCCCGTTACTCGTCGAGCGCCTTGCGGGGCAACACTACAGTGAATGTGGTCCCGGTGGGACCCGCGGAGGGGTCCGCGTTCGAGGTTGCGCTGATCTGGCCCCTGTGCATCTTGACTATACCATATGTGACAGCGAGTCCGAGACCCGTCCCCTTCCCCATCTTCTTCGTCGTGAAGAACGGCTCGAACACCTTGTTTATGTTCTCCCTGGGGATGCCGATGCCCGTGTCGCTGACCCTGAACGTCATCTGGTCCTCGCCGCCCTCCACGGAGAGTGTGAGCCTACCCCCGTCGGGCATCGCGGCAACGGAGTTGCTGACCAGGTTGGTGATCACCTGGGCGATCTGGTCGGGGTCGATCTCGGCCACGGGATCGCCGCTGACCAGTTCGACGGAGGTCGTGACGGACTCGGGGATGTTCATGACATCGATGGTTCGCTTCAGGAGATCCGGGATGTCCGTGGGCTGGTGGATCACCTTGTTCTGCCTGGCGAAGTCGAGAAGGCCGGATACTATCTTCCGGCACCTGTCGGCCTGTTCCGCTATCATGCGGAGATCGCCCGTCATCCCCTCGTCGTTCTCGCAGCTGTCGAGCAGCATGTGGGAGTACATGAGGACCACGCCCAGTGGGTTGTTCACCTCGTGGGCGATGCCGGCGGCGAGCTGCCCCATGCTGGCCATCTTCTCGGCATGCTCCAGAGCCTCGCGGGCGTCGGCCAGCTCCGCATGGCTCTCTGCCAGCCTGGAAAGTGTCTCCTTGAGCTGCTCGATGGTGTAAGGAAGACACATCTCGCTCTCGGCAAGGCCGTCGTAGATTGCCACGGCATGTTCCTGGCAGGTGTCGTAGCCGCAGGCTCCGCAGTTCAGCTCGCTCTCGGACCCGGTCTTGCCCATCCGCTCGAGTATCGGCTTCAGCTCCTCGGGCGAGGGGCGCTTCATCCGGGTGTCCCTGGGTGTGAAGCTCCTCGACAGGTCCATGTCGCGGAACCTGCTCATGGCGACATGCCAGCGGCTGAGATTCATCTTCTCGAGCTTGCGATGCGCATACCTGCTGACGTTTCCCCTGCGACGGAACCGCTTGTCCTCGCTGGTCATCCCGGGTCCCATTATGCATCCGTTGCAGCACAGGATGTCGAGGAGCCTTATATCCCCATGGCCCTGTTCGAACTCCTTGAGTATCTCGACGAATGACTGCCGGCCGCTGGCGGTTATCACATCGCCGCTCGCCAGGTCCTCGTCGATGTCGGCGGCCTGCAGCATGCCGCGCGTCAGAGGGAACAGGGAGCCCAGGCCGGCTTCGGGCGGATCGAAGTCCGAGGGCTCCACCCCTTCAGGAGTTATGCCGGCCTCGTCGAGGAGGATCCTCAGCTCGGCGAATGTCAGGACCTCGTCGATGTCATGGCCCGCGTCACGGTCTTCGGCCTCGTTCTTCTTGGCGATGCAGGGACCGATGAAGACCATTCCCAGCTGGTCGCCGTGCATGGCCTTCAGAACCCTGGCCATGGCGATCATCGGGGAGACCACCGGAGCGAGCAGCCCCACCAGGTCGGGATGGTACATCTCCACATAACTGATNAGGGCGGGGCAGTTGACCGCGATGTAGGAAGCCTTCGGATCCTCTTCGAGGAGCTTGCGGTACNTGTCGGCCACCAGGTCGGCGCCGAAGGCCACCTCTGCGACCGTCGAGAACCCCAGCTTCCGCACCATGCCGACGAGTGCCTCCGTGTCAATGCCGGAGAACTCGGCCGGGAAGCTGGGTGCGAGGATCGCGGCCACCTGCCTCCCGCTCGAGAGGAGAGCCCGCACCTCGTCGAGGGAGCTCCTGACCTGTTTCGCGCCCATGCTGCAGACCTTGAAGCAGTTGCCGCAGGCGACGCAACGCTCGGGCAGGACCTCGGCCCTTCCGGAATGGATGCGGATGGCCTTGGCCGGACACTCGCGAACGCAGGTGTAGCAGGCCTTGCATCTCTCGCTGATCGTGCTGACGAGCGGCTGCTCGGTCCGGGCGGACATGATCCCCCTACCTCGGGACGTCTCTGGCCACGTACGAAGTGTGCAGGAGCTCGTGCGCCTTGTGGTCGCCGGGCTCTCCGAGGCACTCCTCGTACAGGCGCCTCACCGACGGATTCGAGTGCGAAGTGCGCAGGGCCGAATCCCTATCGATGTTGTAGAGGGCCTGCATCCGGGCCTTCAGCACCTCCGGGGAGGTGCCCGTGGGCTGGCCGCCCCCTGCGATGCATCCGCCGGGGCAGGACATGATCTCGATGAAGTGCAGGTCCGTGCGACCCGCGACCAGGGAGTCGAGGAGCTTCCTGGCGTTGCCCAGGCCGCTCGCCACCGCCACACCTATCCCGACTCCTCCCACCTCGATACTGGCTTCCTTGATGCCGTCGAAGCCGCGCAGGGCGGGGATGCGGAGATTGTCCATCTCCTTGCCGGTGATCATGAAGTGAGCAGTTCTGACCGCCGCCTCCATCACGCCGCCGGAAGCGCCGAAGATCTTGCCCGCGGAGCTGCGCTCGCCGAAGGGGGTATCGGCCGGCTCGCCCTTCATGTTCGCGAGGTCGAGACCGAACATGCGGATCATCTGGGCGAGCTCCCTGGTGGTGAGAACAGCGTCTATGTCGGCCTTCCCGTCCCGGGACATCTCGGGCCTCTCGGCCTCGAACTTCTTGGCCGTGCAAGGCATGATCGAGACGCTGAAGACATCGTCCGGGGAGATGCCCTCCCTGGGCGCCCAGCACCCCTTCACCACGGCGCCCATCATCTGCTGCGGGCTCTTGCAGGTGGACAGGTTCCCGATCAGGGACGGGTAGAAGGTCTCCACGAACTTTATCCAGGCCGGCGAGCAGCTGGTCATGAGCGGGAGCCTGCCGCCGTTCCTGATGCGCGAAACCAGCTCTCCTGCCTCCTCCATTATCGTGAGGTCGGCGCTGAACGCGGTGTCGAAGACCCTGTCGAATCCCATGCGCCTGAGGGCGGCGGTCATGATGTCGGCGATGTCGCTGCCGGGCTTCATGCCGAATTCCTCGGCGATGGTCACAGAGATGCTCGGGGCATGCTGGACGACCACGGTTTTGCCGGGGTCGTTGATGGCGTCGAGGACGGCGGCGATGCTGCTGCGTTCTGACAGCGCACCGGTCGGGCAGACCTTGATGCACTGGCCGCAGTTGATGCAGCTCGAGACGTTCAACCCCTCGTCGAACGCGGTGCCTATCCTGGCCCTGCTCCCCCTGCCGATGAAGTCGATCGCGGAGACGCCCTGGATCTCTTCGCACACCCTCACGCACTTGCCGCAGAGGATGCATTTCGAGGGCTCACGGACGATGGCGGGGCTCGAGAGGTCCATGTTCTGCGGAGTGCCCGCGCCCCTGTACCGCCTCTGCCTGACCCCCAGGTCCTGGGCCAGGAGCTGCAGGTCGCATCCGCCGTTGCGGACGCAGTAGAGGCAGTCGTCGGGATGGCTGGCCAGCAGGAGCTCGATGATCGTCTTCCTCGCGGCGATGGCGCTGCTCGAATGCGTGCGGATCCTCATGCCGGGCTCGACCGGGAACGAGCACGACGGGACGAGGCGGTTCTGCCCCTCTATCTCGACGACGCACATCCGGCAGGCCCCGGAAGGCTGCAGACCCTCCACGAAGCAGAGTGTGGGAACGGAGATGCCCTCGCGGCGCAGGGCGGAGAGGATGGTCTCGCCCTCGCGGGCCTCAATCTGTCTGTCGTTTACCGTGATGTTGATCATGACAGGACCTTCCTCACTCCACCGTGATGGCGGCGAACGGGCAAGCCTCCCTGCAGGTGCCGCATCCTACGCAGCGCTCGGGAACGATGTGGTGCGGCGCCTTCGGCGTGCCGAGTATCGCTCCCGCCGGGCACTTCTTCGCGCAGAGGGTGCATCCCCTGCACTTCTCCGGATCTATCGAGTACAGGAGGAGGCTCTGGCAGACGCCGGCCTTGCACTTCCTGTCGAAGACGTGAGCTTCGTATTCGTCCCTGAACCACCTGAGTGTGCTGAGCACTGGGTTCGGAGCCGTCTGCCCCAGGCCGCACAGGCTGGTGGAGCGGATGACCTCGCCCAGCTGCTCCAGCTGCATGACGCCCTGGAACCTCTCCAGGGCCTGGGAACCCTTCTCCTCACGCCGGCCAGTGGTGATGGCGTTCAGTATCTCCAGCATGCGCTTCGTGCCCTCCCTGCACGGAATGCACTTCCCGCAGCTCTCGCGCTGGATGAAGTCCATGAAGAAGCGGGCGACGTCGACCATGCAGTTGTCCTCGTCCATCACGACGAGGCCTCCGGAGCCCATGATGGCGCCGAAGCTCTTCAGGGACTCGTAGTCGATCTGGATGTCGAGATGACCGGCGGGGATGCAGCCGCCCGAGGGCCCGCCGATCTGAACGGCCTTGAAGGCTTTGCCATCGGGCGTGCCTCCGCCGATCTCGTTGATGATCTCGTTCAGGGTCGTGCCCATGGCCACCTCCACGAGACCGGTCCTCAGGACCTTTCCCGAGAGGGCGAACACCTTCGTGCCCTTGCTGCCGGCCGTTCCCAGGGAACTGAACCACTCGGCGCCGTTCCTGACGATGTCGGGTACGTTGGCCAGGGTCTCGACATTGTTTATCGCGGTCGGCCTGCCGAAGAGGCCCGACACGGCCGGATACGGCGGCCTGGGCCTGGGCATGCCGCGCCTGCCTTCGATGCTGTGCATGAGGGCTGTTTCCTCGCCGCATACGAAGGCTCCGGCGCCCATCTTCACGACTATGTCGAGGTCGATGCCGCTGTCCAGGATGTTCCGTCCGATCAGGCCGTGCTCGCGTGCGGCGTCCATGGCCTCCCTCAGCCGCCGGATGGCCAGGGGATACTCGGCGCGGATGTAGACGTAGGCATGCGACGCCCCGATGGCATACGAAGCGATGGCGAGGCCCTCGATCAGCCTGTGCGGATCACCCTCGATGACCGCCCTGTCCATGAAGGCGCCCGGGTCTCCCTCGTCGGCGTTGCAGATCATGTACTTGGTGTCGCTGCTCTGGGCGAGGGCCAGCTTCCACTTGCGGCCGGTGGGGAACCCGCCGCCCCCGCGCCCGCGGAGCCCGCTGCGCTCGACGATGTCGCACACCTCGGCCGGAGTGCGGGTCCTGAGCGCCATGGAGTAGGCTCGGTAGCCGCCGTTCGCAATGTACTCGTCGATGCTCGAAGGGTCGATGATGCCGCAGTTGGCGAGCACCCAGCGCTTCTGGCGCGAGAAGAAGGGGTGCTCGGCGATGTCCTGTACGCCCTCCCAGGGCACCAGCCCCTGGGACATATACTGCCCGATGGCGTCATCCTTCGAGGGAGAGCCCGAGAACGCCCCGTCCAGCAGAGTGCCCACCCTGTCCGCAGAAACCGAGGAGAAGGACAGACGGGGTCTCCCGGGGATCAGCACGTCCACGATCGGCTCGAGGTAGCAGGCCCCCACGCATCCGACTTCGATCAACTCGGCGTCGCGGCCCGTGGACTCGCGCCACCGTCCGATCGCCTCGAGCGTCTTCCCGGCGCCTGCTCCGAGGCCGCAGGTTCCAGTCCCCACGAAGATCACGGGGCGCATCGGGCTCTCGCGCCTCAGCGACGAGATGGCCCTGCTCCTGATCTCACCGCATTCCCGGCCTTCGTGGCACAGAGGTCCGGTGGTGGCGCACTCAAGAGACTCGGGGCAGAACCTCTCGCGCCTGTGCCAGCACTTGTCGCAGCAGCGGATGTCGAGAAGCCCCTCCATCTCACGCCTCCTTCCCGGAAGCCTGCCGGCGGCAGTTCCCGGTCAGCGCGGCGACCATCTCGGGCACGACCCTTGCGTGGAACTCCCCGTTTATGCTGACCACCGGCGCGAGCGCGCAGGCGCCCATGCATGCCACTATCTCGAGGCTGAACAGACCGTCCCGGGTCGTCCTGCCCGACTCTATCCCGAGCTCCTTCTTGATGGCATCGAGCACTTTCACGGAGCCTTTGACGTGGCACGCGGTCCCTCGGCAGACCTGGACGTGGAAGCGGCCGCGCGGCTCGAAACGGAACTGGTTGTAGAAGGTGGCGACACCGTAGATCTTGCTGTCAGGAAGGTTTATGAGCTTCCCGAGCGCGATGATGGAGTCCCTCGATAAGTAGCCCAGTGTCTCCTGTATCTCCTGCAGAAGCGGTATGAGGCTGTCCCTGCCGGCGCCCGGGTGCTTCCCCACCGCCTCGGAAACCAAGGCTTCCGTGTCAGACTTCATTCGGCATCTCCAAGGCTCCGCCTTGCGAAGAAGGCTACCGTTTCGAGTGACATCGTCATGTCCCTGTGCTCCAGGAATACGCCTTCAGGCACCTTCAGGGGCACGGGGGCGAAGTTCAGGATGCCCCTGACACCAGCCGCCACCAGTCTGTCCGCTATGTCCTGCGCGGCAGATGCGGGCACGGCCACGATGGCGGCTCCAATCTCCGATCCCCTCAACACTTCGGACAGCTCCGACATGGGATGACATCTGCAGCCGTTGATCACCCGGCCCGCCAGAGAAGGATCGCTGTCGAAAGCGGCCGTAATGGCTATGCCGGGTCGCCTGCCCGAGAAATATGACAGGATGGCCCTGCCCAGGTTACCGACGCCCACCAGGGCGATCCTCTGTCCGCCGGGAGCATCCAGCACCGCCGTGATCTCCCGTACAAGCTCCTGCACGGAGTACCCTCTCGAGGTGCTGCCGCTGTTGTCGACGCACATCAGATCGCGCCTCACCTGTGCCGGCGTGACACAGGCGAGTTCGGCCAGCTCATGGGAGAACACGTGTTCGTGCCCTTTCCCGAACCGGTTTTCCAGCAGGCGCCGGTAAAGGCTGAGCCTGTTTATCGTCTTCTCCGATACCGATCTCAGCTTGTCGCCGTTCATTTTCCCGGAAACCTTTCGCGCCTCAGATAACGCTATTCATCCGAGCACTCAAACTATCTGTGATTGCTTTCACAGATATTCTGCCACATATACGTGCACTCGTCAAGTGTATTGTCCGCCGCCATTCTGCCGCTCAGTCCGGGCGAACCGCTTCGAGGACTGGAAAGCCATCAAAGGACCCTGTGACCACCGGAACGAAGGAGAAGGCGTCCAGCTCAAGGCTGAGGTCGAGATCGCGGGAGGGGCGGCCAGGACGGTCACCCTCGCGGAAGGCCCTTGCAGAGGCTGAAGAGGCCGCCTCCCCGATGAAGGCCGTGGCATCGGGTCTAGAGCCTCCCGCAACCAGGGCTGTGAGGTAGTCCGAGAAGGCTTCGTCTTCGAGAGCGGGCTCGATCCCCTCGGCGCCCATCGCCACAATGTCGACTTCGACGCACCCCGCAAGCCACCGCGCGCACGCCTCCGAGCACGGGAACGACCCGAATGCGACCTGCCCGGAGCTGCGGGATGCCGCCGCCAGCCCCTGGGTCCCCGCACTCGTGCAATGGATCACCGTCATCCCCGGGGCGACCCTCTCGAGAGCTCCCGAGGGCGAGTTGCCGAGATCGAAGCCTTCGGGAGGAACTCCTCCCCTCTCCCCCGCCAGAAGCCACTCCGGATTGCGCCTCTTCAATGCGAGAGCATCTTCGACGCGCGGCACCTCGAAGATGCGCAGGGCCCCCGAGCCCAGAGCCCAGCAGGCGAACGAGGCCGCCCTGAGGACATCCACGACTACGATCCGCCCCCGGGCATCGAGGGCACCCTCCAGCAGGGAAAGGCGGCGCACACGGGGCGCCGCCTCCCGGCCTGCTGGTGATGCGCTTCCGCAGCCCGTCAGGATCCGCTCCCCGCCTCGAGGAAGGCGAATACCTCGTCGAGGTCCGGAAGCTGCGGGATCTGGTATACCTTGACGAAGGCAGCCCTGCCCGAAGGGTCGATCACGACGTTCGCCCTCTGCGAGAAACCCTCGACCGGCCTGAACAGCCCCAGCGAGGAGGCCACTCCCCCGTGGGGCCAGAAGTCGGCCAGCATCCTCAGCCTCTTGATTCCCATCTCCCTGCCCCATGCATGCTTGGCTGGCATCGGATCCACTGAGAGACCGAGGGGCAGCACTCCCAGCGACTCGAACCTGTCCATGGCCGCTTCCAGCGCCTGCATCTGTCTGGTGCAGACCTGGGTGAAGGCGAGAGGATGGAAGGACAGGAGCACCCTTGCGCCGAGCGCCTGCGCCAGGTCGAACTCCTCGTTGTGCTGGTCCCTGAGCTTGAACGAAGGCACTGGATNGCCTTCCCTAACGAGCTGGTCCAAGATGCGCCTCCCTCCCTCGGCTCTGCGGGACCGGCCGGTCGGCCGGCCCCGCGATGTCTTTCTACCGGTTCGCGAGCTCGGTCTCGACCGCAGTCCGGAGCGCCTGCTCCGTCGGCTCGTCGAAGCCCCTGCCGCCCCATGCGATGGTCCCCTCGGGCGAGATCACATAGAAGGTGGGGATTGCCGTCACCCCGTACTCCGCCGCGACGCTGTCGCCCGCGACGACGATGGTGTAGGTGATCCCGTTCTCGTCAGCGAAGGCTGCCGGGTCGGCGTTTTCCCAGGTGTTCACGCCGATGACCCGGAAAGGCTCGGCCGACAACTCCTCGGAGAGGGCCTGGAGACCCGGCATGGCCATGGCGCACGGACCGCACCACGTGGCCCAGAAGTCGAGGACGACGACCTCTCCGCGGAGGTCGGACAGGCTGAGGGTTTCACCCTCGGTTGTCTGGAGAGTCCAGTCGGGGGCCTCGCTGCCTATCTCCAGCACAGCCCTGTAGGTCTCCACGGTATAGCCCGTGTCGGGAGCCTGGAGAACGAAGTCGGCCGGAGTGAAGGTCGGGGCAGTATTCAGCTCGGAGATCTCCAGCGTCTGGTATCCCGTTGCGCCGTTCATGCCGGCCCTGTCCACCCTGCGTGGCAGGTTGTCATCGGCGCCGATGTACCAGCGGGCGCTCCCCTGCCCGCCCTCGTACTCCACGAAGACGACGTTGCAGGCGACTCCGCCGATCGTGTCGACTCCTTCAGAGCTCATGGAGTCACCAGCCAGCTCGGCCTGGAACGGNCCGTCGATGGCGAACTCCATCATGGACGCAGGATACGCGGTCTCGAGCAGATCGCTTCCNCCCTCGCTGATGGCTCCGTAACCGAACCACTTCGACGTGCGGTCGAGCGCCCACGCGGTCACGCCATCCGTGGAGATGGTGAGGTCGGGCATCTGCTCGCCCGTCTCGAGCGTGTCGGGGTCGAACCGGACCCACATCGCCGCGGGGGTCTCGGAAGTCTCGCGCACCAGCCTCGCCGTCCCGGAGAAGGCTGGCATGGAGGAGAAGTCTCCGGATCCATAGACCTCGAACCTGTACTCGACCTGCTGGACCGCCTGCGCGCACGAGTCGGCCGCGGCGAGTATGGAGGCGGGGCCTGCCGCCGTGTCCTGGACGGGCGCGGGTTCCCCGCATGCGATTACGATCGCCGAAAATGCGATCATCGAACTGCGCTTCATGGCAACCTCCTGAAAATGGGAATGGAACCGGGGCGCCGATCCGGGCGCCCCGGAACGACAATTGGCTATTCGGCCTTCACGAATCTCACCGAAGCCGAGCTGGAGCCGCTCGATATCCTTGCCACGAAGACCCCGTCGGGCAATCCTGACAGGGAGACCTCGGCGGTGGAGATGCCTCCGTCCAGGACGACCGGCAGCGAGCGCACGATCCTCCCCGCGAGGTCGAAGACGTGCAGCGCGGCCATTCCCGGGGAAGTCGACGAGACCTGCAGCGAGAGCATCGACGACGCAGGATTTGCCCCGGCTATGGCCAGCCCGAGCGAGGAGCCCCCGCCGGCAGTCCCTCCATCCTCGATTCCTGTCGCACCCAGGGGCTCGGCCAGGTAGGCCACCGTGGCGATGGCACCTCGAATGCAGTTGGTGCCGAATGGGAAATAGGTGATGTAGTTGGACAGGAGGTCGGTGGTCTGGTGGTAGTAGGGGTTGCTGAAGACCTCCTGCTCGATGCCCAGGACTGCTGCGTAGCCTGCGTTCCAGAACGACGAATGGTCGCTGTAGGTCACGCCCGGGTCGTACTCGGTCAGGACCTCGAGCGCCGGGACATAGGTGTCGCAGATGGCGTCCAGGGCAAGCGCAAGGCCGGTCGACTGGGCATCGTAGGGCACCCAGAAGACGTCCTGGCCCGCCGGGCCGTAGAGGACCATGTCGAGGTTCATCACGCCGATGATGTCGTCGCCCGCCGCTGCTGCGGCGTCAGCGTAGCTCGAGCTGCCGTAGAGGCCCTGCTCCTCGCCTCCGAAGCAGATGAACCTGATGGTGTACTTGAAGTTGTAGCCTGACATGATNCGTGCGGCCTCGATCACGCCCGCGGAGCCGCTGGCATTGTCGTCCCCTCCCGGGGCGTTCGAGTACTGCTGGGGGGATGTGGAATCGAGATGCGCGCAGATTATGAAGATCTTCGTCGAATCGACCAGGCCTGGCTTCTCGGCGACCACATTTTCGCAGTTGTAGGAGCCCATGTCGAAGTACTGGAGCTCCGAGTCGAGTCCGTATCCCTGGAGGGTGGTGTTCACCCAGGCGGCCGCAGTGTCGTAGTTGTCGGTGCTGGAGTAGCGGGTCAGATAGCCCTGGAGCTGGGTTATGAAGCCCTGATACCCGGTCTGGTCGACTGCGGAGACTATGTCGCCTACAAGGTCGTCGTAGCCGTCGCCTCTCGGCTGGATCGGCGCCGGAACAGACCCGGGGTGCATCTCGCGAAGAGGCTGCACGAAAGCGACGCCGTCTGCGGGAATGCCGTCGAAAACCTCGCCCGATGTCCTCACCAGGGCGATCGAGCCGTCGATGTAGAGCACGTCTCCGAGCGCGGAGGCGGACTCCCGGCCACCGCGGGGAGCGAGGTGGACGATGGCATACCGCCCGGGGGATGCGAAGTCCGCGTCGAGCACCGATGCGGACCTGAGGTTCGCCAGCGAGGCGTCACCCGCCACGATCAAGTGGTCCGTGGAGATGAAGTAGATATCGACAGACGACATCCAGGCATCGCCGGAAACCTGCCTGAAGTCGGCGTCCACGAGGTACAGGCAGTCGGACGCCCAGACCAGGGCTGCTGTCGACAGCATCAGGAAAGCTAGCTTCATCTGCTGCTCCTATCGGGCTTGGGCTGGTGCTCGGGATGAAGAATCTTCACTGTCGTCAAGAATACGCATGCGAGGTCCTCCCGACAATTCCCAACACGCACCTCGGGAAGGCGTTCCCGCACTCCTGGAGCACTTTCGGAAGGCTTCGTCCCGGCCGTCCACGGCGCCGCTGTAGGATGAGGGGCTCCGGGAGCCGGTCCAGCCCCGCCGATGGTGGCTCAGGCCGGATGGCGGAACCGGGCGGCGCGCTCAGTCCTTCCTGAACACACCCCAGAACACCGGCAGGGAGAGGACGGCTCCCGTCCCCGGCCTGACCGGCCCTGCGTCCGGGGCGATGCCCAGCGATGCGAGGAAGGCTTCGCCCGGAGCTGCAGGGATCCCTCGCTCGACGCCCGAGGCGATCGTCCGGAAGCCGGCGCGTCGGAACAGGTCCAGCATCTCCTCCGAGCTGCGGGCGATGATACCCGACGCGCGAAGGGCGGTGACCAGCTCCGCAATCAATCCGGGTCCCGGACCGCCCGACGCGGCAGTCCAGTCATACTCGCAGAGGACTGCGGCATACCCGCCCCCCCGCAGTGCGCGGCGCACTCTGGTGAGGAACCTCCCGAGGTCCGAGATGTGCAGGAGGACGTGCGAGAACACGAAGAGGTCGGCTCCCGGGAGCCTCATCGCCTCGAGATCGCCCTGCATGAGCACCGTGCCGGGCGGGCATGCCCTGCCTGCGGTCTCGAGGCAGGCTTCGTCCCTGTCGATGCCCGTAACCGGATTCGCGGCGACAGCCGCCAGCGTCGAGAGGACGCTCCCCGTCCCGCAACCGGCCTCGACGACCGATCGCGCGCTGCGCACCGGAACTCTCGAGAGGACGCGGGAGCGTAGTCCGGCCATCCAGGATGCCTGCAGATCCAGGAAGGCCGCGCCTTCGGCTGTAGATTCCCAGCCGCCTGCTCCTGCTCCGACCACGACTCTCCCCGTCAGGGGTTGGACATCGAGTCGGGGCACAGCACCGGCGAGCCTTCGGCCTCCAGGGGGCATCCTCCGCCGCAGAGGGCGAAGAATTCGCACGAGCGGCACTCCCCGCCGACCCAGTCCCTCTCGCGGATCGAGCGGAAAACTTCGCCGCCGAAGATGGCGGTCCAGTCGTCCTTCAGGATGTTCCCCGCCACCTTGTCGCAGCTCTGGCAGGGTATGACCCCTCCATCCGGCTCGATGCAGATGTTGTACTGGGCAGCCGTGCAGCGCTTCGGCCCGAGCCCCAGAGAGACGGGATCCAGCTCGCAGTATCTTGTCGGCGTATACCACACGAGCCTTACGCCCAGCGGGATCGCGACGCTGCGAAGGCGCGGGAGGATCTCCTCCAGCTCGGAAACCGTCAGCCCGAACTCGCCGGATGCCGATCTCCCGCTGCGGATCACCGAGTTGAAGGCCATCGACCTGAGTCCGAGGGAGGCTCCGAATCTCAGAGTATCTTCAAGAGTGTCCCTGTTTGCTTCCGTGATTGTAGTATTTGTTATCGTGTATATTCCTGCTGCAATGAAGTTGATCAAGCCCTTAACGGTGTCCCCATGTGAGACGGCTCGCGTCATCGAGTCGTGCACCGCCCGGGAGGACGATTCGAGGGTCACCTGGGCATAGTCGAGGCCTCTGTCCCTGAGCAGTTCCGTGTATTCCACGGAAGAGGCCTTCACGCCGTTCGTGAGGAGCCCGGAAACCATCCCCAGCGACTCCGCATGGCTCACGAGATCGGGGAGGTCTTCGCGCAGAGTCGCCTCTCCACCGGTGAACGCGACATGCGGGATGCCGTTGTCCCACAGTTTGCCGAGTATCGTCTTCCAGGACATCGTATCCAGCTCGGGGGATTCCTTCTCCCAGTTGTAGCAGTGCGAGCAGTCGTTGTTGCACCTGTAGGTCAGCGCCAGGTCGGCCCTGTAGGGCGCCGTGACAGGCGTCGCGAAGGGCTCGATGCGCTCGAGCCCGAGGAAGGAGATGGGACAGATGTCATTGTCCTGGAGCAGACTGTCCATTGTCCCCCGCATGGCATCGTAGTCGGCCGCCGCAGTGCGGCGCGAGACCCTGTACCTGCCTCCCAGGATGTCCAGGGCCTTCCCGCGCGGCGTGCCGGAAAGCAGCAGCCATGCCATGTCGGCGGCGGATGAGTTGAGATGGATCACCCGGGAGGCGTCGATGACGAGAAGCGCCGACCCGTCGGCTTCCACCCTCAGATGGACGCGCCTGCCGCCGTTTTCTCCCCCGGGGCGGAAATGGTGCAGCCCGGGTCTGACTATGGGATCCCTTCTCACCCTGAACAGCGAAGCTGGATCCGGTATCCTCATCTCCCACCTCCGGCGCAGGCGCATGCGCATCCGGCGCAGGCACAGGCGCACGCGCAGCCGCCTCCCGAGTGCGATGAGCCGTAGGACCTGGACACGGGCACCGGGTTGGTCACCGAGGTGACCGATGCGGCAATGCCGTCGAAGCTGCCCACGAAGCCCGAGGCCATATGCTCGAGTCCGCCTGCGACATTCGAGCAGAACTGCCCGATGGTCATGCCGCCGCCGGACTGGACCAGCGGGCGGTAGTGGCCCCCCATGTTGACGGGATAGATCAGGATGCTGCGGAGCTCGGGCATCTGCCGGGTCCGCTCGTCGATGCGGTTTTCCAGGAGCAGCCAGGGGAGCTGCTCGGACAGGACTGCCGANACCGATTCTGAGCCGGCTGCCCTCACCTGCTCCCAGGCCTGCGTCATGATCGAGCGGTAGTACTCGCGCGTCTCCTTGAGCGANAAGCCCTTCATGCGCTCCTCGACATCCCTGACCATGCCGACGAACATCTCACGGAGCTTCGCGGGGTCGAGCGCATCCTTCCCCGTCCTGCCCGGCTTCACGGCCGACAGGAACACCTTCTCGTACTCCTGCAGGCCTTCCATGGACGGGATCGGTTTCTCGAAGGTCATCTTCCCGTCCTCTCCCGAAAGCGACAGAGCCCCCTTCCGGAGCAGGCCGTGGACGACGAGGATCATCACCCTGTCGAGCTTCTCGCCCAGGAGCATCCCAACCTGCGGCACGGTGAGACCCCTCTTGATGCCGACGCCCTCCACGCCGAGCGAGGGTTTGAGGTACTGCTGACGCCTCTTCCTGGCGCTCAGTGCGGCCAGCAGGCCCGCCCCGAGCAGGATGGCGGGGATCGCTCCGACAACGCAGCATGCACCTGTCTCGCCATGACTTCCCTGAGCATGCGTGATCGGGCCGGCTCCGCCGGCGGGAGAGCTGTCGAGGATCTCGCAGGTCACCAGGTTTCCGGGGAAGGAAACGCCGACCAGGTACTGCGAGGAGACCTGTCGCTCGGTCTCCCACTCGTAGACCATCCGTCCCTCGTATGCATAGGCGCTCGTGAAAGGCATGCGCGTGTAGGCGACTCCTGCCGAGTCCGCTCCTGGCGGGAACATGAACCTGAGCAGGAAATCCGAGGTGCCGGTGAGCAGGGACGGGTCGAACCACGTGGGAGTGAACTCGAGGGAGGCCCGCGAGGGATCGGTGGTGTCGCGGAACACGACGCCGTCCACGGATCCCGAGACTTCAAGGACGCCCGTTCTCCCGGGCGCGATGCTCTCGGAGCCCAGGTGCACCTCGATGCCGATGGGCAGCACCGTGGATTCCCTGATGTCGTCGATGCCATGCCCGTCGATCTCCGCGGAGAACGATGACCGGTCGTATCCCTCGACGGGGAGCCCGATGTCCACGATGTCGATCTCGTGAGCCCCCGGCTCGCACTCGAAGGTGATCTCGTAGTAGATCGAAAGCGTGCCCGTGCTTTCCAGGGCGGTTACGCACATGAAGTCGGGCACGCTGAAACGGTAGCTCTGCGCGGCCGAGGAGGCCGCGAGGAGGAGTGTTGCCGCTGCGATGCCCCTCACCATTTCGGCTTCTCCTCGAGCTGGTAGGCGGCCGAACAGTAAGGGCAGGAAACGAAGACAGCGCCGGCTTTCACCGTGACGCTGCTCTTGTCGAGCGCTCCGCCGCATTGCCTGCAGGTGATCTGCTCGAGCCCGACGTCTCCGGAGAGCTCGATGCGCTGCTGGATTCCGCCTGCGGCCCCTGAACGTTTCTGGCGTGCTGCATGGATGCCCACGACCGCCCCGCCTGCGACCAGCACGGCGCCCACCAGAAGCCTGGGGATCGTCTTCCCCTCGGTCGAGGCGATCATGAACACGAGGCCCAGGAGCACAATCACCACGGAGACCAGTATGGAAATCGCCCGCATCGCCGCTCACCCCCCTGCAGATCCGGTTCCTGGATGGACGAACCGAAGATAGGAGCGGCGCGCCCAAAGAGGAATGCCGGTCAGGCCTGGAGCGGGATCCCTGCCTGCCGAACCCTCCGAGGCTGCGGTGCATCGCCCCGGCCGGCCGGTGTCAGCGCAGGAGCGGGCCGGCTTGATGATCATCCCTCTCTGTCGCGCTCTTCGCGTCGATGCAGGACGCTGGAGGGCGCTCTCACGCAGAGGGCGGCCAGACGGCCTGTCCGGCGTCCTGATGGACGCTCAGCGCCTGGGACCCTGGCCTCTCCCGCAGTGGGTGGCATAGCGGCCTCCGGCAGAGCGACCAGGCCTTGCGTATCCGCCGTGTGCGCCGGCGAAGGCCGGCCGGCTCGACGGTGCCGAGCGGGGCCAGCGGGTTGCCTGCAGGGCCTTCTCCGAGTGGTAGGGGTGCTCCATCTCGATGGGCACACGCTCTCCGATGATCCGCTCGATCTCGAAGAGGATCCCCGACTCGTCCAACGTGCAGAAGGAGATGGCGTCACCCGATGCCCCAGCGCGCGCGGTGCGGCCGATGCGGTGGATGTATGTCTCGGGCTCCACCGGGAGGTCGTAGTTGATGACGTGGGAGATGTCGTCGATATCCAGGCCCCTGGCGGCGAGGTCGGTGGCGACGAGGACCCTGCAGCGCCCCTGCCTGAACTCCTCCAGGGCGAAGGTGCGCGCCGACTGGCTCTTGTTCCCGTGGATGGCCTCCGCCTGTATCCCGTGGAGCGAGAGCTTCTTCACCACCTTGTTGGCGGTGTGCTTCATCCTGGTGAATACGAGGACCCTGGAAATGCCGGGGTCTCCGAGGAGCGCCACCAGCAGGGCATCCTTGTCCTCCCTGTCGACGAAAAGGACCCTCTGGATCACGAGGTCCACGGTGGGCCGGTCCTGCGACACGGCCACCCTGACCGGATCCCTGACCATGGTGTTCGCAAGCTCCTCGATGTCAGGCGGCATCGTGGCCGAGAAGAACATGGTCTGCCTCTCGGAGGGGATGTGGGCGAGGATCCTGCGGATATCGGGGATGAAGCCCATGTCGAGCATCCGGTCGACTTCGTCCAGGACGAAGATCTCGACCTTCTCGAGGTGTATGAACTCCTGCCCCATGAGATCGAGGAGCCTGCCCGGAGTCGCCACGAGGATGTCCACCCCNCGGCCGAGAGCGGCTACCTGGCGAGCCTGGTTCACGCCTCCGAAGACCACGGTCGAGCTCAGTCGGAGATGCCGTCCGTAGGCCCGGATACTCTCCCCTATCTGAGCCGCGAGCTCACGGGTGGGAGCGATGACGAGCGCTCTCGGCGCACCTGCGGAGGGCCTGCGATGCTCGGCCGAGAGCCTCTGCAGCATCGGGAGCGCGTAAGCCGCGGTCTTGCCGGTGCCTGTCTGGGCGGTTCCTATCAGGTCGCGGCCAGCCAGGAGGTGGCTGATGCATTTCTCCTGGATCGGGGTGGGGGTGACGTATCCCTCGAAGGAGACCGCGCGGCAGATCTCGGGGATCAGCGTGCCGAATGCGCCTTCGAGCGCTGTCGTTGCGGGTCGATTCGCGGACCGTCCCTGACGGGAGGTTTCCGCATGCTTCTGTTCTGTCATTTTCTCCATGTCCGGCTTGTCAGGATGCAAATCTCTACCCGCCGGACGCGTGGAGAAGATGTGGCCGCAGTATCGCGGCAGCGGGCAGTCGGCAACTTCGCGCGGCAGGCCCGCTCTTTGGGACGGCACTCCTGGGATGATTGGCGGAGTAGTTCCGCAGAGACCTTCGCAAGAGGCATTCTCGATCGAAAACATACGGGAATGCGCGCAGGAATGCAAATCCTGAGCCTTCCCGAGCTCCCTCTCCTCCTTGTTTCGGCTGGATTAGGCTCCCCGGCACGGGAGGGGCGGAGGCATCACGCCCCCGCCCCCCGCCCCTGCCGGAGCCGGCAGGATGTCTTCCGCGGACTAGATGACCTGGTGCTTCCTTCCGACCTTCACGAAGGCTGCGATGGCCTTGTCGATATGGTCCCTGGAATGGCCTGCCGAGAGCTGGACCCTGATGCGGGACTGGCCCTTCGCAACAACCGGGTAGAAGAAGCCCGTCACGTAGATGCCCTCTTCGAGCATGTCCTTGGCGAAGGCCTGCGCGACGGGTGCGTCGTCGGGCGTGAACTTGGTGAACATGATGGGGACGATGGCATGGTCGCCCTTGAGTATCTCGAAGCCCTCCGCGGTCAT
>JGI20214J51650_10000993_pt1 | contig 17954 bp, 20 predicted proteins | sample WetSurMetagenome_FD_51650 | JGI IMG/M metagenome (IMG submission 51650) | reverse complement strand
AAGAGACACCTACTGGGCATCAAACTGGGCTTCACAATACATCGGCCAATTCTCCTCATGGCTACCNGCAGGNGCAACATCGCTCGTACTCAGCATAACCTACAGCAGCACAGTTGACCGTGAACCAACNGCNTTCACAGTCGTNAAAGCACTCGGCACCATCACAGAATTCGGCACCAACGCATTCATCACTGAATACGCAACCTTCGACGCTGCACTCTCAACCAACACATGGACCAGTTCATTAGTAGCACCCCCAGCACTACCAGGCACCAAGAGCAGCAATCCAGAAGGATCTAATACTGGTGAATGGTGGTACGCAAAGCTTCCAACAAGCAGCACCGCCAAAGTAGAGTTCGACCCATAAAACAACAACCAATCCCTTTCTTTCTTTTTTCTTTTAATCTAAAACCTGCGAGACTTTTCCATAGTTCTTTTATAGCTGCACCTTTGTTATTATGACTCCTTAATGGTGCATCCGTTGAACGCTAAAATCCTCCCTATCCTAATCCTATTGACCTTATTCTTCATAGGATTCTCAGTCTCTTCCGCCTATGCAACCACACTGGGGATTCAACAAGGTAGCGTCTTTACCTACGCGTACGGTCGAATGAGCACATTTGACCAATCTTACAATAAAGGAAACGTCACTTACCACGTGCTAACCTTCAACCAGCAGGAACTGCAAGTTGAAATCTCGGATTCGAACTACACCTTCCACTACCAAAACGGATTCCCCATCCAAGCAGACCGCTTGGAAGCTCTATTTTACTTGCCGCCCGAAGCAATTAGACAAAGCACAAACGGAAACCTAGAGTGGACACGACACTTCAACACTACCAACATGGGCATAGCAAACGCAACCAGCCAAACCCTAAACTACACGACGCAAGCAACTAGTGCAGGTACGTTCAACTGCCTAAACCTCACCCTCGCAGTCACTGGTATGGACTCAGGCGACCTAAGCTTCCTCTTTGACGTAAACTCAGGCATCCTCATATACGAACAATATATCCCCAGCTATGGCGACATAATCATCCAAGAACTAACCAGCGCTCAGTCAAACCAACCACAACAGAGTACACTCCTGCTGAACGCAGCCGTCTCCGCAGCAACACTAAGCCTACCCGTCGCCATCGCAGTAATCCAAATTCGCAGAAAAACACAGAAACCCAAGCTCACTCCACAAAACCAAGCTGCCACAGCTGAGCCCAACGCAAGAGTTAGGCGCTCACTCAGGCAGCAGCTTATGATTCTAGCCGGTGCAGCATTGAGTTTGGTCGCCGTTTTCATTCCCTGGGGGCAACCTGGCAACTCACAAGCGTATCTCCTCATAAGTCTGCCTTCCCTGTTCTCATCCTCGCAGGTTCTGCCTCCCTCCGCCGATACCTTCTTTGCCGTCAGCTTCCTCGCAAACGCCGCCGCGATAGCCGCGTGGGCGTGCCTCGCGTTGTACATGTTCAGCTCCAAACCCAAAGTAGCAGGCATAGCAGCAGTGACTTCAGCAGCGTTGACGGTTGCAGCCGCCATAGTATTCATACCAGCGTACTCGGCGGCGTCCTACGGCGTCATGGTTCTACTCATAGGAGCAGGAATTCTTCTGATTAGTCTGCTTGCAGCCAAGAAACCCGCAACCAAGGCAAACGAATCAAACCCTCCTACCAACTTGGATAGCGCCGCGGAATCTTCGTCTTCCTGAGGAAAGCGCATCTGGATGGCGGTGTACTCCACAACCTCACCGCATAGCAGTTGGATTCAATGAATCTGGAGTTACCTGTTTTCCATGAAAACGGTTTTGAGAAATCTTGAAAAATGGGGTTACTGGAAGTGCTGCTTTATCTCGTCCAGCGACAGTGTAGACACCGCGTTGTCCTTTAACGCCTTCTCAGCTTTCTCCACTTCGCGAGGGCGCAGGACTAGGGCAAATTTGCCTTCGTAATGCACGGCGGAAGAATAAGCGTACTCGATGTTCACGGCGCCTTCACCGAGAATCTTGGTGATTTTTGAGATGGGTTCCTTCTCTGTGATGAGTATGGCGACGACTTCGGTGTTCTTCTTGGATTTGGCGAGGTTAAATTCTGCTTCTTCCAGAATCTTGGAGCCTTTTACAGGGTCGTCGATGATCATACGCACCAAGCCGAATTCCCCAGCGTCGGCGATGGACAGGGCATAAATTCTAATCTGCGCTTGGTCCAAGTGCATCATCATCTGCGACAGGGAACCAGGCTTGTTGTCTAGAAAAACACTCACTTGCGGGACTGGCACAGGGTAACACCACCCATGTATTTGCCCCACACGCTATTTATAATTTTCACCCACCGCACCGTTTTGTCTTCTAACTGTGGGTGCGACTGGGGGTCTGGAACGGAGAAACCTTATATTTTCACGTCTCTTATATTCAAAAGCTCCCCAACTGGAGAATAGACGCTTTGCTGAAATGCACAGACGTATCCAAGACCTTCGGCGGGTTAGAAGCCCTCAAGAAAGTAAACTTGGAGATGAGTGGGAATGAAATCACGGGGCTCGTGGGACCCAACGGTTCAGGAAAATCCACGTTACTTAACGTCATAAGCGGTGTCTACAAACCCAGCTCGGGTAGTGTTGTGTTCTTGGGCGAGGAAATTTCGAAGCTGCCGCCCTACGCGGTTTGCGCCCGAGGCATAAGCAAGACTTCACAGATCGTGCAGTCCTTCCCCGACATGACCACGCTGCAGAATGTTCTGGTAAGCGTGCTCTTCGCCGAGAAAAAGATGGCGAAAAAGATGGATTCCGCTGACCGCGCGCGGGAACTGCTAGAGTTTGTGGAGTTACCCCGAGAAAAATTCAACCTCCCAGCCAGCAGCCTAAACGTCATTGAACTCCGCCGTGTGCAACTGGCTAGGGCGCTGGCTTCAATGCCCAAACTACTGCTGCTGGATGAACTGCTCACGGGGTTAACGCCAAAGGAAAGCGACCAAGCCATAGAGTTGATTAAACTCATCAACAAGCAGGGCGTCTCCATCCTTATGGTGGAGCACATCATGCGCGTCATCATGGGCTTATGCGGACGCGTAGTCGTGCTGCATCATGGAGAAAAAATCTGCGATGGTAAACCCGGCGATGTGTGCAACGACCCTGAAGTGGTCAAGGTGTACTTGGGCAAGAAGTTCCAGTTTGGAGAGGACAAAGATGCTTGAAATAGAACACGTTTCCGCGGGGTACGGCGTCGTGCAGATTCTCTGGGACGTCTCCTTCAACATCAAGCAGAAAGAAATCGTCACGATAGTTGGTCCCAACGGCGCCGGCAAAACGACGCTGGTGAAAGCCATCATGGGCTTAGTGCCTGCTTCCAGCGGAACCATCCGTTTCAAGGGTGAACCCATCGAGAAACTGCGCCCCTACCAGATAGTCAGGAAGGGCATCACGATGATTCCTGAGGGGCGAGAGATTTTTCCCCGCATGACCGTGGAGGAAAACCTGCAGCTGGGCGCATACTCTCAAACTGACAAAGCCAAGATCAAAGACACCAAAGAGAAAGCATACCAAATTTTCCCCGTACTCAAAAAGAAGGAGAAGGCGTTGGCGCAGACGCTTAGCGGCGGCGAACAGCAGATGCTCGTTATCTGCCGCAGCTTGATGTCTAACCCTGAACTACTCATACTGGATGAACCCAGCTTGGGGTTGGCGCCCATCGTGGTGGAGAAGGTTCTGGACACCGTGGCGAAGATTAACGAGGACGGTGTCACGGTGCTTTTGGTGGAGCAGAACATCCGTGATTCCCTGCAGATCTCCCACCGCGCGTATGTGCTGGAGGAAGGTAAGATTATTATAGAGGGCGAAGGGAGAGAACTTCTGCTTAACAGCCACATCAAGGAAGTGTATCTGGGGCTTTAATGGGGAAGAAGAGGATGAATGACCCGTACTGGAATAAAACCATCGAAACCATGTCCCGAAAGAAACTCAAGGAACTTCAGCTTCAAAAGCTTCAACAACTTGTGAAGCACTGTACCGAGAACTCTCCATTTTATAAGCGCAAACTCAAAGCAGCAGGCATCACAGCAGACAGCATCAAAACGCTGGATGACCTGCAAAAGATTCCGTTCACGGTGAAGTCGGACTTGCGTGACAATTACCCAATGGGTATGGTTGCGTGCAACTCAGCGGATGTGGTGGAGATTCATGCTTCCAGCGGAACCACCGGTAACCCCATCATCGGCGCCTACACGCGCAGTGACTTGGAGGCTTGGCAGGAACTCATGGGCCGCTCCCTCTACACTGCTGGCGCCCGCAGAGAAGACGTCACCCACATAGCATACGGTTACGGTTTATTCACGGGTGGCTTGGGCTTCCACTACGGCGCCCAGAAAATCGGCACGGAGATTGTGCCCGCGGGCGGCGGCATGACTCAGCGGCAAATCAAACTCATGAAGGACTTAGGCGTCACCATCCTATGCTGCACTCCCAGCTTCGCGGTTTATCTTGCAGAAACCATGGTTAACGAAGGTGTGAATCCCAAGAAAGACCTCAAGCTGAGGATGGGATTGTTCGGCGCGGAGCCATGGTCGGACCGCACCCGACAGCGAATCGAGGCTGGTTTGGGTTTGGAGGCGTTTGACGTTTACGGATTAACAGAGCTATGTGGACCAGGCGTTTCCGTGGAGTGCCCCCAGCATAGTGGATTACATATCTGGGAGGATCAATTCATCGTGGAAACCATTAACAGCGAAACCGGAGAAGCCCTCCCTGAGGGTGAGGAAGGCGAGTTGGTTTTCACTCCGCTTTTCAAGACTGCGTTACCCCTGTTACGGTACCGAACGCGGGACATCTCAACTTTAAACACCGAGTGGTGCCCATGCGGACGCACCCATGCAAGGATGATGCGGGTCACAGGCAGATCCGACGACATGCTCATTATCCGCGGCGTCAACGTGTTCCCCTCACAGATTGAATACGTGGTTATGGGTTTCCCCGAATTAGCCACACAATACCAGCTTTATGTGGATCGCCCCGACGCGCTAGACACGTTTGCTGTGAAAGTGGAATTAACCGATGAAGCCAGCAAGAACCCGCAGCTAGACGTGAATAGCCTGCGCTGCCGAATCCAGAACAAAATCAGCAACCTCACCGGACTTAACCCCGACATCCAAGTTGTCAAGTGCGGCGAGATTCCACGCACAGAAGGCAAAGCCAAGCACGTTTTCGACAATCGAACTGGGAAAATCTGAAGGATTAAACGCTAATGGTTACAAAGATTGCCGCGAACAACCCCAACGGTTACCTACTGCTGAACGGGGACGAAGCTGTCGCCCGCGCGGCGGTGGAAGCCAACGTGAAGGTAGCTGCGGCTTACCCTGGGACGCCTTCAACTGAGATTCTGGAAACCATCGCTGAAGTCGCCAAGCAATTCGGTATCTACGCGGAGTGGAGCATCAACGAAATCGTCGCCGCGGAAGTTGCGGTGGGTGCCTCCATGGCTGGCGTTAGGTCCATAACCAGCATGAAGCACGTGGGTTTGAACGTAGCGTCAGACGCCGTAATGACGCTGGCAGAAACAGGCGTTATCGGCGGCATGGTCATCGCGGTCTGTGACGACCCAGGCATGCACAGCAGCCAAAACGAACAGGACACCCGATACTTCGCATTGCACAGCAACCTGCCCCTGCTGGACGCGGCGAGCCCGCAGGAAGCTTACGAGATGACACGGGACGCCTACGAACTCAGCGAAAAACTCCAATTGCCTGTCATCGTGCGCTTGACCACGCGTGTGGCACATGGCAAAGCCCGCGTGAAAATCGGCGAAATCCAGAACCTGAAGCGCAAGGCAGTTTTTGATAAGGAAAGCAGCCGCTGGGTGATGGTTCCCTCCAACGCTATGCGCCAGCATCGCGTGTTGAAGGGCAAACTCGCGGAAGCCTTCAAATTCTCTAACGAGTCACGGTTCAACGTCTTGGAGGACAACGGCAGAGACGTCGGCGTGATAGGCAGCGGCATAGGTTTCTACTACGCCAAATCCCTCGTGGACGCAAAGGAGTTCTCGTGGCTCAAAATAGGCTTCGCTTACCCCTTCCCGCATGATTTGGTGCGCAGGTTCGCATCTAAACTCAAGAAAGTCATAGTTATTGAGGAACTGCGCCCCTACGTTGAAGACAGCTTACGAGGCTTAGACGTGGAGGTTTTAGGAAAAGAGCAGCTTGGACTGGAGGAAATCGGAGAATTCACCCCCGACCTCGTCCGCGCTGCCTTCGCAAAACTAGGCTGCGCCCAAAAAGCTGAGGCGCCTGCGCAGATGGATTTGCCGCCTCGCCCGCCCGTGTTGTGCCCAGCGTGCCCGCACCGATCATTCTACTACGCTTTAGGCAACATCAACCAATACGTTGCCTGCGACTCGGAGCGGTGTGTTGGCTGCGACATCTGTGAGTTTGCCTGCTCTTGGGAAAAGGAGAAAGTGTTTAACCCCAAGAAAAGCCGCATCCGCGCCATCAGGATAGGGCAAGTAAAGAACATCGTGTTAACCTGCAAAGTCTGTTTGGATGCGCCGTGCGTGGCGGCTTGCCCCCGAGACGCTTTGAGCCATGCAGAGGACACGAAAACAATCATGGTTAACGAGGCTAATTGCGATGGTTGCGGCTGGTGCATTGAAGCTTGCGAGTACGGCGCTGTTACGCTTCACCCGACCACGCGCAAACCTATCGTCTGCGACACTTGCGGTGGAGAACCCGCGTGCATTCCGATGTGCCCTGAGGGTGCGCTGCATCTGGCTGGAAACACCAAAGACAAGGTCGTAACAGGCGACATTGGCTGCTACACTCTAGGTCTTCTACCGCCCTTGGATGCGGTCCAGACTTGTCTGTGTATGGGCGCTGGCATCTCTCAGGCTGCGGGCATGGTTCACGCTGGAGTGAAAGACAAAGTGTTCGCCGTCATCGGGGACTCCACGTTCTTCCACGGGGGCATGCCTGGGCTGCTAAACATCGCTTACAACCGGGCAAACGTTTGCGTAGTGGTCTTGGACAATCGAACCACCGCGATGACTGGTCATCAGCCCACGCCCGAGTCGGGGAAAACAGCGATGGGCGACGACTCCAAAATCGTGAACATCGAAGACATCGCCAAAAGCTTGGGCATCGACAAAGTCTACACCGTTGACCCCTACAACCTCGAAGAAACCACCAAAGTTATACGGGAAAACCTCGATTACCAGGGACCCTCCGTCATAATTTCACTTCGCCCCTGCCCCCTACGCATTGAAAAGGGCGCAACCCGAGAAGTCACAGACAAATGCAACCTATGCGGCGTCTGTGTTAAGAATTTCGGGTGCCCAGCCATCTCCCTAACCAAGGACCATGCTGAAATTGACGCGACTCTGTGCGCTGGCTGCGGCGTCTGCGAAAGCGTCTGCCCATTTGAAGCCATAAGGAGCACCGAGAAATGAAGCTCGACCTAATCTTCACCGGCGTCGGCGGCCAAGGCGTCGTCGTTTTAAGCGACATCTTCTGCGAAGCCGCAATGCTCAGTGGCTTAGATGTGGCAAAAGCCGAAATCCACGGCATGGCACAGCGCGGAGGCTCCATAAGCGCCCACGTGCGCGTAGGCGACAAAGTGCTGGCGCCACTCATCGAGTACGGTTCAGCGGACATCGTTGTGGGTTTTGAGATTCTGGAAACCGCCCGCGCTCTCTCCATGCTTAAACCTAACGGTACGGTGGTTGTGAATACCAAACTTATCCCGCCCACCAGCCAATCCGCCACGGCGAAAGCGTTGAAGGCAGAGGACCTGTTGGCGCTCATAAAGTCCAAGGCGCAGGCAGTGCATGAAGTAGACGGCGTCGGCATAGCTAACAAACTGGGCAACCTCATGGTTGTTAACACGATTCTCCTCGGCGCGGTTTCTGCTCTTCCAGAAGTTCCCATCAGCCCCGAAAGCTTTAAGCAGGCTATGTCAGGCACTCTCAAAGAGAAATACGTGAAACTTAACCTGACCGCCTTCCAGCTGGGCAGGGAAAGCGTGGGTTTGCGTTAGTTTTATTAGGCGTTTGCTTCGATATAGAAAAGAAAAAAGAGAGGACATTAAGAAATGAACACTAAAATTTTAGCAGCTATCGTGATTGTTATTATCGTAGTCTCCGCAGCAGGCATCGGAGCATGGCAATTATCTCAGCCTTCCTCTTCGCCTTCACCCTCACCCACAGAAACCGCGTCGACATCTCCATCAACCACTAGCACGCCTTCACCTGAAGCCCGAAACATAAAAATCGGCATAGTCGCAGGCATGCAAACCGTCGAAGGTCAAGACATCGACCGCGCCTCAAGACTGGCAATTGACGAAATAAACGCGGCCGGCGGCGTCTGGGTAGCCGACTGGAACACCAAAGTACAACTCGAACCCATTCTCGTTGACACAGTTGACGATGCAGCTGGCAACACAAACGGTCCCGTAACTCGAGCAATAACCGACGACAAAGTAGACCTACTCATAGGCGGAGCCACAACCGGAGGAACCCTCAACGGACAAATTCCAGCTATCAATAACCGCGTTCCCTTCATAATTACTGGGGCATCCTTGAATCTTGTGACTCGAAGAGGCAGCTTACCTTCAACGAACTCATTGTACATCAACGATACTGAAGGCATGAGTTACATGTTCCACTACTGCACAACCATCTCCGACTACAGTCTGACTGTTGACCACTTCTTGGCCGAAACCGTGAAACCTTTGCTTGACTCCACATACAGCTTCAACACCTCCCGACACCTTAGGTTAGCAGTGATGTACCGAGATGACGGCTACGGAAGAGGCGTCAGAGACGTCACTTCAAGCATCATAGCAGCCGACAGTTTACCAATAGATGTCGTCGCTAACGTATCCTATGCGCCAGGAGCCACCACTTTCCAGTCACAGNTGATTGCAGTTAAAGAAAGCAAACCCGATGCAGTCTACATCGCAGGGTTCACAGCTGACACCGCGGAAGTTATCAGGGAAGGAAGAAACGACGTAGGACTAAAATCCCTCTACATCGCCGTCGAAATCTGCGAAGACCCACAATTCTACAGCCTCCTAGGCGAAACTGGCTCCAACCAAATCTTAGAATCAAAAATAGCCACCCAATGGACCGGCTCAACCTGGTACCTGCCAAAAGTCGGAACATTTGTCGCTGACTATAAGCAAAAGTTTGACGGCAAAACCCCTGGAATGATGGGTGCAGACACCTACGATGCAGTCTACATCGCTAAGAACGCCATTGAACAAGCTGGATCAATTAATAAGACCAAAGTTCGGGACGCGTTGCAAGCAACTGACATGCCGCAGAGCTTATTGATTATGCAGAATCAAAGAATCACCTTCAGCGCTGGCACCAACTACCACGAAATTCTGCCGAAGACCTTCATTGAACAACTCGTTTGGAATTCAACAACATCATCGCTGAAGCCGTCCGTAGTTTACCCCGTTAGCATGCCTGGCATCGACTCATTCAAGCAGAGCAATTTCGTACTACCTACAGAATACTCGCCTGGAACTCCATAACCTAAGAGGCAAAACCTCTTCTCTTCTTTTTTTTGGTAATCTCGCATATTTTAAATAGTCAAGACGAGAAAATACGTCAAGCTGATTGAAATGATTACGCCCGCCGGACTTGCTGAGGCTCTACTTTGGGGTGTGGCCAACGGCTGCATCTATATTCTCTTAGCGACTGGGCTGAACTTAATTTTCGGCGTAATGAAACTAGTCAACTTCGCCCATGGGCAACTGCTAATGGTTGGCGCATTCGTCGCATACGAAGCGACAGTAATTGCAGGTCTAAATCCATACTTGTCGATTTTCGTGGCTATGGGGTCTGTGGCTTTAATTGGAGTTGTCCTCGAGAAATTTGCTTTTCGCAGGGTGCGGGGAACTGAGAAGCTGAATGAAATCTTCATCAGCCTCGGATTAATCTACGTGTTCCAGAACGTTGCCACGCTCTTCTGGGCAGAAAACTATAACATAAGAATTCCCAGCTCCCTTGCAGGATTAAACCTGTCTTTGGGCAGCATAGCGATAGGATACGATCGAATACTTGCAATGGTTATTGTTGCGGTTATACTCGTAGGGCTGGTCTTGTTAACCAAAAAAACAAAGTTTGGTTTAGCTATGAGAGCGACTAGCCAAAAAAGCGATGCTGCTATGCTGATGGGAATAAACATTAACAGGGTATACATTTACACTTTCGCAATTGGTGCAGCGCTGGCAGGTGCGGCAGGCGCACTTTACGGAATACTCTTTTCCTTTAATCCCGCTATAGGAGCACTTCCAACAATCAAAGGCTTTGCAATCATCATCCTCGGTGGATTAGGCAGCATACCTGGTGCGGTGGTGGGGGGCTTGCTTTATGGCATCGCCGAGAACTCAACAGCATACATTCTGACTGATCCTTCAGTGTTAGGGAACGCTGGGTCATGGCCAGATGCTATCTCATTTATCCTGCTTATTATAGTCCTTATTATTAGACCGACGGGGCTTTTCGGTAAAAAGGGTGAATAGATGGACTTTAAAGCAGAACTATTAAAAGCTATTCGGTCGAGGAAGTTTATCTTTCTAATAGTAGCGTTAGTTCTCATGGCTGTTCTCCCGCTTCTCGTTAGAAGCGAATACATCATTGGCAGCGTGCTGACACTGATGCTTGTTTACGCAATTTACGCGTCAAGCTGGAACCTTTTAGCGTACTCGGGGCAAGGTTCCTTGGGTCATGCCGCTTTCTTAGGCATAGGCGCCTTCGCTTCAGCACTGTTCGCCACCAAACTTGGCTTGCCACTAATCGTTGGGATATTTGTGGGCGGCTTAATCTCCGCGGGGATAGGCCTCCTCATCGGGCTTGCTTGTGTTCGGCTGAAAGCTTGGTTCTTGGCGATGGTTACTTTCGGTTTCACAGTCATCATACTTGCCATAATGAGCCAATTTGACTCTTTCTTTGGCGGCATGATTGGTTTTCCAACTCCCACGCTTTTTCCGCAGCCACAGTATTTTCCATTATATTACGTTGCCTTAGCGTTCGCAGCGGCTTCCGTAGTGGTTATTTTCTGGGCGATGAAGTCCAAGCTGGGTTTAGCTTTCAAAGCTATCCGCGAAAATGAGAGTGAAGCCAAGATGGTTGGCATCAACACGGGTCTGTACAAACTGTTGGCGTTCGTAATCAGTACTTTCTTTGCTGGTTTGGCTGGCGGTCTATACGCTCAATCCAACCTTACGGTGCAAGTTTCCATTTTTGACCCTGCTTTCTCGTTCCTGCCCCTAATTATGTCCGTGATTGGGGGTTTAGCTACCATAGAAGGTCCCATCATAGGGGCAGTTGTCATTGTCTCAATCAACTCCTTCCTACCCCTAACCGACAAGTACCTGCAAATCCTGCACCCGCTTTTCCCAGGCGTAACCCAAGTCGGTCCGCAACTGCGGGAGATATTTTTAGGCATGTTCCTTATCTTGGTGGTAATTTTCATGCCCAAAGGCCTGACCTCTCTTTTCCACAAAGCATACGATTACCTCCGCAAAGACATTGGCAAGGTGAAGAAGCTTGAAGGGCACTGACAACTTCAAAGAACTGTTGGGCATTGAACTCCTCGACGCTAAAGAATGCTACGCGAAGATGCAGATGAAAGTCACCAAAAACCACGTGAACTTCCACGGCTTCACCCACGGCGGCGCCATCTTCAGCCTTGCAGACTGCGCTTTTGCGGAAGCAGTGAACTTCGCGGGAACGCCTGCGGTGGCTGTTCAGGTGAGCATAAACTTTTTGCGACCCACCGTTGAGGGCGATGTGCTTACGGCTGAAGCGGTGAAGGTGAACGAAGGCAAAACCTTCGGCTTGTACAACATCACGGTGCGTAAGGAAGATAAAACCGTCGCGGTTTTCTCTGGTTTAGCGTACAAGCAGCCGTAGCCGCGGAGCCTGGCGGCGTGGCTTGGGGCATTGCTGTTTCTGTGGTTACCCCGACTTGAAATGCACCCTTGAATCGGCGGCAGCTTACGGGGGAACCTGCGCGTCGGTGGGCAACCGCGAAGGCGTTTGCTTTGCCTCTGTTCTGAGCTAATCCGAGGGCAAGCAATATGAACCCAGACAAGTAACTATCTCTTGTCTCCCCGTTTTAGGAGCGAAACCTTCAATATGGATGGCGCCACAAAGCAAATAGCCCGCCAACGCGTGCAAGTGCTCTTCCAGCAAGCCCAAACAGTCTACAAGGCGAACCCACAGCTTGCCCAACGGTACGTGGAGACCGCCCGAAAAATCGCGATGTCTGCCCGCCTGAGCATGCCGCAGATGTACAGGCGTCAGATGTGCAAGAACTGCCATATGCTTCTCGTGCCGGGTGAAACCAGCCGAGTCCGCGTGAGAGCCCGCAGAGAACCCCACACCGTAACCACCTGCCTTACTTGCGGAGCCCAAACCCGCATCCCACTCAAAACAAGAAATAAGGAGAAAACCAAAGTTGAGCAAACCATTAACAAGCAAAATGAAACGTCACGTTAAACACGAACTCAAAGAGGAAGGACCCACCATCTGGGTCGGCAAAGAAGGCTTAACAGAAGGCGTAGCCGAGCAAGTGGAAGCCCAACTGAACCGCACAAAAATGGTGAAAATCCGCATCCTGCGAAGTGCACTCTCAGGGAGCACAGCCAAGGACATAGCAGCCAAAACCGCTGCACAAGTGAATGCGCATGTAGTGGAAGTCCGAGGGCACGTATTCATAATCTACAGACGCAAAAAGAAAATAGCTGAAGACCCCGCAAACCCTGCAAAGGCACCGACCAAAACAAAAGCCCCAATAGCAAAAAACTAGCGATGTTCGGGACTTTGCGTCTCTTTCAGAATCTCAACAATCGTTTGCTTCATTTCAGGCAAGCTTTCCTGTACAAAATTCCAGACTAGTTCCAAGTCAACTTGGAAATACCTTTGCACAAGATCATCCTGAATGTCAGCAAACTTTTTCCATTGCACTTGGGTATTCCCCATTTTCAAGTCTGCAGTTAGATTTTTTGTTGCTTCACCAATCATCTCGATAGCCAATTGAACTGCGTATTGCGTTTCTTTGTTCTGAAGAAACTCTTTTTCAGTTAGCCCGTTTGTAAAGCCTTCAACGTCAGTAATCGTGTCTTTGATGCGTTTTAGGTACAGTGTATTTTTACTCATTAATAGCACTCATCTGCTTCTTTGAGCCTGAAATTATGAGCCAGACGCTGACCAATTTGTTCTGAGGGACTAATATCGGTCTATTGGGAAATAATAGTTTCTCATTTTTTGCTTCTGCGGCAACTTTGCGTTTAAGCGCTTTTCAATTCTTCAAGGGTCACGTAATTTCCTTTTTTCATCTCTTGCACTGATTCGTCTATTTTCTTAATTTTCGCTTTTCCAATTCGCACTTGGGGTATTTCTTTTATGATGTCTTCTTCGAGTCAACTTCATCCATTTGTTACATCCCATGAATTCTAAACGTTTGGANGTTCCTGCCAGTTTGCTATAGGGGATTGGTTGTTTTTGCATGTATCTAAGCTACAGCAAATGTACCGCGTGGTATGTTTAGAAATTCAAAGTGGTTGTGGACGTGACTTTTTGGGACTTTTTGCGCCTTTTTTGGACAGAAAACGACAGAATTCGACATTTTAAGACAGACGCAGAGCCCGTTCCACAGTCTGTGCGTTGAACAGAGCCCGAAACAGTTGCAGAGGCGTTTCGATAGGGCCTAAAGTCTCAGAGAGCAGCAGCTAGAACCAGCCATCAACCCCATAACCCAAAACAAAAACCTAAAAGTAAGAAAAGCAACATACTGCAATCCGCAATCAGTCAAACTCGAAAAAACTAGCCCTGCATCAAAAACAAAAACTCCATCCAGAGAATATTTATATTAGGCTAAGTTGTTTAACTGCAGGAACAGCAAAAGAAGTCGAGAATCTTGACAACTCCACACGATGTCCCAGCCTCCAAATTCATCGCTCAACTAGCCACCTACCTCAAGGAAAACGTCGAGCAAGTCCAACCCCCAGCATGGGCAGCATTCGCCAAAACTGGCAGCCACGTAGAAAAACAACCCCAAGACCCAGACTGGTGGTACACCCGCAGCGCAAGCCTTTTACGCAAAGTCTACATTCACGGCCCAATAGGTCTGGAAAGACTCCGCTCAGATTACGGCGGAAGAAAAGGCTTCAGCGTCCGACCCAACCACGCTAGCAAAGCAGGCGGAAGCAACATCCGAACAATCCTCCACCAACTCGAAACCGCTGGGTTCGTCCAAACCACCCGACCCCAAGGCAGACGCATCTCCCCCAAAGGCAGAAAACTGCTTCAGGAAATAAGCGAAGACATTAACAAAGAAATGGTAAAAACCATTCCCGAACTCAGGAAGTACCAAGGCGAATAATCAAATGTCCGATGAAGAATTGGACGCCATCCGCAGAAGAAAACTCTCCGCCCTCAAACAACGCTCAGCAACCACCGACGAGCAAAGACAAGCCCAAGCCGAAGAACAAATGGAAGCCCAGAAGCAAGCCCTTCTGAAGCAAATCCTCTCCCCCGAAGCCCGCCAACGCCTAACCAACCTCAAAATGGTCAAGCAAGACTTCACCGACCAACTGGAAATGCAGCTCATCCAGCTGGCACAAACCGGCAAGCTCCCCATCCCGCTGTCAGATGCTCAACTCAAACAAATCCTAATACAGCTTCAATCTCGGAAGCGAGAAACAAAAATCACAAGGATATGAACATATGGCGCGAATCAAACCAGCAGCCAAAAAATTGCGCTTAGCCAAAGCAGGCAAAACAAAGGAATCCGTCCCCACATGGGTCATCGCAAGAACCGACGGCAAAGTTAGAACTAACCCTAAACGCCGACGTAACTGGAGAACACGCAAACTCAAGCCATAAGGAGACCCTGAACCATGAAAACTAACCAAGAAGAACCAGTAGCGCAACAAGAACAGCAAGCGAAAGCCACTGAAGAACCTGAAGAAAGCCTCATGGAAACCATGGAGAAAGAAGTCGAAGCAGAAGAAACCAAAGCACCCGAAGCAGCACCAACCACCGCAGTCGCCGAAGAAGCTAAGCCCAAAAAGAAGAAAGCCGAGGAAGAAGAAATCGTCGAAGAACGCACCTACACCATCCCACTGGGCAAAGCCCTCATTATGCCTCCACGCAAACGTGCCCCACGCGCTATGCACATGATCCGCGCGTTCGTCCGCAAGCACATGAAAATCCCCACACGCGCTGAAGAAGAAGACGAAGAAGCCCCCAAACTCACCATAACTAAAGAAGTCAATGAACGCATCTGGAACAGAGGCATCGAGAAGCCGCCACGCAAAATCCGCGTCCGCGCCACCAAAGACGACGAAGGCAACGTTACCGTCCACCTCGCCGAAGAAGCCTAAACCCCACCCATTTTAAATGGGCAACTACCTTTTTGCATTCCTTTTTGGATACACGTTTTTGCTTGTTGACGCCGTTGCGACGGCGTTTTGTTCTCCGCGACCTTTAAATGCAGCCGTTCCAGCATAGCCTCTGCAGTTTAAGTAATCGGAGAGTTTGTCTTTGGCAGTCTACCTCGCAAGCATTATTGGAAGTGCAAGCATCGGCGTTTACTCTTTCGCCACCGAAAACATAGTTGTCATTCCCCAGATGGTTCCAAAGTCCAAGGCGCAGGAGATAGCGGACTGGTTGAAGGCAAAACTTGTCCACACCAGCATCGGCGGCAGCCTCCTCAACGGGTCCTTAGCCACAGGCAACTCCAATGGGCTTATCCTTTCGCCGTTTGTGCGGGAAGAAGAACTCGCCGCCATCAAAGCACAGTACCCCGGAAACGTCACCGTCATGCAAACCCGACGCACAGCGTTCGGCAACCTTGTGCTCTGCAACGACCACGGAGCCCTCGTTGATCCCCGCTTCAAGGAACCCATCGTGAAGCAAATCAGTGAAGCTTTAGGCGTAGAGTGTGTGCAGGGCGAAATCGCTGGGTTACCGTATGTGGGTTCGGTTGCGGTTGCCACCAACAAAGGCGTTTTAGCTCATCCGATGCTTAAGCCAGAAGAGAAGAAAGTGCTGGAAAGCGTGTTTAAAGTCCCCGTGGACGTGGGCACCATCAACTGCGGCATCCCCTACATAGGCACAGGTCTACTTGCGAATTCGCATGCGGCGGTTGCTGGTTCTTTAACGACTGGACCCGAGATGTTTATAATTGGGAATGCACTGGATGTTGTGCAGGAAGATGAATAACTTGAAAGTTTTCAAAGTAACCGGCGATATCAACAAGCCAAACCTGAACACTCCCTTCGTACGGGAACTCTTAGCGGACAAAGCAGAGCACGCTGAAGAAAAAGTGTACGCTGAAATCGGCAGCCGTCACCGCGTGAAACGCCATCACATGCGCGTCACAAGCGTGGAGGAAGTTCCAGCCGACCAGATAGATAACCCCATCCTCAAGAAGTATGTAACTGGGGCGTAACAATTTTGGCTTCCCCCGCCCGAACCAAAGAAGAAGAGGAACTTCGCCGCTTAAGCGCGGAGCTGCGGTACTTCGAGCAAACCGCCGACGCCATGCAGCAGCGCCTGAACATGATGAACGCAGCTATGACTGACTTAACCTACGCCAACATGACGTTGGAAGAGTTAGCTCAGGAGAAAGAAGGCGCAGAACTTTTGATTCCCATCGGGGGCAGCGGCTACATAAAAGCCAAACTCGCAGGCACCGACAAAATCATCGTGGGCTTAGGCGCAGGCGTCTCCGTGGAGAAAACCCTCCCAGAAGCCAAAACCATCGTAAAGGAACGCTTAGACGAGATGGAGAAAACCCAAGCTTCCGCGCAGCAGCAGCTATCGCAAGTTGCGGAGCGTATCAGTCAGGGCCGAAGTCGCATGGAGAGTCTGCTTTCCACTTTACGTGAGGGACAGCAGTAAGCGATGTTTGAGAAGCTCAAGTCAGGCTTCAAGTCACTTGTAACTAAAGTAACCACCACCGAACTCAAAGCAGAAAGCCTGCGTCCGGTGCTGGCTGATTTTAAGATGACGTTGTGCGAGAACGACGTAGCTTACCCCGTGGCGGAGAAAGTCTGCGACGAACTCGCAAAACGCCTCGAAGGCGTGCAGGTTAAACGCTTGGAAGACCGTAAAAAAATCGTGGAAGACAACTTGCGCCANGTACTTTTNGATGTNATGCTTACNGANAAGCGNATNGACGTTNTNGCNAANGCAGANGAGAAGTGTAAACGCAAAGAGCCTTACGTGATTATGTTTGTGGGCATTAACGGCACGGGCAAAACCACGACTATTGCGAAGGTGGCACAGTTCTTCAAAGACAAAAAGTACAGCGTCGTGCTTTCGGGCAGCGACACTTACCGTGCAGGCAGCATCGAGCAGTTAGAGGAGCACGCGAAACGGTTGAACGTGCGGATGATTAAGCACCAGTACGGCTCTGACCCTGCAGCAGTAGCTTTTGACGCGGTAGGTCACGCAAAAGCCCATGGCACACACATCGTGCTCATCGACACGGCGGGGCGAATGCAGACCAACCAGAACCTCATGCAGGAACTCGCCAAAGTCAAACGCGTCATCGTCCCAGACTTAACCGTGTTAACGGTGGATTCGTTGGCGGGTAACGACGCGGTGCAGCAGGCGGAGGAGTTTAACAAGTCCGTGGGCATAGACGCCACCATCCTCACTAAGGTGGATGCGGACGTGAAGGGCGGCGCGGCGTTAAGTGTGACGTACGTGACTCAGAAGCCCATATTGTTCATCGGGGTTGGGCAGGCGTATAAGGACTTGGAAGTTTTCAACCCTGAGAAGTTCGTGAATATGATTTTGCGGTAGAATCCGCGGCAGCGAACGGCATGGTTTATGTTGATAGCTACGACCATAACATGCCCGTCGAGATTTGCGAGTTCTAGTTTGCCAATACTTCTCTGGCTAACACATCTAGTTCCGCGGTGAGTTCTCTTCGCTGGCTTCTGCTGTTCTCAGAAACCTTACC
>JGI20214J51650_10000992_pt1 | contig 17955 bp, 15 predicted proteins | sample WetSurMetagenome_FD_51650 | JGI IMG/M metagenome (IMG submission 51650) | reverse complement strand
TATCATTATACCTATTTATACCTAATTTCAAATTATTGTCTGGCGGTCTGGTGGTCTTGCTGTCGATGTGACTACATAATAAAAGCATAAATATTACGTTTTTATGCCTGAAATGAATTTTTTTCAGTAATTTTGCACAACAATTTTTTTTATGAGATTCAGATTATATATTGTCCTTATTATTCTTGGTTTCCTAAGCTCCTGCGGCCAGTATGAAAAACTACTGAAAAGTACTGATTTTGATCTCAAGAAGGCCAAAGCTAAAGAATATTATGATAAAGGGGAGTTCGTAAAAACTACAGAACTTCTGACTCAGATTTTACCGCGGTTCAGAGCTACTGATGAAGCTGAAGATCTGAACTGGATGAATGCGCAGAGTTATTTTGGCATGAAGGACTATTTTATGGCTGGCAGTACTTTTAAGACGTTCATAGAGCAATTCCCATTTGGCAAACACGCCGAGGAGGCCAATTATATGGCAGCATTGTGCGATTATAACCTTTCTGCACGGCCTGAACTTGATCAGGATAATACTAAAAATGCAATTGAAGGATTTAATATTTTTCTGAACAAGTTCCCAAACAGTACCAGAGCTGAAGATTCCCGGAAACGTATTATTGATCTTGAAGATAAGCTGGTTGAAAAATCGTATCTGAGTGCAAAACTCTACTACGACATGGAGCAGTATAAAGCTGCTATTGTGGCTCTGACCAATAGTCTTAAAGAATATTCAAATTCAAAATACAGGGAAAAGATGATGTATCTTAAATTGAACTCTCTTTTCCAATATGCAGAACTAAGTTATAAGAATAAGCAAAAAGAGAGGTACCAGGCAACCCTTGATGACTATTATTCTTTTATGGAAGAATTTCCGAAGAGCACATATTCAAAAGATATAAGCAGTATTTTCGAGAAAACAAATAAATTTTTGAAGACAGGAATTCCTGACAGTGGAGTAAATAATCAATAAAATTATGGATTACAGAAAATCAATAGCCCCAGTAACAACTGTTACACGCAATCTGGACCTCATGACACAGGGTACCGGAAATATATATGAAACAGTAATTGTCGTTTCAAGAAGATCAAACCAGATATCTGTTGAGATGAAACAGGAACTGAACAAGAAATTGGAAGAGTTTGCTTCTTACAGTGACAACCTTGAGGAAGTATTTGAAAACCGCGAGCAGATTGAAATTTCTAAATTCTACGAACGGCTTCCTAAACCAACACTTATTGCATTACAGGAACTTGAAGAAGGTAAGATTTTCTACAGAAACACTGAAAATCCTGCCAAACAGAAGTAATATTTAACTTTCCGATGCTGAAGGGCAAAAACATACTTATCGGCGTAACCGGAGGTATTGCAGCTTATAAAACTGCAACTATTATCCGGTTGCTCGTTAAGGATGGCGCTGATGTCAAAGTTATTATGACTAATCACGCAAAAGAGTTTATTACCCCTCTTACACTAGCAACTCTCTCTAAAAACCCTGTACTGACTGAGTTTTTTAACCCGGTTAACGGTGACTGGAACAGTCATGTTGATCTGGGCCTGTGGGCAGATGTTTTTCTAATAGCTCCTGCCACTGCAAACACCATTGCCAAGATGGCAACAGGAGTAGCTGATAATCTGCTGCTTACTACATATTTGTCGGTACGTTGTCCGGTATTTATAGCCCCTTCCATGGATGTCGATATGTTAAATCATCCGGCTACTATTATAAACATAGAAACTCTGAAAGCCTTTGGCAATTCAATACTCGAGCCTGTCAGCGGAGAACTGGCAAGTGGTCTTTCAGGTAAAGGAAGAATGGCCGAACCGGAAGATATTGTAAAAGAGATAACTGGCTTTTTTACGAAAAAAAAAACTATCAGCCTCTGAAAGGCAGGCATCTCCTGATTAATGCAGGACCAACTCGTGAACCACTCGATCCCGTAAGGTTTTTAAGCAACTACTCCTCAGGCAAAATGGGAATTGCCCTGGCAGATGCTGCCATTGATTACGGTGCGAGTGTTGACCTTGTGCTTGGTCCGGTAAATATTATGCCCCAAAAGTTTTCAGTGAAGGTTATAAACGTAACTACTGCCGAGTCGATGGCTTCTGAATGTATAGCCCGATTTGAAAAATGCGATGTAGCTATTCTTGCAGCTGCAGTTGCAGATTTCACTCCTGTTAGGGTCTACAAAGAAAAGATTAAGAATAAAGATTCAGAATTACGTTTAGAACTTAAACCGACCAGAGATATTGCGGTCACTCTCGGAACGCAAAAAAGATCGTCCCAGATACTCGTAGGGTTTGCACTTGAAACTGATAACGAACTTGAAAACGCAAAAGAAAAATTATTGAAGAAGAATCTTGATATTATTGTACTTAATTCCCTAAAGGAAGAGGGAGCCGGATTCGGACACGATACGAACAAGATCACTCTTATAGACCACAACAATAATATTGATAAATTTGAGTTGAAATCAAAAGAGGNAGCTGCTATGGATATACTTGATAAAATTGTTTCAATGCTTAGATAATCAGAGGTTCTAAAATGGTAACCAGGTTCAAATATTTTCTTATTGCTTTTTTGATTCTTCTGCCCGGCATAATTGCTGCCCAGGAGCTAAATTGCAATATCCAGATTTCAGCTCAGAGAATTCAGGGTTCAAATCGCCAGATCTTTGAGAGCATGCAACGCGATCTTTATGATTTTATGAATAACACTGTTTGGACAAATCATGTTTTTAGTTACGCGGAAAGAATTGATTGCAATATTCTGATTAACCTGAGTGACCAGCTGTCGGCCGATGAGTTCAAAGGCACAATACAGATTCAGCTTAGCAGGCCCGTTTTTAATACTACCTATAAATCAACTATTCTGAATTTTATCGACAACAGTTTTCAATTCAAGTATGTTGAATTTCAGCCTCTCGAATTCGACCCGAGTACCTACAGGTCAAGTCTGGTTTCAGTACTCGCATACTATACGTATATGATCCTGGGATTTGATTATGATTCATTCTCTCCTCTTGGCGGGACCGAATTTTTTCAGATGGCTGAGAAAATTGTAACCACTGCCCAGAATGCTCCTGAACCTGGTTGGAAACCCTATGATGGCTCAAGAAACCGCAACAGATACTGGCTGGTGAAAAATGTTCTCGATAAGGAATATGAAGGAGTACGTCAGTTCCTATATGATTATAATATAAATGGTCTTGATAAAATGGAATCGAAAATCGCTGAAGCAAGAACCAGCATGGTTGAGAGCCTTAAGCTTGTTCAGGAGGTATACAGGAAGAAACCCGATCCATTTATGTATCTGGTACAGGTTATTATGGACGCAAAGTCAGATGAACTGATTAATATTTTTACAGAGGCATTTCCTGAGGAGAAAAGCCGGGTAGTCCAGATCCTTACGGAAATTGACCCTGCGAATAAGGCTAAATATGAAAAGATCAATTCAGCAAATTCTCAATAACTTCCTGTTATGCTCATAAAACTTTACGTTCAGAATTATGCTCTTATCAAAGAACTGGATGTTGGATTTGAAAACGGACTGACAATCATTACCGGTGAAACCGGTGCCGGTAAATCAATTCTATTGGGTGCTCTTTCACTTATTCTTGGTACCAGAGCAGATTCTTCTGTCCTTCTTGATAAAAATGAGAAATGCATTGTCGAAGGTACATTCCGGATTGAAGAATATGACCTGAATGAGTTTTTTAGTTCCAATGAACTTGATTATGAGCCTGTAACTTCACTTCGAAGAGAGATTAATCCTGCAGGTAAATCAAGGGCTTTTATAAATGATACTCCTGTAACAGTTAATCTGTTAAAGGAGCTTGTTGACAAACTAATAGATATCCATTCGCAGCATCAGACACTAATGCTGAATGATAATTCATTCCAACTTAGTTTAATTGATTCATTTTCAGGCATTGTCAAACAGAAAAGCGCTTACAGGGAAACATATTTTAACTGGAGAAAAATAAAGAAAGAGTACGGTGCCATTAAGGAAAAGGCTGATAAGAACCGCGCCGACCTTGAATACTACCAATTTCAGTTTAAACAGCTTGAAGAAGCAAGTCTGAAACAAGGGGAACAGGCAGAACTCGAAACAGAACAGGAGATGCTTGGACATGCTGAAGAAATTAAGCTGGCTTTAACTACTAGTTCAAATCTCTTCTTTGCCGAAGGGGTTTCTATCCTTTCAATGTTAAGGGATGTCAAATTAAATCTTGCAAGAATAAGAACATTTTTGCCTGAGAGTGAAAGCCTGCTTGCNAGGATTGNATCGGGACTTATTGAACTGGATGATCTGGCAACTGAAGTAGAGAGATTATCTGTTTCTATAGATGCTGATCCACAACGTCTGACACATGTCAATAATCGCCTGGATGAAATTTATTCCCTTATTCAGAAACACCATGTAAATGATCTGAATGAGCTCATCGTGAAAAAAGATGAGATTAAGGATCTGATAAATTCCATTGTTAACAGCGACGAAAAGCTTATCGAATTGGAATCTATGTTGGAAAAAGAGCTTACAGCGTTGAAAGCGATTTCTGAGGAAATATCTGATAAGAGAAGTAGTGTATTGCCGGAAATTGAATCAAGAGTTACCGGACTGCTGAAACAACTGGGGATACCAAATGCTAAATTCAAGATATCTCTAACACATTTGAAAGAATTCACACCGACTGGTATTGACCAGGCCGACTTTCTTTTCTCGGCAAATAAGCAAATAGAACCTGAAAATCTGGCTAAAATTGCCTCAGGCGGAGAACTATCGAGAGTAATGCTAAGCCTGAAGTCTTTACTGACAAAGAACAATAATCTNCCAACAATTATTTTTGATGAGATTGATTCGGGAGTATCAGGGGAGGTGGCTGATAAAGTCGGGCAGATACTATCAGGTATGGGACAATATATGCAGGTTATTAATATTACACATCTTCCTCAGGTTGCTTCACGAGGAACTCGACACTATCATGTTTATAAAGATGATACGGATAACTCAACATTCACACGTGTTAAATTGTTATCACCTGAAGAAAGAATCCTTGAAGTTGCGAGATTGCTGAGCGGAAGTGAAGTAACTGAAACAGCAATGAATAATGCGCGGGAACTTCTGAAGTCAGGAATCAATCAGATAAATACATAATCCAAATACTATGAGAGAAGGTCTGTTAAAAGGGAAAAAGGGTATCATATTTGGTGCATTAAATGAAAAGTCTATTGCATGGCAGGTTGCATTGAAAGCATGGGAACAGGGAGCTGAACTGATGCTTACCAATTCTCCGGTTGCTTTAAGGCTGGGAAATATCAAAGAATTGGCTGAAATGACTGGCAGCCAGGTAATTCCGGCTGATGCGACAAAAATGGATGAAATTGAAAACCTGCTTACTGAAAGTATGAAGGTATTCGGAGGAAAATTTGATTTTATCCTTCACTCGATTGGCATGTCGCCAAATGTTCGCAAAGATATACCCTATGAGCATACAAGCTATGAAAACATGCTGAAGACGTTTGATATCTCAGCATTGAGCTTTCACCGGGTTCTGCAAACTGCTTATAAACTAGATGCCTTAAAAGAGTGGGGGTCGGTGGTTGCCTTATCTTATGTGGCAGCACAAAGAACTTTGTCGGGTTACAACGATATGGGCGATGCTAAAGCTCTACTGGAGTCTATTGCCAGAAGCTTTGGGTATATATACGGTCGCGACAGAAAAGTACGAGTAAATACTGTCTCTCAGTCACCAACTGCAACAACAGCCGGTAGCGGGATCCATGGATTTGATTCTCTGATTGATTTTTCGGAAAGAATGTCGCCTCTTGGTAATGCAACAGCTGAGGAATGTGCTGAATATTGTGTTGCTTTATTCTCAGACCTTACAAGAAAAGTTACGATGCAAAATCTTTTCCACGATGGAGGATTCTCAAGTATGGGTATGAGCCTTAGGGCAATTGAACAGTACCAGAAGAGTTTTGAAGAGTGCGATTGTGATGATAAGTAAATAAGTATAAACACCTATTTTTCAAGCGACTTGCTATTCAGTGAGTCGCTTTTTTTATATTTGGATTTGCCTAAANCCAAATCTGATGATTAAGATTGTATTATTGATAATATTCTATTTTGTTTTTCCGGTATTTATAATATATCTGTGTAAGCAATGGTCTTTCCTCCAGAAGATGGGATCAATTGTTCTTGCCTATGGATTTGGGCTTCTCATCGGCAGTACCGGGATATTGCCACAGGGAAGTGATGGATATAAAATGGCTCTTCAGGGAAGAGCTGCACTTCCGAAAGCTGAAGTTGAAACACTTATAAGTCAGGGCAAAGCAACGGAGAATGATCTTTTTGTTAATCAAATAGGTACGGTTCAGGACACTATTCCGTCAGTTGTTGTACCTCTCGCTTTCCCCTTATTGCTTTTTTCTCTTAATCTTAAACGGTGGCTGCGTTATGCGCGGAAAGGATTTATTTCCGTAGTCCTTGCTCTTGTTTCCGGACTTGTGATGGTTACAGTCGGTTTTTTTATCTGGAAGGATTCCATACCTGAAAGCTGGAAACTTGCAGGTATGTTCGAAGGAATATATGCCGGCGGAACTCCGAATTTTGTTGCAATAAAAATGGCATTGAATGTTGATGCAAACCTTTTTGTTATTGTAAGCACATATGATATGATAGTGGGTGCTTTTCTTGTCTTGTTCTTCATTACAGTTGCTCCAAGGATCTTTAGATTTATTTTGCCTCCATTTCAGGAATCTAAAGGAATAGAGGGTGATGCAGCTGAAATTGCAAGCCAGACCGAAAATCTCGAGGATTTTTCAGGGATGTTTAAAAAAGGAGTTTTCATGCCACTTCTTGGCGCACTTGGAATTTCTGTTCTGATTTTTGCTTTTTCAGGTGGATTGGCTTTGCTTGTACCAAAGCTTCCGATGATGGTTGTGGTCATCCTTTCAATTACAACACTTGGATTGCTACTCTCACTGTCAAGGTACATTAACAGAATAGAAAAGACCTTCCAGTTGGGAATGTATCTCATNCTTGTTTTTTCTCTAACTGTAGCTTCTATGGCCAACATCAGGACAATGTTCGGAGCCGGGATGCTTAATCTGATCCTCTTCATCAGCTGGTGCTATTTCGGATCACTGATACTTCATATTATCCTGGCAAAAATATTCAGAATTGATGCTGATAATTTNCTGATTACATCAGCTGCTTTTATTTTTTCTCCTCCTTTTGTTCCATTAGTTGCCAATGCACTTAAAAACAAAGATGTCATAGTTACAGGAATTACCGGAGGCATAATTGGTTACATCGTAGGTAACTATATGGGTGTAGCACTTGCATATTTTCTCAAAGGATTCTGAACAGATANTAAAAATGTAGGGACNGGCTTCGACCGGTCCCTACAACCATATTATAATTATATAGGATCATGCCATGGCATGACCANATAATTCTAAAACAAATAATTCAGCCCAATTGAAAAACCGATATTACCATCCTGCTCTTTAAAGGCTTTCCCAATATCTATTGCAACCACAAAGTTCTGGTTCATCGCAAGCATTATACTTACTCCGGCACTCTGATGTATTTTATCTTTTCCGGAATTAAAGTAATCTGAGAAATTCTCAGTTACCCCGTCTGAATTATAAAGATCATCAAACCTTGCATGAAGATCTGACGGTAGCTTGATTTCTTTAGTCACTATCCCGAAATCAGTGAATAGGTCAAGACCAAGATAACAATCCTGCTTAAGAAATTTAAAATATAATGGTTTCCAGCGAAGTTCCACATTACCCATTACAAAACCATCTCCTAAAACCCTGTTTCTCATTACTCCCCTTAATGTGCTGGCACCACCAAGACCTTCATTGGTTGCTCCTGTTAACATCGAAGTGATAACCTGTGACTGATAGAAAAAAGGAACAGTTCCAGATATAGTTGATTGATATCCTAACCTGTAAACAAATGACAGGTTTTTCTCAATTAAAGTAAAATATTGGCGGTGAATAATATAAAGTCGGGAAAATCCCCAGTCATTACCCATAAATTTTGGTGCAATTTCAATTCCAATCTCGGTCCATAAACCTTTCATCGGATTTGGTCTGTTATCACGACTGTCCCACATTACCCCGGCCTTAAGTGTATTTACCCAGCCTCCGTCGGCTTCGTTTGCTGAAATCAATCCAAGCGCCTGATAACGTTCAAAAAGACCTGGTTGTTCATTGACAGTTGGTAGCTTGACTTCTTTCCCTTTATTCAGTTTTTCGATATTTACAGAACTGTTTTTGAAATCCTGAAATGCAAAACCAGCACTCCATTTTATATGTTCACCTGAAAGTTTACCCTGAAAGTCATTTTTAAACCTGAATTGATTCCTCTGAAACCGGTAAAACATTCTGGTCCTGTATGGTGGAGATGACAGTTTATCATCCATCCAGTCTTTATTATATACTGATTGATAGCCGTTGAAACCATAGAAATGACTGGCCTGATCAGGCAAATAACTCAGATCACTGGTCATGTGCACACCTGGAATAAGATGATTTGATTCATACATAAAACGGTAAATACCACTTCCTTTGGTATAGTGTGATATCTCAGTATAAGTATGATCCAGGTAATCGGGGTAAGTACTTCCATCTCCATAATTAAAAAACTCGGCAAGTGCCCCGTATTGAAAACCGAGGTCAGAGTCAAAAGATACTGCAGGCAGGGCGCCTCCGAACTTCCATCCGGTCTTTACTTTTTTCTCCTGAGCTGATCCCGCCAGCACAAGCATTGAAAAAAGCAAAACTAAAAAGGTTTTTTTCATAGGTTATAGGTTTGGTTCATACCGTTAAAGATAAAGAAAAATGGAAATAACAGCCATTTTTTTTAATATTTGCTACCTTAGAACCATAATTATACGACTAAATGCTTACAGGTTTACTTATAAAAAATATAAAGTCCCTTGTTCAGGTTGAGGAGGTTCCGCAAATTAAAGTAAGTGGTCGTGATATGTCTGAGATTCAATCAATCGATAACGCCTATGTTTATATTGAAGATGGATTGATAAATGATTTTGGAAAGATGGATGAGCTCCCAGATATTCAGGCTCTGGTTAATAATTCTGATATTAAAACTATAGACGCAAGCGGCAGATTTGTCTTTCCCTCATTCTGCGATTCCCATACACATCTTGTCTATTCGGGTAGCCGGGAGATAGAATATTCCGACAAGATCAGAGGATTAACCTATGCAGAAATAGCTAAGAGGGGTGGAGGAATACTGAATTCCGCAAAAAAACTCCATGAAACATCCGAGGATGAGTTGTACAGACAGTCTTTTGAGAGAATAAATGAAATAATTTCCCTGGGAACCGGGGCTGTTGAGATAAAAAGTGGGTATGGTTTGAATCTGGCTGATGAATTAAAGATGCTGCGGGTTATCAGAAGAATTAAAGAGACAAGCCCGTTAGAAGTTAAATCTACTTTTCTGGGCGCACATGCGATCCCTGAAGAGTACACAAACAGGAGGGAAGGTTATGTTGACCTTATTATTAGCGAAATGATTCCAATGGTTGCTTCGGAAGATCTTGCAGATTTTATTGATATTTTTTGTGACAGTGGATTTTTTACAGTTGAGGATACCGAGCGTATATTAATGGCAGGAATGAAATATGGACTTACTGCAAAAATTCATGCCAATGAACTGGATTATTCAGGTGGTATACAAACAGGGGTAAAATATAATGCTCTTTCTGTGGATCATCTGGAATTTACAGGAGATAAGGAAATTGAAGTACTTCTTGGATCGGATACAATGCCGACTCTTCTTCCAGGAGCAGCATTTTTTCTGGGGATGCATGATCCTCCTGCCCGAAAAATGATTAATGCCGGTTTGCCTGTAGCTCTGGCATCGGATTTTAACCCGGGGTCATCACCTTCAGGCAATATGAAAATGATTATGTCACTTGGATGTATCAAATTAAAAATGCTACCTGAAGAGGTGATTAATGCAGTCACAATCAATTCGGCTTATGCCATGGGTATTTCAGATACTCATGGTTCCATTGCAAAAGGCAAAGTAGCTAATATGTATATTACCAAAGAGATACCATCTTATGAGTTTATGCCATATGCTTTTGGGAGTAATTTGATTGAAACAGTTATACTTAGAGGAAAAGTATGCTCCTTGTCCCTTTAGTTGCTTGCCCCCCTCCCGATAGCTATCGGGACCCCTAAAGGGGGGCAAAAAACACATGGAAACAAGACAAGCCAACAAACACAACGATATTTAACCCCCCTTTAGGGGGGCAGGGGGGCAAAAGAAAGATGTAAAAAACGCTAATTTTATAATTTTTATGGAGAAGAAGATACTCGAATGTGTTCCTAATTTCAGTGAAGGCCGCGACATGGGAGTTATAAAGCAAATAACTGATGTCATAGAATCGGTCGAAGGTGTTAAATTGCTTGATGTCGACCCGGGAAAAGACACAAACAGGACAGTAGTGACTTTTGTAGGAACTCCTGAAGCTGTTTCCGAAGCGGCATTTCGCTCAGTCAAAAAAGCATCGGAGATAATTGATATGTCAAAACATCATGGTGCACATCCAAGAATGGGTGCCACTGACGTTTGCCCATTTGTGCCGGTAGCAGGAATTACTATGGAAGAGACTATCATTATTGCCCATAGAGTTGCCGAAAGGATTGGTAATGAACTTGGAATACCGGTATACTGTTATGAAAATGCTGCTACCAGACCAGAGAGAAGAAACCTGGCAAATTGCAGGTCCGGCGAGTATGAGGGACTGAGAAAAAAACTAGTTGATCACGACTGGAAACCTGATTTTGGACCATCAGAATTCAATGAAAGATCAGGAGCTACTGCTGTCGGTGCAAGAGACTTCCTCGTAGCATTCAATGTTAATCTGAATACTACCTCAACGCGGCGAGCTAACGCAATTGCTTACGATGTGAGGGAGAAAGGAAGACCAAAAAGGGAAGGTGATCCGGTAACAGGTAAGATTTTAAAGGACGAAAACGGGGAAAAAATCATGATCCCGGGTTCTCTTAAATCCGTAAAGGCAATCGGTTGGTTTATTAAAGAATATGGTATTGCTCAGATTTCAATGAATCTGACAAATATCTCTGTAACTCCTGTTCACATAGCTTTTGATGAAGTATGTCGTAAAGCTGATGCCAGGGGTGTTAGGGTAACAGGATCTGAACTTGTTGGTCTGATTCCTCTTAAGTCGTTGCTTGATGCAGGACGATATTTTCTTGCCAGGCAGAAATGTTCCATCGGTGTGTCTGATGATGAATTGATAAAGATCGCTGTAAAGTCTATGGGTCTTAATGATATTCATCCTTTTAATCCCGAAGAGAAAATAATTGAATTTGTTATGGCTGATAAAAGTGAACGTAAACTTATTGAGATGAGTCTTAAAATGTTTATGGATGAAACTGCTTCCGATTCACCTGCTCCTGGCGGAGGATCTGTGTCGGCATACATAGGAGCTCTGGGTGCTGCCCTTGGTACGATGGTTGCCAATCTCTCTAGCCACAAAAGAGGATGGGATTCAAAGTGGAAAGAGTTTTCTGATTGGGCCGAAAAAGGTAAAGCAATCCAGAATAGTCTCTTGCAACTTGTTGATGAGGACACAAAGGCTTTCAATATGATACTGGCTGCCTTTTCACTTCCAAAAAAGACCGAAGAAGATAAGACCCTGAGGGAAAATGCTATCCAGGAAGCTACCAAAAATGCTACACTGATCCCGTTTAAGGTAATGGAGATAGCCTATTCAGGGTTTGAACTAATTAATGAAATGGTCGAAAAAGGAAATCAAAACTCTATAAGTGATGCCGGGGTAGGGGCATTGGCTTTACGCTCCTGCATAAGAGGAGCTTTTCTGAATGTTAAAATCAATGCTTCGGGATTAAAAGATACAATTTTTGTCAGAGATGTAATTTCAAAAGGAGAAAATATTGAAGCTAAAACCATAGCAGCCGAGGAGTCAATACTAAAACGCATTAATGGCAGTATAATAAATAGATAATTATTACTTATAAAAAAATAGAAGTGGTGTAATTCTTAATGAAGTCCAGATTTAATTTGACGAAGCGAGGAATCTCCATTAGTTATTAAAACATCCAATTTACAGAATTCTCCTTATTATACGCGTTTTGTGGGAGTAGGCTTTGATATCAGCATTGAATATCCCCTGGTGATCTATTGAATCTATTCTTACCCTGCCATAAGCATGTATTACCAATCCTCTTGACAGGATCATTCCGACATGTGATATTTTTCCCCTGTCGTTATCAAAAAACACCAGGTCACCCATCTCCGCCTGATCAATAAAATCTATAGCTTTCCCTCCTTCAGCTTGTTGCCAGCTTTCGCGAGGGAGAGAAATCCCATGAATTTTATAAACAAGCTGGGTAAATCCTGAACAGTCAATCCCTGAAGGTATTCGGCCTCCCCAGATATATGGACTGTTTATAAATTTCATCGCAGAATCAGCCAGCGAATCTTTCGTAGAAATATAGTTATTGCTGAATTCACGACCTGTGGTATAATTATGCTTGCCAACATAAAAAACCTTATCCTCGAAATCCGGATCGAAAACTTCGCAGCCAGGTTCAAGAACAAGTTTTGTCTTGTCACTTTTATAGCATAACAAGGACCTGTTTAATACATGTCCACATGAGGTGCCTTCAACAAGAGTATGCTGGAGATGATCGGAGTCTATCCAGCCCTGGTACTTATCAAACAGAGTATCTATTTTTAGCCAGCTTCCTGCTTTATCAATAACAGAATATTTTTCGCCGAAGAGGATCTGGCTCAGCATTTCCGTTTTATGTGACGGTCCCGATCTTAAAGGGACAAAGATATTCTCACATATATAGTTTTCCATAATTCAATTATTTATTTCAAAATTAGTAAATATCCTGAAATTTAATCCACCTTGATTACTTTGAAGGATTTGGATGAAAAGTTCTTGTTAAACCGCAAAGAACGCTAAGAATGGCAAAGTCCACAAAGGCAAAACTTTATAATTCAGTTCTTTGTGTTCTTTGTGTTAACCTTTGTGACCTTGGTGGTTAATGGATTTCAACTTTGAAGTCTAGAAAAATAGGTTTATTTTTAGCGAATAAAATGATTTTATCAATATTATCAGCCAATGTCTGAAATTCAGGATGTCTGGAAACCATCTGGAAAATTCTTTTTAAATATTATCTATTTCATTCTGAGTACGATAATCGTCGTTGTAATCTGGCCTCACCAGCCTGGTGATAACTGGTTAAAAGTGCTAGGAACTTTTATTCTTGTATCGTCATCATACCTGATTCTTTACCTCTTCCTCTTTCATTTCCGTTCGGAAGTCCTTCATGTGACTCGTAAAACACTTTTCATAATTCTGATGATTCTTTCTTTCCTATTGTTGACCCGAATCGTGACTAAATACCTGGATCAGAATATGGTTTTTCTTATTCCTTTCGTCATTATTCCGGTCGTGGTAAGAACTTTTTACGACGCAAGGCTAGCCCTGTTCATACTGCTAATTACGATTATGCTTGCGGGATTTATGGTTCCTGAATCCTTCACATTTATATTTATGAGTTTTATATCCGGAATGGTTGCGATTTTCTCGCTGACAAATATTTACCGAAGAGCCAAATTTTTCTTTACTTCCCTGATGGTAATTATAAGCTATTCAGTTCTTTATTTAGGTTTGCATTTAGTTCACGATGTGAGTTTTATAAATATCAGGTTTTCGGACTTTTATTTGTTTGCCGGAAATGGGTTGCTTGTACTAATAAGTTATCCTGTAATTTTTGTGTTTGAAAAGAAATTTCTTTTTCTGTCAGATACAACACTTTTAGAGCTGGCAGATATCAATCAACCATTGTTACGAAAGCTTGCTGTTGAGGCTCCCGGAACCTTTCAGCACTCATTGCAGGTAGCCAACTTAGCTGAAGAGGCCGCAAGAATTACCGGTGCTAATCTTCTGCTGGTACGGACAGGAGCCCTTTATCATGATATTGGAAAAATAGCCAATCCTCAATATTTTATTGAAAATCAGGCTGATGGAATTAGTCTGCACGATAACCTGAATCCCGAAGAGAGTGTCAAAATTATTATAAACCACGTTAAAAACGGAGTCATACTGGCTAAGAACTTCAAGCTTCCTATACAGATTATTGACTTTATCAGGACTCATCATGGGACAACAGTTGCATATTACTTTTTCAAAAAATACACTGATTTACACCCATGGAACACAAGTAAGGAGAAGGAGTTCTCTTATCCCGGACCTAAGCCTTTTTCAAAAGAGACAGCTGTAATTATGATGGCTGACGCAGTAGAGGCCTCTTCGCGAAGCATAATCAGGTATACTGAGGAGTCAATAAGCGAACTGGTAGAGAGAATTGTGTATCTACAGGAACAGGATGGACAATTCTCTGACATTCCTCTTACTTTCAAGGATATTTCAGATATAAAGGGTGCTTTTAAGAAAAGGTTGTCTGATATCTATCATGTACGGATAGCTTATCCTGAAAGAGCAAGGTAGGGGGCCAGGGGGGCAAAACCCGGTTGTTTATCGCATATCGATTATCTCTGTCCCTTTATATTTATCGGCCTGAAATACAAAGGTATCAACTGAAGGTTTCAGTTTCAAATTATACTCCAATACATGAAGAGTAGTGATGACTCCATCTTTTCTCCTGTATTCAAGACTGATTAGATTAAGCAAGGTTTTTCCTAAAGTGAGCCTTACTCTGATAAGATCACTTTTCAGATCTTCAGGATATAGGTCGATAACATATAAATCAGCTTTTTCTTCAATGAGGCGGCTCTTGTAATCTTTTTTATACATAGTGAAGATCAATGAAGGCCGACTTTGAAAAGTAACATCTTTTTTGTTAGCTTTTGTTATCGTTACTTCTTGTTCTGCAGGCAGATAACTCCACGATGTTTCGCCATTAAACCAAACTATATTATCAGGGAGGGTCAGCTTGTACTTATCCTTATTTAGAATTACGGATCCATTCAGAGTATCTGTCTTGTTATCAGCNAGGTTTTTNGTCACAAGGTCGAATTTTATTGAGACAGAGGGTGCTTTCTGAGCATTTTCGGAGAATTTATCCAGAATGGTGACAGCTGTCTGATCATTCTGTGCTATTAAGTTTACAGAAATTAGACTCAGTAGTAAAAGAATAGGTATAATTGAACGCATAATATAATATTTACTCAAGACGTTTCAAAATCTGTTCCAAAGCGATAAAATCAGAACACAGAACATCTCTTGCCTTGCTTCCTTCAAACGGACCCACTACTCCGGCAGCTTCAAGCTGGTCAATAATTCTTCCTGCCCTGTTGTATCCGATAGAAAGTTTCCGCTGGATAAGTGAAGTGGAACCTTGCTGATGCTGAACAACGAGTCGTGCGGCTTCATCGAACATGGGATCTCTTTTTTTCAGATCAACTTCCAGTGCCCCTGAATCGCTGTCGTCAATGAATTCCGGAAGATGCATCGCATCGGCATAGCCCTTTTGGGATCCAATGAAATCTGTTAGTTCCTCGATTTCGGGAGTATCAATAAATGCACACTGTACTCTTACCGGCTCATTCCCTGAAGAAACCAGCATATCACCGCGACCGACAAGTCTGTCAGCTCCGCTTGAATCGAGAATGGTCCGTGAATCGATTGATGAAAATACACGGAATGCTATCCTGGTAGGGAAATTTGCCTTAATAAAACCAGTAATGATATTTGCAGATGGTCTCTGAGTCGAAATAATAAGATGTATACCTATAGCTCTTGCCAATTGTGCCAGTCTTCCGATTGGCCCTTCAATTTCCCTGCCGGCAGTCATAATAAGGTCGGCAAACTCATCGATAATCAGAACGATATAAGGCAAATATTTATGTCCTTTTTCGGGACTAAGTTTACGCGAAATAAACTTCTCATTATATTCTTTGATATTTCTCGACTGAGCGGCTTTAAGCAATTCCAGCCTGTTGTCCATCTCAATGCATAATGAATTGAGTGTCTTAATAACTTTCTGGGTATCGGTGATAATCGCATCCTCCTCATCGGGTAGTTTCGCAAGGAAGTGCCTTTCGATTTTCATATAGAGGGGTAATTCCACTCTTTTAGGATCGATAAGAACAAACTTAATTTCAGCCGGATGCTTCTTGTACAGTATAGAAGTTATGATTGCATTTATCCCCACAGACTTTCCCTGTCCGGTTGCACCGGCAACCAGAAGGTGAGGCATTTTAGTAAGGTCGACAATGTATGGCTCATTAGTAATAGTTCTGCCCAATGCAAGTGCGATGTCGAATTTTGACTCCTGAAAAGCTTTTGAAGTAATAAGAGATCTCATTGATACCATCTCGGGTTTTTTATTCGGCACCTCAATACCTACTGTTCCTCTGCCCGGAATAGGTGCAATAATTCTGATACCCAGAGCAGAAAGGTTGAGGGCTATATCATCTTCAAGGGACTTTATCCGTGCCAGTTTAACTCCACGTTCAGGCACAATTTCATATAATGTAACTGTCGGCCCGACAGTAGCTATTATGCTTTTAATACTGATCTTATGGTCGCCGAGTGTCTTTATTATATTTTCCTTATTCTCAAAAACTTCAGTGTTGTCAAAAGCTGTTTCCGATCTGTGATCTTTCAGAATAGAAACGGGGGGAAATTTATATCGGGAAAGGTCCAGACGGGGATCGTAGTCTCCGGTAATTCTGTCGACCACATGATCGGGCAGGATATCAACTGTTTCAGGCCTGTTAATATTCAAGGGGATTTCTTCGGTATGAGGAATAGAAGAAGTATCATTATCAAAGTCCCTTATTATTGAACCTGATAGTACAACTTCCGGAATATCTTCATCGAGATCGTCATCATCTTCGTACTGTTTTGTGGTTTTGACAATAAATTCAACATTATTCTTTTCACGGTATTTTTCATTTACAGATTTTGTTTCCTTAGTAAGTAAATCAGTGCCATCCGCTCTACCGTCATTTTTATTTGTATCAACATTAATATCTCCTTCAGGAAAACTATTAAGATCTGTTTCATGTTTCCTGAATTTGAGAAACGATGGAAACTTCTTCGAGAACGTATCAGGTTTAACTTTGAGAGCAAAAACAAGATACGATATGGTTATAAAAGTCAGGCATATGCCTGTACCTACCAATCCCATGAATGCATTTGTCCACTTAATTACGTGATATCCCTGAGCGCCTCCAGGACCACTGCCAAGGTATACATTTGATTTACCGAAGATAAAACCCAGAATAAGCGAAAGAATTATTGCAGCAAAAGAAAATTTAACAATCAGGCGAAATGGTTTGATTTTTGGAAATTTAAGAAGGTATAATCCAATGGTCCCAAAAATAAGAGGAATAAAAAATGCACCGAAGCCGAATCCGTTTTTGATTATTGTGCTGGCGAGAAAATGACCACTCTTTCCACCCCAGTTTTTTACGACTATATCTGAGCCGGAAATTGTATCTGAATTATCAAAACTAAGGTCGGCTTTCCACCAGAACAGGTAAGATATACAGGCAATCAGAAGATACAGCGCAAAGCCGGTTATTAGAATTCCGATAACAAATTTGATTCTTTCATCGGTGACGAAAGATTTTGCTTTAACAGGATCTTTTGTTGCCTTTAAATTTTTTTTGCCGCTATCTTCCTTCTCTTTACTCATCTATTTTTAAAATTTTTGCTTCGCCTTTATCGTTTTTTAAACGCAACCCAAAGGTAATAATTTTGAGTCTTACTCAAAAGCAGGGAATGATTTTGTATGGGTATTGGTTATTTGGGAATGCTAAATGATGAAATAATCTAATAATGAAATGATGAATTGCAGAATTTACCGGACTTATCTCAATATATTCTAACCTCAGCTATAACTCTAACCCTAGCCTTAGCCTTAGCCTT
>JGI20214J51650_10000990_pt1 | contig 17970 bp, 16 predicted proteins | sample WetSurMetagenome_FD_51650 | JGI IMG/M metagenome (IMG submission 51650) | reverse complement strand
CGAGTGTTTCCGGGGTGAAACGTTTTCCTTCACAAACGTCGCATTCAACCTGCACATTACCCAGGAAATGCATCCCTACCTGTATATAACCTGCCCCGCCACAATTTTCACATCGGCCGCCTTTTACGACAAATGAGAACTGTCCTTTCCTGAAGCCCCTCTTATGTGACTCAGGCAATGAAGCCATGAGATCTCTTATATGATCTGACAATCCGGTATAAGTTGCCGGATTGCTTTTGGGTGTGCGTCCTATTGGTGAAGAGTCGATGTGAATTATTTTGCTAAACACTCCGGTGCCACCTTTTTTATAATGAAGGGTATCTTCTAAAAGGAAGTTTACAAGGCTGGTCTTCCCGCTACCTGAAACGCCTGTAATAACGTTGAAGGCATTTAACAGGAACCCAGGCGAAATTTTTTTAAGATTATTTTTGTCAGCTTCAACTGCATAGAAATATTTCTTATCTGTTCCGGGTTGATGTTCATAAGATATATTTCTTCTTTCAACCAGATATTTCCAGGTGAGGCTTGACGGGTTTGGCTCATTAAAGAACGACTCCGCAATACCATTAAATAATATCTCACCTCCGTTTATACCGGCACCGGGGCCAATATCAATTATCCAATCAGCTTCGCGGATGCTTTGTTCGTCATGGTCTATGAGCATAACCGTGTTACCCTGGCTCACCAGCGACCTTAATATTTCAAGAAGGTCCCTGTGTTCTGAAGGATGAAGACCTGCACTTGGCTCATCAATTATGTACAGAACATTTCTCAATTCACTGCATACATGATTTGCCAGTTTGATACGTTGAGCTTCTCCCCCGCTGAGTGTGGTTGACTCACGGTTAAGAGATAAATGCCCGGCTCCCAGTTTTTTTAGTAATGATGTCCTTTTAAGTATTTCTTCACGCACAGGACTAACAACTGCCTCCTCGTGGTCATTTAATTCCAGTTCACTGAAAAAAGAATTGAGTTGTTTAATACTCATCTCAGAAAACCCAGAGATATCCTTATTCCACAGTTTTACTGAAAGAGCATTTTTATTAAGTCGTTTGCTGTTACAGCTTTCACATTTCTGAGAACGTGCGAACCTCATGATGTTAGGGTTTCTGTCTCGTCTGAGAATATCTTCCATTACAGGCAGAATACCTTTATAATAATCCTCTTCACGTGGTTTTGCAGTTATACCGCTCCACTTAAGTCTTGATTCAAGTGTATGTTTACCAAAGAGAACTTTTATTTTAGATGACCCGTTTAGAACAACATCCTTTTGATAACCGGTAAGATCTCTCCATGGAGTGTCAACATTGAAACCTTCAGCCATGCACACCTGGTTAAGTACATCCATGGTTACCTGAGAGTAGATAATATAATTGTTCGGCGTTGTAAGCGCAAATGCCCCTTCCCTGATGGTCTTAGACTCATCGGCAATCAATAACAATGGATCAATATGATCCTGAACTCCCAGCCCTTTACAGGTGTCGCAACATCCATCAGGCATATTGAACGAGAAAAGGCTTCTATACGGATGTAGTTCAGGGCTTTCTGAAACCCCGAGACGGGCGAAGAGAAGACGCAAAAGATCATAAAGCTCTGTAAGAGTTCCTACTGTTGAACGCGGATTACGTGTAATGCTGTTTTGATCAATAGCAATTACAGGGAACAGACCGTTAATATGAGATGCTTTCGGGCGCGACAATTTTGCACCTGCATATCTTCCTCCAATGAAGTTTTCAAAGAAAAGCCGCTGCCCCTCAGCACTCAGAACATCATAAACAAGTGATGTCTTTCCGCTACCTGAGACACCTGTAACAACAATTAGCTGATAATGCGGGATACGTAGGGAAACATTCTTCAGGTTGTTTTCATGTGCGTTTTCGATTACTATCTCTCTCATTGGTTCAGATCAGAAATACAAAAGTAACATCCCGGCACAATTATCAATTAACAATTAATAATTATCAATTATCAATAGGCTATTATTCATGGGCAATTGTTCATTGTTAATTGATAATTGTTAATTGTCATTTCCACCCTCCTCCCAGGCTATGATAAAGTGATACAACTGCCTGCATCTGCTGAAGCTTGTCACTGACGAGACCAAGTTGGCCGGCAAGCAGGTTATTCTCAGTTGTAAGAACATCGGTATAGTTGGTTGCAGATGAATATTTAAGCAGCTCCATTGTATAATCAACAGCTTTTTCGAGGTATCCGACCTGATTTGATCTTATCGCCAGTTTGTCGGATGCAGTGGTATAGTCGTGAAGAGCATTTGCTACTTCCGCTCCTGCCTCGAGGAGTGTTTGTTTATATGAAATAAGGTATGCTTCTTTATCAGCCTTTGCCGATTTCAGTCGTTGCATATTTGCACCCTTATTGAACAATGGTTGAGTAAGGCCGCCTGTCAGGTTCCAGAAGAGTGTTTTTGCATCAAACAATTTTGAAAGATCCGACTGGGTCAATCCACCATAGGCTGTAATATTAAGGGAGGGATAAAAATATGAACGGGCAACATTTGTCATTTCATAATAATATCTCAACTGGTACTCCGCCTGTTTTACATCCGGACGATTTGAAAGCATCTGAGCCGGCAGGCCGGTTTTAAGGTCAACCGTCATTTTCTGGTCTTCGAGAGTACTACGCTTTATCTCTCCCGGCAGGCGTCCAATAAGAACACTAAGCGCATTTTCAGTTTTATAAATATTTTGTTTTATATCAGGGATGGTTACTTCGGCAGAATACCTGCTTGCCTGGCTCTGAACAAGATCTGCCCCGGTTATTACATCAGTCTCCTTCAGCACTTTCATTGTTTCCACCTCATCTTCACGATTCTTAAGCGTTTGCTCAGTAATCTTCAGTTGGGCATCATAGGCAAGCAATGTATAGTAATATGTTGCCACATCGGCAATAAGCTGTGTTTGTACAGCCCTTTTATAAGCCTGGCTCTGCAGGTAACTGTCAAAATTGGCTCTCTTTGTGCTCCTTAGCTTGCCCCATATATCCACTTCCCATGTTGAATAACCATACAGCTGAAAAGCCTTATTGGCTCCGGTGCCATTACTGTTGGCGTTATTATAAACAGCGTCGCCGTTAAGTTCAAGTGATGGAAGAAGGTTAAGCTGACTTTGCATAAGGTTTGCTTTTGCCTTATTAATCCTCTGCTCCGCGATTTTCAGATCAGAATTATTTACCAGGGCTTCGTCAATCAATGTCTTAAGATCTGTATCAGTAAAAATGCTCTTCCAGGGGATGTCGGCAATATTGGTGGTATCTGACGTATCCAGATCGCGGTAGAGTTTATCTTCTGCTTTAAGTCCGGTTTCACTAAACGGCTCAAGAGTATGGCAGGATGAAATGAGTACCGCAGTTGCGAACAGTATCGGGAAGATTAATAATCTGTAATATTTATGTAAACGCATGATATTTAAATTATGCAATTGTTAATTCATCTGATTCGTCATCATATTTCCTTTTGTTTTGTTTCATCTTCTCCTGTATGCTCTGAAAAATTATAAAGAGAACAGGAATAACAATGACGGCGAGAAGAGTACCGAAGAGCATCCCTCCTACGGCTGATACCCCAATTGACCTGTTACCGTTGGCGCCTGCGCCTGTTGCAAACATCAGCGGTAAAATTCCAAAGATAAATGCCAGGGAGGTCATTAGTATAGGTCTTAACCTGGCTCTTGCTCCTTCGATGGCAGCAGTAATGATTTCCATACCTTTCTTTCTTCTTGCTGATGCAAACTCGACAATCAGGATCGCATTTTTTGCAAGCAGACCAATGAGCATGACCATCGATATCTGGGTATAAATATTATTGTCAACACCAAATATCCTGGCAAAGACAAATATTCCGGAGAGACCAATTGGCAGTGATAATATTACTGCCAGAGGGAGAAGGTAGCTTTCATAAAGTGCACTAAGAAGGAAGTATACAAAAAGAAGGCTCAGAATGAAAACATACACAACCTGATGGCCGCTGTTTTGCTCCTCGCGTGATATACCCGAGAATTCATAACCATAACCCATGGGTAATGTTTGCTTTGCTACTTCATTAATGGCATTCTCAGCATCGCCAGATCCAAAGCCTTTTTTGGGAGATCCGTTTACAGCAATAGATGTAAACATGTTAAACCTCGAGATGCTCTCCGGACCATAAATCCTGGTGAGTTTAATAAACTCTGTTATCGGAGCCATGTTGCCATTTGAGTTACGGACATATATCTTATTCAGGGCTTCAGGGTTTGCACGGAACTCCTGATCAGCCTGTATCATTATTCTGTATTGTTTTCCAAACTGATTAAAGTTTGAGACATATACACCGGCGAAGTCACCCTGCATCGTTGACATGATATCGCTGACACTAAGACCCGCTTCTTTAATCTTTGGAACATCGACTTCAAGAAGATATTGCGGAAAATTGGGATTAAATGTCGTATAGGCATTTTGAATCTCTGGGCGCTGATTTAATGCTGCCAGGAAATCCTGAGACACCTTATAGAACTGTTGAACCGAGTGTCCTCCTTTATCCTGTAGCTGGAGAGAGAAACCGCCACTTATGCCGAACCCCATTATTGTTGGTAATGAGAAAGGCATTATTGTAGCTTCAGTAATACCTGATGTTTTTTTCATCAATGACTGAATGATGTCAACATTACTTGTACCTTCTCTTTCATCCCATTTTTTAAGTTCAAGTATTACCATTGCATATGAGCTTCCGCTACCTGCCATCATATTAGTTCCATCAATACGCAAGACATTGTTTACCTGAGGTATAGTCCGGACAATGCTGTCAACTTTGTTTGTAACAGCTACTGTTCGCTCAAGTGAAGATGAAGGGGGCAGGCTTATGTTGACAAAGACAGTTCCCATGTCTTCTTCCGGAACGAACCCTGAAGGAGTGGTCTTCAAAAGAAACAGAAACAGACCGCTGAATGCAGCGACTGCAGCCAGAGCTATCCACTTCTTCTTTGACATAAATGAGACCGTAGTCATATATTTTGTCTTTGCGGCTTCAAAACCCACATTGAATAATGTGTAAAATATATGTATGCCATCTTTCTTCTTCACTGTGTTATGTTTTGGCTTCAGGAAAATGGCAGCAAGAGCGGGGCTTAAAGTAAGTGCGTTTATTGCCGAGAGAATAATTGCAATTGCCAGAGTTACCCCAAACTGCTTGTAAAACACACCTGATGAGCCTGTTATGAAAGTCACAGGGATGAAAACGGAAGCCATAACCAGCGTTATTGAAACGATAGCCGTAGAAATCTCGTTCATTGCATCAATTGATGCCTTCAGAGGAGACTTGTATCCCTGATCTAACTTGGCATGAATTGCCTCAACAACAACTATTGAGTCATCAACCACAATACCTATGGCAAGTAAAAGGGCAAACAGTGTCAGAAGATTAATGCTGAAATTAAACAGGTAGAGGAAGAAGAATGTGCCAATAATTGCCACCGGGACAGATATTGCAGGAATAAGTGTCGATCTGAAATCCTGCAGAAAAAGGTATACTACCAGGAATACAAGGATCAATGCTTCGACCAGTGTTCTTAATATTTTATATATTGATGCATCAAGAAACTTATTTGCATTCACTGGTACAACATAATGTATGCCTTCCGGAAATGATTCTGAAGCATCATCCATTACCTTAAGAGATTCTTTTATGACATCGCGGGCATTGGATCCTGCTGTTTGGCTAACAGCGATGTTTGTTGCCTGTTTTCCGTTTGCCAGCATTGAAACCTGATATGAAAGGGCTCCCAGTTCAACACGTGCAACATCCTTAAGCTTCAGAAAGCTGCCGTTATCGCGTACCCTGAGGATTATATTTTCATATTGTTCTACTGTTTTAAGTTTACCCGGATAACGAATTATGTATTGAAAGCTCTGATCACCCTGTTCACCGAATTTCCCTGGTGAAGCTTCAATGCTCTGATCATTTAAGGCATCAGAGATATCAGAGGGTACAATACCGTATGCTGCCATAACATCAGGTTTAAGCCATATACGCATTGAATATGTCTTTCCTCCTGAAGCTGAGGCATCACCCACACCGCTTACTCTCTTAAGCTTTGGCAGGATATTTATATCGGCATAGTTCTGAAGAAAGACATCGTCGTAAGCCGGATTATCACTGTATAAAGCTAACATCAGTAAAAAACCGGACTGTTGTTTTCTAACTGTCACGCCGGCACGAGTAACTTCAGAAGGGAGAATGCTTGTTGCGGCAGAGACCCTGTTCTGTACCTGAACAGCAGCCATGTCGGGGTTTGTCCCGACCTTGAAATATATACTTATTGACCCGCTTCCGTCATTTGTAGAACCGGAAGTCATATATGTCATTCCCTCAACGCCATTGATCTGCTCTTCAAGGGGTATTATCACGCTGTTAAGTACTGTTTCGGCGTTTGCCCCGGGGTAGCTTGCTGACACGCGTACTGTCGGCGGAGCAATATTCGGATATTGTTCGATAGGTAATTCTACAAGCCCTAATATTCCCAGCATCACAATAATTATCGAAATTACTGTACTGAGAACGGGACGTTCTATAAATCTCTTAAACATCTTTTTATCTTTTCTTGATGATGACTAATTAGCTTTATCGGTCTTCTGAGATGCTATTATCTCTTTTGGAATAATTGTTACACCATCCCTGAGCGATACAACGCCTTCTGTTACTACTCTATCGCCCGCACTGAGGCCTTCAACCACAAAAAATGATTTTGCATCATCACTAGGAAAAGATTTAAATGCTACAGATGTTACTTTATTATCCGTGCCTACCTTATAAATAAAACGTTTGTCCTGCAGTTCATATGTTGCGCTTTGAGGAACAACAAGAACACTGTCAACATTCTCAGGGATGCTGACAGTAGCACTGGAGCCGCTTCTTATCAGTCCATTGCTGTTAGGAAAAACAGCTTTGAATGTTGCGCTTCCGGTTTCAGTAGAGATGAGGCCACTTGCCATTTCAACTTTTCCTTTTTCTGAATATTCAGAGCTATTGGCAAGTATTAATGTTGCAGCAGGAATATTTTTTATTTTTTCTTCAAGTGATTTTCCGCTGGTTCCTTCCAAAAGATCCAGCAACTGTTTTTCGTTCCATGAAAAATATGCAAGAACATTGGTTATGTCTGAGAGCTTTGTAAGAGGCTCTGTGCTTGAGCTGCTTACAAGCGCTCCGATCTTGTAGGGTATGGTTCCTATTATTCCATCCTGTGGAGCTGTTATCACTGTATATCCCAGGTTGGACTCAGCATTAGCAAGAGATGCTTTTGCTTCATCGGCATCAGCTTTTCTTGCTTCGAGTGTAAGTTCAGCCGATTGAAGGCGATAATTGCTTACAATCTCTTTTTCAACCAGAGGCCTTACCTTTTCTACTTCAATGGCAGCAGCGTTTACCGCAGCTTCAGCACTGTTTACACCTGCTCTGGCTGATACAACTGCCTGCTCATACTGAGGGTTTTTGATCTTAAAAAGCAGCTGTCCCTTTCGCACCTGCTCACCCTCATTCACAAGTATCTGACTTATATATCCGTTTATCATCGGGCGGATTTCTATCACCTGCTGGCCTTCTATTGTGGCCGGAAATTTCTTGTGAACAGTAACGGACTCAGGTTGCAACGTCAATACAGTATAAGCCTTTGGAGCACCACTGCCTTTTCCTGCTCTTCCGCCTGACATTGAGCCTGCGTCGGCATTTTTACAGGAAGAAAAACCTATTGTCATCACACAAACCAATAAAAGAATGTTCCTCATCTCCTAACTATTTAATATTACTATATAATATATATGTATCATTTTAATAAATCCAGACAATTTCTTCAAAAAGTAGTTTGACAATCCAAAACTACTCTTCGTCAACATTTTAATTTTCATGCCTGAGAGTCAGTCTATCTGAATAAACAATCCTTGCATTTTATTGTTTTTAAAATTATAACAATGTGTCTCACAAAAAAAATTTTATAGACAACACAAATCTGTTTACCGACAATCAGCCATAATAACACGACTAAAGATTATGACAATGAGAAAGCTTAAACAAACAGTAAGAGGGCAACATGCTATTGACGGTGCAGGCGTGCATCTCAGAAGAGTGTTGGGAGCAGGAACGATCAGGGATTTCGATCCATTCCTTATGCTTGATGGTTTTGACTCTACAAATCCCCATGACTATATTAAAGGGTTCCCCTGGCATCCGCATCGTGGCATTGAAACAGTGACTTACCTTCTTAAAGGGCGTATTGAACATGGCGACAGCCTTGGCAACAGGGGCGAAATAGGTGAGTCAGGCTGCCAGTGGATGACAGCAGGTTCAGGCATTATTCACCAGGAGATGCCAAAAGCTTCCGAAAGAATGCTGGGGTGCCAGCTATGGATTAATCTTCCGAAGAGTGCAAAAATGACACAGCCCACGTACAGAGATATTAAACAAAATGATGTCAGTACAGTAAATGATGGAGATGCAGTTGTCAGAGTGTTATCGGGTAGCTACAAGGGGATCAGTGGTGTTGTGAGTGGCGAGTTTGTAAAAGTACAATACCTCGATATTGACCTTCAGCATGATGCTGTCTGGAGCTATAATGAGACCACAAACGATCAGACTTTGTTTCTGTACCTTATTGACGGTAGTCTTGCAGCCGATGACAAGCTGAGTGAGTTCGAAGAAAAGTCATGTGCCTTTCTGCTGACGTCCTCTTCAACAAATGCTGCAGAATCTGATGAAGTTAAGGTGAAAGCCGGAAATCATGGAGCCAGGTTCTTTCTTCTTGCTGCAAAACCCCTCAAGGAGTCTGTCGCGTGGGGCGGACCAATAGTAATGAATACCCAGGATGAATTAAACCTTGCATTCAGAGAACTTGATAACAATACTTTCATTAAACATTCAAGGCAGCAGGGCTTTCACTGATAATGAGACCTGTTCAACTAAATTTATTTCTTTTGTTTGGTTGGAACAATGAAAAGAGGTAACGAAGTATTATGCAAAACTTTTTCAGTAACGCTTCCTATGAGTATGTTTTCCAACCATTTACGACTGTGCGAACCTATAACTATTATGTCGGCTTTAATTTCTTTTGCCGATTTTAAAATAGAATCAGCATAATCACCTTCTCCAATCATTGTCTTGATGGTTTTATCACCAAGGTGCTGTCGTGTTTTTTCAAGAAAATGTAATGCTGCCTTTTTAAGGAAGTCAATATTAGTATGTTGGATTTGGTCTGTTTCGAAAAATCCATTAAACCCCATTATCGGAGAATACTCCTCAGATGAGTAATATACCTGATCAGAAATTACATGCAGCAAAGTAATTTCAGCATTCATGGCTTTAGCCATTGAGTAGCCTGCTTCAGCTACCTTTTGTGCGGTTGGATTATAATCCAGTGCAATCAGTACTTTTTTCACAATTTTTTCCTTCATGATTCCAAAATTTTAAATATTCTAAAATCACCAACACATGAATTTCATTTTAATTCCTTGCAGTAAATTTTATTAATAATAGACTTTTAACAAAACAACCCTGCTGATAAAAAGTTGATTGCACAAAAAAACGCCCTGATTGCGATTAACAGCTAAAGAACTTTTCTGCCCTGTATGATTCTTAACAGCACTGCAATTACTGCAATTACTAATAGAATATGGATAATACCTCCGGCATGAAAGCCAATGAATCCGACCAGCCATGCTATAATCAGAATTACAGCTATAACATAAAGTAGATTTCCCATGATTCTTGTTTTTAGTTTTTTTGTTGTTGATAAAAGCTGATTATAAATTTTGACCTGTGCATAATGATGAATACATTATAAATAAGCTCTGGTTTTCCAAATTCAGCACTTTGTTACTTCTTATTAGAAACCAAAAGAATCCCTCCGCCTACCACCATTACAGCAACACCTATAAGTGGAGACCAGGTAAGGTGGTGTTTTTTGTTTGAAGTGATCTCGAGTTTACCAATATCAACCACCTTTTCTTTTGTGAAAAAAGTTATGGCCGTAACTATTGTCAGAACTAAGCCAACTATTATTGTAACGATTCCTGTTTTTTTCATTATTAAATCTGTTTTAATTTTTCATGAGTGAGTCTTTGTTCATTTTACAAAATTGCAGCTCTTTATAATTTAAACTGTTACGCAATTCTGGAAATAAATTACATCATTCACACATTTATTAATGAAATTGGTAGGCTTATACAAATTAAATAGAGGTATGAAATCTCTATAAGGCTAAATTTATAGCAGGAGTTCTTATCTTTAAACCTAAAATCAGCCTTGATTATAACTAATGAAGCTCTATATAAAAAATATGGTCTGCATTCGCTGTCAGATGGTTGTAAAGTCTGAGCTGGAAAAACTAGGGTTGCGCTATATTGATGTGAAAATTGGAGAAGCGGATGTTATTGAAGATATGCTTCCTGAACAAATAAGGGAGTTTGACATAGCTTTAAAAAAATCAGGGCTGCTTCTTATGGATGATAAGAAGAGCATACTTGTTGAGAAAATAAAGGGTTCAATTATTGAACTTGTTCACTATACTGATGAACCAATAAAAGTAAATCTTTCAGATTACCTGAGCGAGAAGCTAAACCTCGATTACACTTATCTTGCAAACCTTTTCTCAGAAGTAAAAGGAACCACGATTGAGAAATTTTTTCTTGCTCATAAAATTGAAAAAGTAAAGGAGCTAATTGTTTATGATGAGTTAAATCTTACCGAGATAGCCTATAAGATGAATTACAGCAGCGTGGCTCATCTCTCAAATCAATTTAAGAAAGTGACAGGACTGACACCTTCACATTTTAAACAATTAAAAAACAAAAGGCGCATGACACTTGAGGATGTGGGAAAGATGTAAATCTATCCATGAATTGTGTAACACATACCCGGCTCTGCTGAAGTACTTTTGTTTAAATTTCTCCATAAGAAATACGATGAAAACAGATGAGATACAAAAATCGATATCGCATATTCTAATTGAAATAATAGAGTATGTTCCAAATTCGGTGGTAAGCAAAACCATCATCAGAAAAACTAATGGCAATATCAGTGTCGTTGCAATTGATTCCGGCGAAGCTTTGGCAGAAAAGATATCTCCTTTTGATACATTTATTCAGATACTTGAAGGCAAGGCCGAAATTGTGATTGATGAAAAATCAAACCTTCTTCAGACAGGGCAGGCAATTATTATTCCTGCTCATACATCAAATATGGTCAGGGCAAATGAGCGTTTCAAAATGATTTCAACAGTTATAAAAAGTGGTTATGAGGGTAGTACTTTGTGAGACTTCAACTCTTCGTATTTTTCAAGACCTGAGCAGAAAGGGCGATAATCATTTGGTACGATAATTCTCACATCCTGGTTAACTTAAATAAAAAAGCATTACCCTGATAACTTGCGGAGCCATCTTTTTGCTTTATAAGGGTCTGTAAACTGCCAGAATGCCTCAGCCTTTGGAGCAGTCTCTGCTTCAAAGCTGCCTTTTTCATACCCGTAAGTCTCTGTAATAATATTATATTTTCTGTTCCAGATTCTGTTTGTAAGAATCCTGTAAATATTGCTTTTCTCATCAGGCCGTGGAAAATATTCCTTGTTACCATCCTCATATGCAAAAGTCCAAAGCTCGCGACCTGGAATCTTTCCTGCATTCCAGAGGTTAATAACTGCTTTGCTTACTTCTTCATGCCTGATGTGCCTTGTATATTCTCCTGAGGGGTTGTGAGAGATAATCAGATCAAAAGATATTTTTGGCAATAAGTTCAAAATGGCCTCTTCCACTTCATTTTCACCTAGTGATTTCAGCTCCGGGCCATCATCAAGATCACCCATTATTCCTTCAGATTTGAGCACGCTCAGGGCTTTGTAAAATTTTGGTGCCCTTTCTGTGTCATTCCCGCGGCACAGGCAAATGACAAAGCATTTCCATGACGGGTGACTAAGTATTGTTCCTCCGGCCCATAATGTTTCATCATCAGGGTGAGCAACAATCAGGATAACTTTTTTTGTGATTAATTTTGTCATCAATAAAATCAATATGGGTAAAACTAAAACCTTTAATAGAATACATCAACAGCTCCAAAATCAATCAGGTCGTCTTCAATTATTTCAGATCGGTCTAAAAGTACATATCTATTCTTTATAAATCGGATTAAAACTGAAATTAAAACAAAAGCCGGTAACAGATGAAAAATAGTTCCAATACCAAAGACAAAGTATCCTATTACCAATATTTTAAGAGTGCTATAAACGTAATAAAAATGCATGGAACCATTTTAATCATCACTAATAATAGGTTAACGGGCAAAAAAATCGTATCTTCAAGCAAATATTCTGTTTATTATAAATAGAAATATTTAAAACCATGATTCTATGAATGAGAAAAAGCAGAAAACTTTTGAGTCCCCTGATCTGACTAAAATGAAAGAAGTCATAATTGATAACAGGACGAAAATATACATTTCCCTTAATGCCGATTCCGAAGTTGCCAGATCACGCTATTTGTCACGGCCAGGTGCAAAGAAATTATGATAGCTGAGGAAATCTTCAGCCTGTCAGTGTTTTTGTCTATAAATAATGCATCCCGGAAGTCATAATAAGTTCAGGCATTTCTAATGCATAATTATATTTCCACCGCCATCGTTCTATCCAGGTTTAAGATTGGTAAGCCTGATCTTTTTAATTAACTTAGTGATATCATTTTTAAACCAAAGACAGATGACTAACCTACAGACACGTTATATGGGTTTGGAACTCAGAAACCCAATAATTGCAGCCAGTTGCGGACTCACCAACACAATCTCCAATATAAAGAAACTTGAAAGCAACGGTATCGGAGCAATAGTAATTAAGTCGATGTTTGAAGAACAGATAAATATCGAGACTGAAAATTATATTAAGGACGGAAAGGGCAATGTAAGGACTTTCATCAACGCACCTGACAATCTTACAAGCAGCAGGATATATGACTATGACGAAGCATACTCATATATATATGACTATGCTAAAAATAATACGCTTGACAAATATCTTTCATTTATAAGTGAAGCAAAGAAAGCTGTAAATGTTCCCATTATTGTAAGCATAAACTGTGTCTCGGGCTACAATTGGTATTCTTTTGCGAGGAAGATCCAGGATGCAGGGGCAGATGCCATTGAGCTTAATATTTACATTCTCCCCTCAGACTTCCGCAGGAGTGCTGAAGATGATGAAATAGTATATTATGATATTATCAGGGAGGTTAAAAAATATATTACAATACCTGTGGCAGTCAAGATAGGTTATTACTTCACATCTCTTGCACAGTCAGTACAGAAGCTCTCAGAAAGCGGCATTGACGGACTGGTATTGTTTAACAGACCATATAATACAGATATTGATATAGATACATTAAACCTCGCTCCCGGAAGGATATTTAGTTCAGGAATTGAATATAGCCACACATTAAGATGGATATCGATCCTGTCGGGAAGATTACAATGCGATCTGTCAGCAACAACAGGTGTGCATGACTATGAGTCTGTGGTTAAGATGCTGCTCGCCGGAGCAGATACAGTCCAGATTGCCTCAGTCTTATATAAAAGAGGCCTTGAAGTGATCCCTGAGTTTCTCGAAAAAATCTCAGCATGGATGGAAAAACATAATTTTGAATCAGTCAATGATTTTAAAGGTAAACTCAGCAGCCGTAACCTTGAGAACCCGGCCGCTCTTGAAAGAGTACAGTTTATGAAGTTATATTCCGGGATAGAGTAATTTAAGAGCTGCATCATTCATCTTGAGATGATAAAAAGCTCACTTTTAATTGTGTGTCTGTCAGTGCTGGCACTAGGTTCATGCACTCAAAGGAATAATTCTGAAAATTTCCCTGATAAAACGCCAATACCCTCCTGGTTCTCTGATACAGTAATGGTCAAAGCTGATGGGCAGAAGGATAAATTTTTTATTACAAATTATGGAGCAGTAAGCGATAGCACTATATTACAGACTATTGCTATACAAAAAACAATTGACATTGCTTCCTTGAACGGAGGAGGAGTAGTTGTTATCCCACAGGGTACTTATCTGACCGGAGCCCTGTTTTTTAAGCCCGGAACAAAACTATATATATCAGAAGGAGCCATATTAAAAGGATCTGATAATATTTCAGATTATCCTCTTCTGCCCTCGCGGATGGAAGGTCAGTGTCTCGATTACTATTCTGCTCTTATAAATGCCAATGGAGTAGATAATTTCAGCGTTTCCGGTAAAGGCACAATAGACGGCAACGGACTAAAATTCTGGCAATCATTCTGGAAGAGGCGTAAAGAAAATCCAGAATGTACAAATCTTGAGGTTTCACGACCAAGGTTGGTATTTATAGCGAGAAGTAAAAATATCCGCCTGCAGGAAGTGCATCTGCGTAATGCAGGGTTTTGGACCAGTCACTTTTATAAATGTAGAAACGTCAAAATCTTAAACATCACAATTACGTCACCTAATGCTCCGGTCAAAGCTCCCAGCACCGATGCAATTGATATTGATGCCTGCTCAAATATTCATATCAAAGGATGCTACATGTCAGTTAATGACGACGCCATTGCACTTAAAGGGGGCAAAGGGCCATGGGCAGATAAGGATACTTGCAACGGTGAAAACGCCAATATTATAATCGAAAACTGCCACTTTGGCTTTTGCCATTCAGCACTTACACTTGGCAGTGAATCAATACATGACAGGAATATTTTAATGCGAAATTGCAGGGTAGATAAAGCAATGAGACTATTGTGGCTGAAAATGAGGCCTGACACTCCACAGAAATATGAGTATGTAACTGTTGAAAACATAACAGGTGAGGCAGGAAGTCTCATATATATAAAACCATGGACACAGTTTTTCGACCTCAAAGGAAGAACCGATATGCCATTATCATTTTCACAAAATGTTACGCTCAGAAATATTGACTTTACTTGTGATATCTTCTTTGATGTGGAATCCGGAACTAATTACAGGTTATCTGACTTCCTGTTTGAGAATCTTTCAGTTAAAACTACAAATGACTCTTTCGATAAAAGTAGTGTAGAAGGCTGGACTCTCAGAAATGTAAGGGTGAATTCTAAACTTATTAAATAGTATAGTTGTTCTATGAACAAAAAACTCCACTCACGCGGAGTTTTTTTGTTTATAAATATAATAGTTATACTTTTGTAACCATTCTAGTATGTAATATTTCACTTTATGAAAGAACAGGAAGAAACATCACTTGACATAGCGATTGAGAAACTGATCTCAATAATGCCGCTTCTTTCGAAGAACCTTAAAGGTTTTGTAAAGACGAAAACCACTCTCACAACGGGTTCAGTTTTTGTTTGTGCCGCGCTTGATCATCATGGAAAACTTTCCATGTCAGGCATCGGGGCGCACGTGGCTGTTCCAAAGCCACATGTTACGAGTCTGGTTGATAAGCTTATTGATGATAACCTTGCAGAAAGGCTTTACGACCAGAATGACAGGAGAGTGATAAACATTCAGCTGACTGAAAAAGGGAAATCAATATTTGGTGCAATAAAAAAAGAGGTACACGATGAATTCAAACAAAAGCTGGAAGTTCTCAATGAGGAGCAGTTAGAAAATTTTACTGCTTCAGTGGAGGTGGTACAGGAAACCCTGATTCAGATTCTCAGAAATCAATCAATGCCCGGGTCAGAGAAATGCCATGATGAACAATAACCTGAAAAATAAAATATTAATCAGACAAAAAATATGAGTAACAGAAATTCGAAAAAGAGCCTTAGAGTTTATATACCGTTGATAGTAGTAACTGTTGGAGTTCTGACCGGTGTAGTGATATGGTACATAAACTATACTAAATATGTAAGGACAGATGATGCACATCTTGAATCAGATAATGTATCAGTCAGTTCTAAAATCCTTGGCAGAATAAGCAAAGTTTATGCGCAGGAAGGTGATAAAGTAAAAGCCGGTATGTTACTGGTTGAGCTTGACACAGCTGATCTTGCAGCGCAGAAGCAGCAGGCTCTGGCCGCGAAGGCTCAGACCGAGGCATCAAAGGTTCAGTCAGAGGCAAAGTATCAATATGACATGAAGAATGTCAAGGTTCTTGAAATCAGCCTCCGCAGGCTTCAGGAAGATTATGACCGCGCAAAGAATCAGTTTGCCGGCGATGTAATTTCAAAGGAACAATATGATCATGCTAAGAACGCTCTTGAAATAGGACAGGCACAGCTTGATGCTGCAAAATCGCAGTTGCAGGTATCCATGTCTCAGATCAGCAGTGCTGAAAAAGCAATTGAAAGTTCAAATGCACAGATAGATGTAATAAAAACACAACTCACCAATACCAGGTTATATGCCCCTCTTGACGGGGTGATTGCAAAAAGGTGGCTTCTGGCAGGAGATATTGTGCAACCGGCTCAGTCTGTTTATACAATAAACAATGACGAAAAATTCTGGGTTATGGTTTACCTCGAAGAGACTAAAATGGGGAATCTTTCCATAGGGCAGAAAGCCAGGTTCAGCATAGATGCTTTTAAGGGAGAAATATTTGACGGAAAAATATTTTCAATGGGTTCAGGAACAGCTTCGCAGTTTTCAATAATACCTGCCAGCAACGCATCCGGTAACTTCACTAAAGTCACCCAGCGTGTGCCTTTGAAAATATCAATTGATTCAGCTGAAAGCGGGAAACCCCTCTCCTCCTACCGTTTCCTGTCAGGCATGTCGTGTTTAGTAAGGATTGTTAAGAAGTAATGCGTAAGGTCACTACATTGCACAAAGTGCGGCGCAAGCTTCGCAGCCGTGACTCTGGTTTTCATCCGTCGCACAAATCATATAAATGGTTTGTGCTGGGGAATATTATGATTGGCACGTTTATGGCAGTGCTTGACAGCACTATTGTAAACACAGGCCTTCCCAAGATTATGGCTTCGTTTGGCGTGGGGCTTGACAAAATTGAATGGGTAATAACAGCATATATGCTCTCAATGGCTGTAATGTTGCCCACATCGGGATGGATAGCCGACAAATTTGGTTTCAAACGTATTTATTTCCTGGGGTTGTTTTTCTTTACCCTGGGCTCTTTATTATGCGGTTTGTCAAATGATGAAAACCAACTCATCCTTTCAAGGGTTTTACAGGGTCTTGGTGCAGGGACAATACAGCCTCTTGGTATGGCTATTATTACCCGCGAGTTCCCTGTAAAGCAAAGGGGTGTCGCATTGGGGTTCTGGGCCATTGCTGCTGCAGCATCTGTATCTTTCGGACCACTCATTGGCGGATTCCTTGTTGACCACTTCAGCTGGAAACTGATTTTCGATGTCAACATTCCGGTTGGTATTATTGCAATGTTGTTTACTGTCTTAATACAGAAGGAGTACGTCAACAAAAATGTAAAAAGTTTTGACGCTGTAGGATTCATCTCAGTGGTAATTTTTCTTCCTGTGCTGCTTTTTGCCCTTTCACAGGGGAATGCAGCGACAAACTCAGACGGCTGGTCAGCACCATATATACTAGCATGCTTCTCAATATCTGTTATTGCATTTGCGGTCTTCATAACCAGGGAATTTACAGCGGAACATCCATTGATAGACTTAAGGCTGCTGTCAGACTATAACTTCGGCTTTACAACCATAATACTTTTTATTTTCAGCTTAGGAATGTTCGGGAGCACTTTCCTTCTGCCTCTTTATCTGCAGAACTCAATGGGATATACTGCCATGCAGGCAGGAATGTTCTTCCTTCCGCTGGGTATCATCCAGGGTTCAATTTCCCCGATATCAGGATTTCTGTCGTCAAAGATAAACCCCAAAATACCAATTGTAATTGGTATTGCTTTGTTGGGGTTCAGTTTCTTAATCAACTCAAAACTGTCATTCCTCTCAGAGCACAGTTTTATTATGACTTCGCTTTACATAAGGGGATTTGCAATGGGAATAACATTTACTCCTTTAAGCCCCCTCTCACTTATGTCAAT
>JGI20214J51650_10000989_pt1 | contig 17974 bp, 16 predicted proteins | sample WetSurMetagenome_FD_51650 | JGI IMG/M metagenome (IMG submission 51650) | reverse complement strand
TAAACGGAGAACCGGCCTTACCCCGGACAAGATTGATGCTGTATTTATCACACATCAGCATGGAGATCATGTTGCCGGATTAANACATTTTCCTGANGCNAGNTGGCTTGCAGGTCCGGCAGTAGCCTCCGGTCTTAATAGTTCAGCACAATTTACGAAACAAATTGATCATGCAGGAAATACTCTGTTTGATGCTATTGATATCATTCCTTCACCCGGACACACACCCGATCACCAGTGTCTTCGTTTCGACTACAGGGGCTTGTCCATAGTAATTGCCGGTGATTCCGTAGCTACAAAGGACTTCTGGGATGAAAGACGCATGTACTATAATGTCCTGGATATAGAAGAATCAAAACGTACTATGGAAAAGATTAATTCAATTGCAGATATAATTGTCCCGGGACACGACAATTTCTTTTTTAACTTATAATTATCCAGGCATACCGAACCATTTCATGAAATTTCTCAGGTCACTAACACCAGGGGAAATCTGCGTTTTATCATATTGAAATTATTCAATCCTGAAAATGCCTGCATATAAAAAGTGCCATTTGGGTGAATTGTTTCAGGTATCTGCTGAATATATTTTGGCATTCCCTTCCATAAAATAATTTTGTGGTGGGATAACATTATAATTAATTTCCAAATAGAAACTTAAGTTAAGGATAAATAATCCTCTTTGTGGTCAGATATTTTGAAAGATGTAATTTTTAAACAATTAAAACTCGTCGGCATGAAAAATCTTATTATTCTTATTATAATTTCTACGGCTGCATTATTTAGCTGCAAAAAGGATAACGCGTCTGACAACTCTCAAACAGCCAGATTAACTTTCCGGCTTACAGATGCACCTGCATCATATGATAAAGTAAATATTGATATTGTCGGAGCCCAGGCCATAATTAACGATTCAATTATTAACCTGGAAGTAAATGCCGGGATTTACAATCTTCTCGATTTTGTTAATGGTAAGGACACAGTTATTGTAGATCAGCAGATTCCTGCAGGTGTGTTAAGCCAGATCAGATTGATATTAGGTGATAACAATTCACTTATGAGTGTAGCAGAAACTTTTGATCTCAAAACTCCAAGCGCTCAACAATCAGGACTCAAACTCAATGTCCATGCTGACTTTTTACAGGGCATTGCTTATGAATACATTATTGACTTTGATGCTGCCAGATCAATCGTAAATACAGGCAATGGCAAATTTATCCTTAAGCCGGTATTAAAAGTATTTACTAAAGCTGTTTCAGGAGCGATTAAGGGTGTCATTTCGCCTTTAGAGGCAAGACCTTTGATTTATGCAATTTCAGAACAACTTGATTCAGTTTCTGCATCAGCAGATACTCTTTCCGGGAATTTTATGTTCAGAGGATTAACTGAAGGAATTTATAAACTCTCATTTTTACCATTAAGCCCCTATAACGACACTACACTGCAGAACATTAAAGTTACTACTTCTGTAGTAACTAAATTGGATACCTTAAAATTCAAATAGACCGGCTTTCACTCAAATTATTATATTATCAGGCTTAAGGATTATCAGCGGGATTTATCTTAACCTGTAATTAGTTAGTCTGTGATGGAGTTTTTAAGGTTACATTATGGATGGTTCAGGCATCTATCAATTTAGCAATATCAAATTTCTTCATCTTAAGGAAGGCATTGATAACCCGTTGAGATTTCGATGGGTCGCTCATAAGCTTATCCAGAATTGTGGGTACTATCTGCCACGAAACGCCAAACTTATCTTTCAGCCAGCCACACTGAACTTCCTGACCACCTTCAGTTAGTCTGTTCCAGAAGTAATCAATCTCTTCCTGCGTTTCGCAGTCTACCACGAATGAAATGGCTTCATTAAAGTTTAACTCATGCTCCAGGGAATTATCCATAGCCATAAAAACATGGTTACCCAGTCTGAACTGGGCATGTTTCACTGTCCCTTCCTCTTCTTTATCATCTTTGGTATTTTTCAGAATACCTTCGACAGATGATCCTTTAAACACTGAAGTGTAAAACATGACAGCCTGTTCTGCTTTGCCCTTTTGTTCTCCTGAAAATGTTAATAAAGGAGTGAACTTCTGACCAACATTCTCCATTTTACCTAAATACAATTGCCAGCTTATTCCGAAACGATCCTGTACCCAGCCATACTTATCACTCCAATCATATTTGTCAAGCGGCATTAATTCTGAACCGCCCTCAAGAAGGGCTTTCCATGCCTTATCAATTTCTTCCACAGTCTCGCATAGCACAAAAAATGAAATCGAGGGGTTAAAAGTAAATTCCGGTCCGCCATTCAGACACATGAATTTTTGCCCGGCATACTCAAAGGTGACTACCAACTGGTTATCGGCTTTTATGACAGGTCCTTTGAAGACAGTGCAGTAAAATTCCGCTGCTTCCCGTGCTTTTCCGTCAAACCACAAACAAGGATATATCATGTTATTCATAGCTGTTTATTTAAAAAAATGTGAAGTTCAAAAGCCTCTCAGATTATATAACTCAGGAGAACTACACCGCTTTTGAACGTTTTCACATCGGTAAGTTTCAGATTCAGGGGCTGCCTAATATTATGAAATAAAAATGTTCCAAGCCCGATTGCAACCGGATCTATCATTATCTGGTATTCATCAATCAGACCATTTTCTGCAAAAAGTGTTAAAATGGTGCCACTGCCCAGTAAAGTAAAATTATTCCCCGGCAATCCCTTCAATCTCCTTATTTCCTCAACAACATTGTCTCCTATTATTCTTGTATTTTCCCAACTGGCATTTTTAAGTGTCTTTGAAAATACAATTTTTTCAGCTCTGTTCATGCCAGCGGCGACGACCGGGTCATTCTGAACAGCAATTGGTGTTGGCCAATAGCTTGCCATCATCTCATACGTTTTCCGGCCGAAAAGGAGTGTATTTCCCGATTGCAGGCTTTTGACTGCGTATTGATTTTCCTCAGGGCCATGCCTGTGCCAGCTAATATCTCCATCAGGATCATTTAAATATCCATCTAGTGTTATGAAGTTAAATACTGATAACTTTTTCATTATATAACCATTATATTTTATTACTTCATGGTATTATCTTCATCCTTCATTTGTTCTTTTCAGAACAGTTGAACATCCACTGAACTCCATATTTATCTTTGCAGCTCCCATAGTAATCGCCCCAGAACATATCCTGTAGCTCCGCTTCCACCTGTCCTCCTGCTGAGAGCGCATCGAAAAGTCTCTTTGTTTCTTTCCTTGTATCCGGTTCAAGATTAATATAGACATTGTTTCCAAAATTTACTCTGAATCCCATTGATTCAGGCGCGTCTGTTCCCATTAAATTGTGTCCGCCAAGTATAGGTAATACCACATGCATTACCAGATTTCTGTCTTCCTCAGCTAAAGGTGGCACTTTGTCCGAAGGATGGATATCCCTGAAACGCGAAATACCACCAGTGAATTCTCCGCCAAAAACCTTCTTGTAAAAATTAAATGCTTCCTCTGTATTTCTATGGAAATTGAGATATGTACTTACTTTTGCCATGATATTTAGAATTTAAGTTTCTACTGTTTTTCACAAATCGATTTAAGTTTTTTCAGAGCCTTTGGCCATGTCTCTGAAAAGTAAGATTTGAATTCCTGATTGGAATCTATATCAACTGAAAGCAATGTCTTTCTCCCGGCTTGAGCAAAAGTGTAGTTTTCCAGCATGCCGGCCCATCCGTCAACTTCAGGACCACTGGTTATCTCCTTCCCATTTTGAATGATACCTAGGTGTTCAATGCTTAAAAACCTGTCTGGGATATTCTCCTTTATTGTGCTTACCATTCCGCCTGTTTTACCCTCTCCGTCAGTTCCCAGGAATACTATTTTTGAACCCCTTTTCCAGGAGCCTTTATAATGTGAGGTAGGGTTGAACTCTGATGTCCATTCTGTATATGTTTCTTTGCCAAGCATGGTTTTATATACACTTTCTGCACTGCAATTTATAACTATTTCAAAATGTAATAGTTCCAGGTGGCCAGACTTTTCAATATATCTTTTAAAGTTATCCATAATTGACTGCCAGCCAAATTGCTGCATTTCTGCAGGATTTATCTGTTCTGCTTCAAAGATTTCCGTAACAGTTGTTTCGTGTCCGTTTGAAACAAAGGATACCTTTACTTCTCTGTCATCTGCTAAAGTATATTCTATTTGTTTAAGGAGTTCAATCTTATCATACTCTCCTGAAAAGTCAAATCCGTTGCTGCCATCCTTAGCTTCCATGCGGGATAAGAATTTTCCGCCAACACGTAAATCGTTTTCTGCTCTTGGTGTATACCAGTCGTCCGAAGCGTTATTCCAGCGGACAATGTGCTTTGGGTCTGTCCAAAGTGTCCACACTTTTTCAACCGGAGCATTAATTATAACTTCCACGGTAAGAATCTTCTTATCTATTGTTGCCATAATAATAATTTTACATTGTTAATGTTAATCCAATCATCTTTATAAACAGAGCTTTTCAATACCACCCGGTGATGTATTAGCTGGATTAGCAAGCTAAACTCCATTATGCCTGAAATTCTAACTTACTCTTTAAGCTGCTGAAAGAACATAATAAAACCGATTTTATTCTACTGTCCGTTTGAAGCTTTTTTATATCAAAAGTTCCAGAAACAAATAACAATATGTTTTAAGGAATTGTTCAGAAAAACAAACAGGGAATTGAAGTTGCATTTATCACCTTTTATTACTTCCAGATCTCTGAAAAATATTCCATTAAGACCGGCTAAGCTTATGAAGAGAGACAATAAGTTATTTTCGAACTTTATTCAACATACAGATATTCAACTGTTTTGCCGATCTAAAATAGAAGTTTAGAACAATATCGGAATAATCGTTGGTTTGATAATTGACTAATAATTTGTAAATTAGATGTATTAAGTGATAATGAGTTATCCGCATAGTTTTAGTGTTCAATTAATAACAAAATGATGAAATCAGTTTATGGAAAAATGAGTTTGAATCGTTTCCTTCCGTCACGGTTCATGTTAAAGCTTTCTCTACTGTGTTTGACAATTGTCAGTTTTCAAATAAACCTGTTCTCTCAGACTATTGATATCAACAAAAGACTTAAGGGTTTTGATTTGTATATGGATAAGATCATAAAAGACTGGAATATTGCCGGAGCGGGCGTTGGAATTGTATATAAAGGCAGGCTGGTTTTTGCAAAAGGATACGGATACCGCGAGTATGAGCAAAAACTTCCTGTGACGCCTAAGACATTATTCCAGATTGCTTCAAACACCAAGCTGTTTACAGCAGTTTCCGCCGGAATACTTGTTGACCAGGGAAAACTTGACTGGGATAAGCCTGTTCGTAATTATGTGCCATCAATTGAGTTTTATAATGATGAACTGAATAATTCTGTCACCATGCGGGATATGCTATCGCACCGGACTGGGATTTCCAGACATGACCTGATATGGTACAAATCTGATTTCAGCCGTAAGGAGCTCTTCGCCCGGTTAAAATATCTTGAACCTAGTCAGCCAATCAGACAAGGACTTCTTTATAATAATCTGATGTATGTAGGTGCTGGTTATATAATTGAGCTCTTGGGTTCAAAGCCATGGGAAACCTTTGTACAGGATAATATATTAAATCCACTTGAAATGAAAAGTACTGTTTTCACAGTAAAAGAGATGGAGAAAAATCCCGATCATGGTGTCCCTTACAATGAGAAGCGCGATACAACTCTTTTATACAGGATTCCGATTTATGAGGATCAACAGGCTGTTGGCCCTGCAGGCTCAATAATTTCAAATATTGAGGATATGTCGAACTGGCTGATAACACTTATGAATAATGGAAAATTCAATAACAGGCAGGTCATTCCTGAAAAAGTAGTAAAAGCAACTCTTGAGCCTTCGGTTGCACTTCCGAACAGGGGGCTGGAGAACAAAGGGTATAAAGAAATCCTGAATTCCTTTTATGGAATGGGAAGGTATACCATGTCATACAGAGGCCATTTCATGACAAATCATGGTGGAGCTCTTCCCGGTTTTTATTCTCAGGTTTCTGCCATGCCTTATGACAGTATCGGTGTAATAGTATTTGTTATTGGTGATCAGGGTTCTCCTCTGAGTAATATTATCCCTTATAATATATATGAAAGATTACTTGGGCTTGATCTTACTCCGTGGAGTGAAAGAAACCTGAAAGATCAGATTGAAGGGAAAAAAGTAGGGAAGGAAGGTCGAAGTAAATCAGGTGCTGATCGTATATCAGGTACTAAACCATCACATCCACTGTCAGATTACGTTGGGCAATTTCAGAATCCGGCCTATGGAATTATTAATGTTACCCTGGCAGACACAACCTTACAATTCGATTTCCATAATATGAAGTTGCCTCTTAAACATTATCATTATGACCGGTTTGATACTCCAAATGATGAGCAATGGGGTCTCTGGACTCTTAATTTCACCACGGATCCTCAGGGTACCATCGATGGTCTTTATAGTTCTCTTGATGAGACCCAGACAACTTTCACAAGAAAAGCAGATGCTTCGTTAAGCGAACCGGGTGTGCTGGCAAAATATACCGGGAAATATACAATCGCAGGAAGTAGTATAAATGTAGAAATTATTGAAAAGGATCTTTATCTGATTGCCCCCGGACAACCCCGGGTTATGTTGATCCCGGTGAAGCCGAATACATTCAGGATAAAGGAATTTCCCGATTTTAGTTTCGTTTTCATTATAGAGAATGGTGAGGTAATAGCTTTAAAACAGATCGATCCTTCGGGAGAATACCGTGTCGAAAAACAGAAATAGGTTATTCTTATATTATACCGGTGTATGTAGTCGTGGGGTATGATCTCCCGCTCAATAAACCGCTGCTCAATTACATGCAGAAAGGCATAACGGCATAAAGGCAGAATGGCATTAAGGCATAATGGCATTAGGCATAAATGGAAAACCAAATATGACTAATGCCATTCTTTAAATAGGAGATAAAAATCAGAAACTATTTCCTGAAATCAACTACTGTTTTTCCTGTCTTACTTGTCAGATCAATCTCTTTTGAAACACCGTTGACAGTTACTTTGTACTTACCATAGAATGCCGGGGTTGAAAAAACTCCATCCTTTGCAGTAGTACCTGATTTTTTGGTCCACCACTCCTTGAAAATCAAATTATTATAAGCATCTGCTGCAGGAGTCGGTGACCAGTCGCGTCTGTACAACGATGAAACAGGAATCCAGTTGGCACCTTCCCAGAAGCCCCACATAAGTATGCCTTCAACGGCCGGGTGGGCAAAACAGATCCTGTAATAATCAACAATTTCTTTTGCCTTTAACTGCTCTTCCTGAGGTGTCATCTTAAGAATTTTCTCAATATGGTATTTTGAACGTTGACCAGGCATATTAAACTCCGTTATGCGGATTGGCAACTTAAACAGAGCAAGTGAATCAAGAGCATTCCTGAGCTGGTTACGGTCGAAGGTGTCTGTATGAAGGTGACCCTGAACTCCGATTCCGGCAATTGGAACTCCCTGTTTCAGTAATTTGCGGATCTGAGCCATATAGTCGGCCAGTCTGTTGCCGGTTAATATATCGTAATCATTTAAATAAAGTTTTGCATCCGGGTCGCCGTTATGTGCCCATTGTGCCATCAGCTTTGTTATATCAGGCCCAAGCCGGTCTTCATAATAATTCCCGTGTATCATCTCATTGTTCAGATCATATTCTGCAAACCTTCCCTTATAACGTGCAGTTATGGTTTCAGCCCTGTTCTTTAATGTCTGCCTGAGCTCATCATCATTCAGCTCCTTTATCCATGGCTGGACGAACTGTGGAATACCCCAGAATAGATTGTGCCCTCTCAGGGGGATTTGATTTTCCTCTGTCCATTTTAAAATGCCATCAACAGCTGAATAATTCACCTCTCCCCTGCGACGCTCCATGCTCAACCACTTCACTGCATTTTCAGTTACAGCTGAATTAAAATTTTTCAGGAATTTTTCCTTGTATTGTGTGATGTCGCTTTCCGACATCCCTCCTCCCCCGATAATACTACTGGTTATTGCACATCCAAACCAGAATTCATGATTCAGTTGTTCAACAATTACCTGATCGCCTTGTTTTGCTTTTATCGTGAGCACTCCTTTACGAAGTTTAGCTATTGAATCATTAATACCTGGATACTGAGCCCGGGTTTCAGTCAAATTTGTAAACTGAAACACGGAAACCATAATGAAACAGAAGATCATTTTTATGATCACAGAAATATTTTTTTTCATATCGGATATGTTTTAAAACTTTAAAGAGATGTTTTTGAAAATTATTGTCATCAGGTAATATCTTTGAAAAGGATCCGGTTCTCTGTCCTGATCTAAAATCCTCCGATATTCCAGCCTTTCCTGTAAACGCGCCTCAGATATTTATCTGCATCAGGATGATCAGGAAACTTCATATTAACAGAGTCCCATTCGAGCATTATATCAGGATTACGTATTGCAACAGTGCCAAGCAGGATAGCTTCTGTCATAGGTCCGGTCTGTGCAAAATGTGACTCGGTCTTTGGACCACCCAGACAAGCAACAACAAAATTCAGGTAATGATTACCTGGTTCAAGTGCGGGAGTCTTGTAATTCTCGAATTTACTCCGGGGCAGAAGAACCGGCATCCCGCCATGAGGTATCAACAGGGCTCCTTCAGTACCAACCAGCATAGCTGATTCTGCTGGATATTCATTTCCGGAATATAAGTCCTGTACTTCCCTGGGCGGATAAAACTCACCATCGTACCATTCAAGAGGAAGCACATCCTTTTCTGTGAAATCGTTACCGGGAAACATCCAGGTGATATGATCGCCCTGCGGCCAGTTATCGGATCTTCGTTCCGGCGATTCCTTCCATGACTGCTGAACCTCTGCAATGACAGAAACTGGTGCTTTCAAACCAAGGCCTTTCCAGACAGCATCAAATATATGGCAACCGATATCTCCTGACCATCCCGTTCCGAAGTCTTGCCATGCCCTCCACTTCATCGTATGATAAATTTCGGGTGCATATTCACGCACTGGAGCAGTTCCTATCCAGAGGTCCCAGTTCAATGTTGCAGGTGCCACCTGGCCTTTAGCCGGACGCGGTCCTTCAAGCCGGTAATCGATAGCACTCGGACGGTTAGAGCAAAGGTATGCATGCTTAACTTTTCCTATAGCTCTTTCTTTTATCCATTGAACACCTATCCGGTCACCTATGCTTGCTGCAACCTGTGTACCAAGCTGCGTAATTACGCCTGACTTAATAGCTGCCTCAGTAAGCAACCTAACCTCTGCTACATCGTGACACATTGGTTTTTGACAATAAACATGCTTTCCTTTTTTGATAGCTGTATAGGCGATGGGGAAGTGATTATGATCCGGTACAGTTACATTGACAGACTCAATTTTATCTCCTTCCTTTTTAAGAAGTTCACGCCAGTCAGTGTAAGTACGTGCTTCAGGAAGTGCTTCAGAAGCCTTTTTAAGATTGTTCAAATCCACATCACATATTGCCACAATCTTCACATTGGGATGCTCTTTGAATTTCTGCAGATCTGCCCAACCCATACCCCCCACTCCAATGCAGGCATGGTTGAGTATATTGTCTGACGATGAATTACCCGATGAACATCTGAGGAAAAATGGAGCGGAGATGGCAGCGACTGAAGCTTTTTGGATAAACTTCCGGCGCGATACTGAATAATTATGCTCTTTCATAAATTGAAGATTTATGGGTTATGGTTACAAATTTTTCTGATTTCAAAAGTCTGTTTAAAATCCTGCTCGTATTTACCAAGTCTGTTAATGTGATCGGGACATTTTAAAGAAGGATATTATATTCATATTACCAGAATAAAATGAGAGGTAGATTTTTATAGTCTCTTTAAATTATATTATTTCAAAACTATACATGACCATCCTTCCGGGAATTATTAGCATCCGTTTAATCAAAGTTATAATTTTTATTGCAATTTGATGATAAATCTTGCCGTGATTGCGGATATTAATATCACTTTCCTGACTCATTATAACTCCGGTTAATATCATCTTTAACTATAATTAATACACGCTAATAATACTTACATTTACATTTAAGCTATAATACCTACTAATCAGGTACCAGCTGGTCCTTACACTTCAATTATTTTCAAGATACTGATATTGTATAACTTAATCATTTAATTACAGATGAAAAACGATGATAGTAACGAAACATCAGGAAATCTTAGATCGCGGCGTGACTTTTTTAAAACCACGGGGCAGGTAGTAGCAGTTTCGGCTTTAGCAGGAGGAGCCATCCCTTACGTACAACCGATGGAAAATAAGAGTCCCGATGAAACTTCTTTTGAACGGTCAGATGCTGCCCTGATCGGACCCAGAGACAATATTAAAGTCACCCGGCTCGAGACATTTGTTTTAAAAAACTCCTGGGTCTTTGTGAAAATCTCAACCGACGCCGGCATCACAGGATGGGGAGAGATGCTGAAAGATGATGCTAAGGCATGTGCTGCCGGAGCACTTGAGGTAGGTAATTATCTGGTGGGTAAGGATCCTTTACGTGTTGCACATCACTGGCAGGCGATTCACAGGGGCTCTTTTTACCGGGGAGGCCCGATAAAGACAGCAATCCTGAGCGGCATTGATCAGGCACTCTGGGATATTACAGGTAAAGCATTTGGAGTCCCTGTATACAGACTGTTCGGTGGCCCCACCAGGGACAGGATAAGAGTATATGGAACTCTCGATCCTAAAACCGGGGTGAATGCCATCAAAGTCGGGCCTGAGGGCGGACTACGGCAGCCAATTAAATACATAGAGGGACAAAAATATGTTGATGAAGTTGTTGAACGATTTAAGGCTCTGCGCGATAAAGTTGGTTCGGAAGTAGATATTGCAGTCGATTTTCATGGTGCTGTGCAACCACCAACAGCCATGCTTTTAATAAAGGCACTTGAGCCGTATAATCCATGGTTTTATGAGGAAATAGTACAGGCCTTAAACGTGGATGTCATGGCGGAGCTGGCTCGCAAAACCCATATTCCTATTGCAACAGGTGAACGTATATTTACCAAATGGGGTTTCAGGGAAATCCTTGAAAAACGCGCTGCCACAATTCTTCAACCAGATGTGTGTTATGCCGGCGGAATTACGGAACTTAGGATTATTGCAGGTATGGCAGAAGCTTACTATACACCTATAGCACCACACAATCCACAGGGACCTTGTTCACTGGCAGCCAGTTACCAGGTTGCAGCATGTATACCGAATTTTCTTATTCAGGAACGGGGAGATAATGAATATTCCGATCTGCTTGCAAAGCCAATGCCTCAGATCAAGGATGGATACCGTCCATTGCTTACTGATCCTGGACTTGGGATCACTATAGATGAAGAGAAACTCCGGGCCCATGTTGGTGAGCCGGCGCCTTACAACACTCATTATGATCCCGATGATGGCTCGGTAGTAGACTGGTAAAATTCTGCCTGAAACCCTATTCAATATGCCAACTATAACGATTAAAAATTACCGATGGATAATTGTTACTCTGCTATTTTTTGCCACCACAATAAATTATGTTGACCGGCAAATAATAGGATTATTAAAACCTGTCCTGGAGGTGGAATTCAACTGGACTGAGACCGATTTTGCACATATTGTTATGGCCTTTACTGCAGCATATGCAATAGGTCTCTTGCTCCTTGGCAGGCTAATCGACAAAATAGGAACACGCTTAGGTTACGTTTTCATTATCTGTCTCTGGAGTGTGGCCGGTATGCTTCATGCAATAGCAGGAAATGCTTTACATTTCTGCCTCGCAAGATTTGGATTGGGATTTGGCGAAGCTGGTAACTTTCCTGCTGGCGTGAAAGCCATTTCTGAATGGTTCCCCAAAAAAGAAAGGGCGCTGGCAACCGGAATCTTTAATTCCGGAACAAGTATTGGAGTAGTACTTGCACTGATCATTGTCCCATTGATCCTTAGAAAATACAGCTGGCACGAAGTATTCTGGATAACCGGGGCAATTGGTTTTATCTGGCTGATATTCTGGCTGCTGTTTTACGACATCCCATCAAAACAGAAACGATTATCATCGGATGAATTTAACTATATTCTTAATGGAAAGGAAAGTTTAACAAAACAGGAGGTGATCAGTAGTCAGGTTAAGATCAGGTGGTATAAACTATTTACTTTCCCTCAGACCTGGGCTCTGATTGCCGGGAAGGGTCTTATTGATCCGATATTCTGGTTCTTCTTGTTCTGGCTGCCTTCATACTTCTCATCCACATATGAAATAGATCTTAAGAAACCAAGTCTTGAATTAATTATCATTTATGCTGCTACAACAATCGGTAGTATCCTGGGCGGTTATTTCTCTTCCTTACTGATAATAAAGGGATGGCCAGTAATGAAAGCCAGGAAAACGGCTCTTTTTATCTTTGCAGTTATGGAATTGTCTATTATCCTTGCCCAATACACTACTGCTGCCTGGATGGCTGTAGGAATCATCAGCCTTGCTGTGGCAGTACATCAGGCGTGGTCAACAAATGTCTTTACAATGGCTTCCGATATGTTTCCAACCGAAGCAGTCAGTTCAGTTGTCGGAATTGGAGGCATGGCCGGAGCTGTGGGAGGAATTCTTTTCCCGATACTGGTTGGCTACTTACTTGACAGCTACAAAGCCGCAGGCAATCTAACTGGCGGATATAACTTATTATTCACTATCTGCGGATCTACATATCTTACTGCATGGACCATTATTCATATTCTTACCAGAAAACATGCAGTTGTACAACTAAATGACCTGAAATAGCCGGGGCACTGCGAGGACGGTGAGTCATAAGGAAGGTGGTGTGGGGTCGTTTTCTTTGATCCTTTTTCTGCATAACTGTTCTATCTCGAATGCATTTGGTATTCCTGTAATATAGATTATATCCGGAACATATCTCGATCCGTTTTTACCACTTACCATCTGACCTGTTCTCAACTGCAGGGAGATGGTTCCATGTCTGACATTACCATTTACTTCTATGTCTCCGGAAAATTGTTCCCAGTCAATTGATCTTATCTTACCTTTTTTGTATATCACTAATCTTTCAGTCGTCCCTGCAAAATAACCCCCCTTCTTAAAGAGTAAGTAGATCCCTGATCCCAGAATACCAAAGCCAACTAAAACAAATGCACCTATAATTAAGCCAGGGACTGTGACTGGTTCAAGGTTTCCAGGACCAGCAACTACAGGAACTCCGTTGGCGGTGAATTCAACCTCTTTTCCTTTAATGATCGGGCCAAAAAAAGCAACCACAAAAATATTCATAAACGCCAGCCAGATAACTCCGAAAAAAATGGTGGCAATTGATTTCCTGGCCGGCTGTGCCCGTCTGCATTTCACTGCAAAGTCTTTACTTTCAGAACCAATAGCAACAATTAAATCTTCAGGTAAAGGTATATTCTCGATCATCTTTTTCTGATTAAATTAAATGAGAAACCAGGAATCATTTATACAATTCAATTGAATTATTGATTAAAAATAGTTATAAAAATTGTGGAAACAAAATGATCAGATGTAATACAGCAGATTGAATTCCGAGGGCGGTACCAATCCGGTTTTATACTATTTGGATTCTGATCCTGTGTCACTTTTGCACTTTTTTCTATATTTGTTATCCTATCTTCCATAACATGTATCAGAAAGATTATATTCTTCGCATGATCGAGTTGCTTGGTGAGCTTATTGCCAGTATTCTCGGACTAATAAAAAAAGGTGAGTTCGAAAAGGCAGCAGAGAGACTTGATAACCTCTATTTTGAAATGCTTAAGGAAGATTCTGCCTTCTTCAGTGACATCCCTGAGGCTGAGCTGACCAACAGGCTGCTTCATAAGCATAATTATACCAATGGCCATCTGGAGGTATTAGCAGAACTTTTCAATGCAGAGGCTGAGCTTTGTTTAGCACAGGGTAATAAACCCGGATCTCTTGAGTATTCACGGAGATCGCTAAAGCTCTTTGAGTTTATTGATGCAGAATACAGGACCTATTCCCGGGCGCGAATTGACAAAATGGAGGCAATAAAGGAAAGGATAAGAACACTGGATAGAGCTTAGTACTAATGGCTGACTCGAAGTGAAGGGCCTGGTGATTAGATTTATATGGGTAAGACAAAAAAATAACTGTGGCGTTGGGCAATACCTCATTTATATGATAAAAAATAACTACATTAGTGATTCAATCTCAGACCGATGACTAAATTCATAACCTTTTCCCCTGACCATTTAAGCTTTATGATAAGTGAACCAGTCTATTTATCAAAACATCGAACTATAAATCACCAGGAAAAGAAAAACTGACTTAACTTAATTAAAACCGATAACATGAAAAATTTTATCATCTCATTTTTATTACTGGTTGCAGGTATTGCACCTTTAATTGCCCAGGAAGATCAGGAAGGCTGCAAAGATCCGGCCTTATTCACAAGAATGCCCAATTTTCATATTTACAGGTGTGAGGATCTTCAATTCGATAAATTTGAATTCCCACTCAGTTCCGAGAAACGACAGACCGTCGAAGGACATTTTCTTTATGTAAACTATTACCTGAATGAAAATGCCCAGGCTCCCAGCGGATTACAGATCGCAAGGAATTATGCAAATGCCGCAAAGAAAATCGGAGGACAGCTCATATATGAATACGACGATGGTGGAACCGAGTATGCAGTTTTGAAACTTTCAAAAAACGGAGTTGAGACCTGGGCAATGATAGGGGCAGGTGGAAATGGTATGTACACAATCAATATTATTGAAAAAGAGGCTATGAACCAGGATGTTATAGCCGATGCCAACAGCATGGCCAGCAGCATTAAGGAAACGGGTAAAGTAGCCATTTATGGAATCTATTTTGATACAGGCAAATCCGTTTTAAAACCCGAATCAAAGTTAACTCTGGAAGAGATCTCGAAATTATTGAAAGCTGATCCTAACCTTAAACTTTATGTAGTGGGGCATACTGATAATACGGGTATGTTCGACGCAAACATAAAACTATCAATGGACAGGGCGATAGCTGTCGTCAATGCGCTAGTATCTCAGTATTCTGTAAATGCTGCCCGGCTCAAAGCTTTTGGTGACGGACCTACTTCACCTGTTGCAAGTAACGATAAGGAAGAAGGCAAAGCACTGAACAGGCGGGTAGAGCTTGTGAAACAATAGCCGGTGCACTGAAATTCATTTTGTTATTTGTCAAAATACTTTTTCAGCAAACCTAGTAATACCTCAATATTTATAGGTTTTGAAATGTAGTCTGTACAGCCTGCCTTCAATGCTCTTTCTTTTTCACCAACGAGCCCGTATGCAGTTTGTGCAATTATAATCAGATCCTTATTAAAGCTGCGTATACGTTGTGTTGCCTCATAACCATCTATCCCGGATAATTTAATATCCATCAGTACAAGATCAATATCCGGATTATTATGACAGGCATCCACAGCTTCAATTCCAGTTGTTACTTTTAAAATCTTCCTGGAATAAGGCCGGACTAATCTGCTAAGTAATATTTCAGAAGGATTATCATCTTCAACAATAAGTATTACGAGGTTTTTAATTTTCTGAACCACTGACTTTACCTGAATATAATCCTTGATTATGGGTTTAGGCTCGGAATAGGAATCATATGGCAGATTAAAATAGAATGTCGAACCTTTTCCATATTCGCTTTCGAACCATATTTTGCCTCCGAGCATCTCTGCATAGGCTTTAGAGATGGATAAACCCAGTCCTGTTCCTTCATAATTTCTTGTGAGTGATTCGCTGCCCTGCCTGAATCTTTCAAAGATGAATTCCTTTTCTTCCGGGGGGATGCCTTTACCGCTATCTTTCACAAAAAACTCAAGCCAGTTACCCTTTTTCTCATAACCATATTCAATGAAACCTGAGGATGTGAATTTAATCGCATTTTTTACGAGATTGGCAAGTATGGCATAAATCTTGTCCGGATCACTATTAATTGTTGCTTCATCGGAAGTTAACAGATCTCCATATCTAAGAGCGATCCCCTTAGCTTCAGTCTCAGGTTTGAAAAAAGAAGCAATTGATTCAATATGTTCATTAATATTCGTCTCAGAAAAGTAAATCTTCATCTGTCCGGATTCAATTCTGGATATATCGATAATATCATTGATGATACTGAGCATTCTGTTTCCACCTTTATTTATGATATCGAGGTAAACATTCTGCTGATCAGGTGTAACATCATCCATTTTAAGCAGTTCTGTAAAACCCAGTATCCCGTTCAGAGGTGTCCTGATCTCGTGGCTCATATTAGCAAGAAAAGCTGATTTCAATTTATCGCTTTCTTCAGCATGTTCCTTGGCTAAGATCAGCTCTCTTTCTGTCTGTTTGAGTGCAGTGATATCGTGTATGATCACCAGTCGGCTTCCCTGCTGATTTTTTATACCCTTTTTAATAATCTTGTATGTCTTAATATCTTTGCCAACTTCTGTTTCTATCAACTCAACCGGGATCTGTTCGATTATCGAATCAAGTAAAATTCTACTTGAAGCTTCGACCGAGCCGGCAGGGAATCCGATTATTCTTTTATTCTTCACACCCAGGATTGATAACGCAGCTTCATTAATGTCCTGAATCCGGTTATGAGAATCCAGAACCAGAATTCCGTCAGGTATGGTTTCAACAAGCGTCTCTCGTGCGACAGGAACAAGATCAAGAAACCTGAAATTTAATATAGCATAAGCTGCCAGAGTCCCACTTACTGTGATACTGAAGGGTGTTAAATCGAGTCCGGGTACCGGACTGATGCCCGTCAGATAAATTATGCTGACAATCCATGGAAATAAACCTCCGATAAAGACAATCAGTGCCTGGGAGCGGAAAGCCTTCGCCCTGTGAACAATAAAGTTAATAAGGTGGACTGACGATAAAAACAACAAAAGATAAGAATAAGCTATATACCCGATCCAGAACCAGATACCATGGTAATATTCCATGAGATTTGTTTTCACGGAGATTGGCGAAAATCCTGACCAGATAAGATGATGTTCCTCATTTGTCAAAGTGAGCAAAAAAGTAAATGCCGGAATAAGGAACAGCAGCAGGATGTTTCTTAGGGATAAAAATTTTTCTTTGCCTGTGAAACGGAGGACAAAAATAAAATACAGTACGGGAGTTGCAAGCCCACCTGAATATTCCAGCTTTGACCAGAATATTTTCTCTGTCACGCCAGGTGAAGCTGTTTCGAAGATAACCCAGAATGCCCCCAGGCCTGTTGCTGTCATCAGCCACCCAAGTTCCCTAGCCCCATTGACAGATTTTCTCTGAAAAGCAAGAAAAGCCACAAAAAAAGAGACCAGAGATGTAGTAATAAAAAATATTGAATATAAAGCAGAAACCTGATTCATTGTTTGTTCATATAAAAAAATCCCATTCCCCGAAAAAGAAGAATCATCCACAAAATGATATCACAAATACATTACAATAGACTCCGAAAGTTAATAATTGATTTGTTCATTCCGGTGTTCACTGACATAACTTTTTAAATTTATGGATCCAATTCCTCAACAACACAATAGAATGTTAGCTTTTTAAATGTTTGACTCAGATCGTGTTTTTGCTATTATCTTTTGATCCTGATCCTTCTCAAGCTTCTGTGAGATTGTAAATTCTTTACCGCACCGGGTGCATACCCAGTTAATCAGAAAGGCTCCCGAATAGTACTCCTTTTCGAGGTGAGGATGATCGCAGGGCTTTTTTGCCCAGGCTTCCTTTACTTTTTGTGCAGCATAGTATTCCATAATAAAATGATTATTAAGATTATACTACTAATTTCTTATATAGGTTTAATGTCTTCAGGCACTCTTTTTAATACTCCCCTGTCGAAAAATTTCATTAAAGTTACAAAAAACTGGAAATATGAGTTTCAGCAGCAACTTACAACAACGCC
>JGI20214J51650_10000987_pt1 | contig 17986 bp, 14 predicted proteins | sample WetSurMetagenome_FD_51650 | JGI IMG/M metagenome (IMG submission 51650) | reverse complement strand
AGGCGATCGCCGAACCCGCGGCGCGCGCGGCCGCGGTCGGCGCAGCGCGAACCGCCGCGCTCGCCGACGACGCCGGCCACGGTCTGGATCAGGCACTGCTCGCGCACGGCGCGCCGGCGCGGCCGATCGTCGCGCATCCGATCCGCTGGCACCGGCGCACACCGCGGCCCGGGAACAGTCCCTAGACGGCGACGCAGTCGCGCCGACCACAATCAGGATGTTCGTAACCCCAAGGAGACAAAAGATGATGAAGACCCGACTGTCGCTGCTGTGCGCCGCCGCGCTGCTGGCCATCGGCACCGCGCAGGCGCAGGACAAGCCTGTGATGCTCAAGCTCTCGAGCTGGGTGCCGGCGCAGCACCCGCTGAACCCGTCGCTGCAGGCCTGGGCCGACGACATCAAGAAGGCCTCCGGCGGCACGATCACGTCGGTGCTGTTCCCGAGCGAGCAGCTCGGCAAGGCCTTCGACCATTACGACATGGCTCGCGACGGCATCGCCGATTTCGCGTACGTGAACCCGGGCTACCAGCCGGGCCGCTTCCCGATCTTCGCCGCCGCGTCGTTGCCGTTCCAGGTCGCCAACGCCAAGGGCGGCACCGCCGCCGTCGACGCTTGGTACCGCGCCTATGCCGGTAAGGAAATGAAGGACGTGCACTTCTGCTTCGCTTTCGTGCACGACCCCGGCACGCTGCATTCGACGAAAAAGGTCGTGATGCCGACCGACCTGAAGGGGATGAAGGTGCGTCCGGCCACGAGCACGATCGGCCAGATGGTGACGCTGCTTGGCGGCACCAACGTGCAGTCATCGGCTCCCGAGGCGCGCGACATGCTCGAGCGCGGCGTCGCCGATGCGATCACCTTCCCCTGGGGCTCGCTCGGCCTGTTCGGCATCGACAAGGTCGTCAAGTACCACCTCGACACGCCGCTCTACGTGACGCCCTTCGTCTGGGTCATGAACAAGGCAAAGTACGAGGCGATGTCGCCGGCGCAGAAGAAGGTTATCGACGACCACTGCACCACCGAATGGGCGGAGAAGGTCGCCACGCCCTGGGCCAACTTCGAAGCCGCCGGGCGCGGCAAGATCGCCGCCGAGCCGGGCCACGTGATGGTCGAGCTCAAGCCCGACCAGCTTGAAGCCTGGCGCAAGGCGGTCGCACCGGTGGTCGGCGACTGGGCAAAGGGCGCCGAGAAGGCCGGAGCCGACCCGAAGCAGGTGCTCGACGCGCTGCACCAGAGCCTGGTGAAGTACAAGTCCGCGCTCTGATCCCCGGCCAATGAAGCGCAGGCGCCTCACCGACCGGATCATCGAGGTCATCGAATGGATGGCGGCGATCTTCGTCGGCATCGTCGCGGCCGACATCTTCATCTCGGTGATCCTGCGCAAGCTGTTCTCGACCTCGATCCCCGACAGCTACGACTTCGGTCGCCAGCTGCTCGGGATCCTCATCTTCTGGGGCATCGCGGCCACCAGCTACCGCGGCGGGCACATCACGGTCGACCTGGTCTGGTCGGCCGCCGGCCCGCGGATGAAGCGCGTCATCGACATCTTCGCGACGCTGGTGCTGCTCTTTGTCGTGACGGTGCAGACCGCGATGCTCTTCGACAAGGTGCGTTCGACCTACGTCGACAACGTGCTGACCTTCGACCTGAACCTGCCGACCTGGCCACTCGCCGCGGTGGCCTGGATCGGCGACGTCAGCGCCGTCGTGCTGATCGCGATCCGCACCTGGCGATTGATCTTCCAGCCCGAACTGCTGCATGACGAACACCCCGAAGAGCGCGTCCAGGAGTAGCGGGCAATGAGCCTGAGTCCGGACTTCATCGCCGTCGCCGGCTTCGTGATCCTGTTCGTGCTGATGCTGCTGCGCGTGCCGGTGGGCATGGCGATGGGGCTGGTCGGCGTCACCGGCTATGCGCTGATCGCCGGCGTCGAGCCCGCTCTCAAGCTCGTCGGCCAAACCTCGATGCGCACCGTCACGGACTACACCTTCGGCGTGATCCCGATGTTCATGCTGATGGGCGCGCTGGTCTCGGTGTCGGGAGTGAGCAAGGAGCTGTTCCGTGCCGCCGATGCCTGCATCGGCCACCTGCGCGGCGGGCTGGGCATGGCGACTGTGCTCGCCTGTGGCGGGTTCGCGGCGATCTGCGGTTCGTCGGTCGCGACCGCGGCGACTTTCTCGACCGTGGCCTACCCCGAGATGCGGCGCTATGGCTACCCGCAGTCGTTCTCGACCGGCGTCATCGCCGCCGGCGGTACGCTGGGCGCGATGCTGCCGCCTTCGACCGTGCTCGCCGTGTACGCGGTGCTGACGCAGCAGGACATCGGCAAACTTTTCATGGCCGGCATCCTGCCGGGCCTGCTCGCGATGTCGATGTACGTCCTCGCGATCGTGATCATCGTTGCCGTCGCGCCGAACATGCTGCCCGCCGGCCCGCGCCGGCCGTGGAGCGAGCGGCGTGCGGCGCTGAAGGACGTCTGGCCCTCGCTGTTGCTGTTCGTGTTCGTGATCGGCGGGCTCTACGGCGGCCTGTTCACGCCCACTGAGGCCGGCGGCATGGGTGCCGGCGGCGCCTTCATCCTCGGTGTGTTGCGGCGCAAGATCGACCGCCGCAACCTGCGCAGCGCGCTGCTGCAGGCGACGCGGACCGCGGCCGCGGTGTTCACGGTGCTGATCGGTGCGCTGCTGTTCGGCTACTTCCTGACCATCACGCAGGCGCCGCAGAAGCTGACCGAGTTCCTGACCGGTCTGGGCGTCGGCCGCTACGGCGTGCTCGCGCTGATCATGCTGATGTACCTGGTGCTCGGCTGCCTGATGGACGCGATGGCGATGATCATCCTGACCGTGCCGATCATTTTCCCGGTAATCACGCACCTGGGCTTCGACCCGATCTGGTTCGGCATCATCATTGTGATGACGGTCGAGCTCGGGTTGATCCATCCGCCGGTCGGGATGAACGTGTTCGTGATCAAGAGCGTGATCCACGAGGTCAGCTTCACGACCATCTTCAAGGGCGTGATCCCTTTCGTGCTCACCGACATCCTGCGCCTGGTGATCCTGATCGCGTTCCCGATGATTGCGCTCTGGCTGCCGAGCCGGATGTAGCGCGCGTCGGGCGATACTGCGGGCTGTCGTGCCCTACAGGATCGCCCCCATGACCGAGACTCCTCCGTCTGCCCCCGGGTTCACCCGGCGCGAGATCGGCGCTGCCGCGCTTTCGCTGGCGGCAACGGCCGCGCTGCAGGCGCGTGCCGCGACGCCGAAGGACACGCTCGTCGTCGCTATGGCCTTCGACGACATCATCACGCTCGATCCGGGCGAGTCGTTCGAACTCTCCACCGGTGAGCTGCTCGGCAATTGCTACGACCGGCTGATGCGCTTCGACCTGAACGACCCGTCCCGGCTCGTCGCCGACCTGGCGCAGGCCTGGAGCGCGGGCGCCGACGGCCGCACCTACAACTTCGAACTGCGGCCCGGCCTCAAGTTCGCGAGCGGCAACGCGCTCACCGCCGCCGACGTGGTGTTCTCGCTCCAGCGCTCGGTGCTGCTCGACAAGTCGCCAGCCTTCATCCTGACCCAGTTCGGGCTCACGAAGGACAATGTCAAGGACCGCGTCAAGGCGACCGGGCCGCTGAGCCTTAGCTTCCTGACCGACAAGGCCTACGCGCCGAGCTTCGTCTACAACTGCTTGACCGCGAACGTCGCCGCGGTCGTGGACCGCCAGCTCGTGCTCCAGCACGAGAAAGACGGCGACCTCGGCAACGGCTGGCTCAAGACGCACTATGCCGGCTCCGGGCCGCTGACGATCCGCGACTGGCGCGCGAACGAGATCGTCACGCTCGAGCGCAACCCAAACCGCACCGGCACGCAAGCCAGGCTCCAGCGCGTGATCTACCGGCACGTCAAGGAGTCGACGACCCAGCGCCTGATGCTGGAGAAGGGCGACATCGACATCGCGCGCAACCTGAGCCCGCAGGACCTGGCCGCGCTGGGCGCGAACAAGGCACTGCGCACTACCTCTACCGCCAAGGGATCGGTCTACTACTTCAGCCTGAACCAGAAGCACCCGATCCTGTCCAAGCCCGAGGTGCGCGAGGCCTTCAAGTGGCTCGTCGACTACCAGACGATAGGCGCGACGATCATCAAGAACATCGGTGTGGTGCACCAGAACTTCCTGCCGCGCGGCCTGCTCGGCGCGAGCGAGGACAACCCGTTCAGGCTCGACGTCGCGCGCGCGAAGGCGTTGCTCGCGAAGGCTGGGCACCCGAACGGCTTCAAGGTCACGATCGACATGCGATCGATCCAGCCGATCCAGGGCATCACCGAGGCGATCCAGCAGAGCGTCAAGCTCGCCGGCATCGATTTGCAGATCCTGCCCGGCGACGGCAAGCAGACCCTGACGAAGTATCGTGCTCGCCAGCACGAGATCTACATCGGCAACTGGGGCGCCGACTACTGGGACCCCAACACCAACGCCGACACCTTCGCGAGCAACCCCGACAACGGCGACGACGCGCAGAACAAGCCGCTCGCATGGCGCAACGCCTGGGCGATCCCGGAGCTGACGAAGAAGACCGCGACCGCTGTGCTCGAGCGCGACAGCACGAAGCGCGCGAAGATGTACCAGGACATCCAGGCCGAGTTCCGCCGCACGAGCCCGTTCGTGATGATCTACCAGCAGACCGAGGTCGCCGCCTACCGCGCCGGCGTCGCCGGCCTGAGGCTCGGGCCGACCTCGGACACGACCTACCTGTTCAACGTGAGCAAGACCTAGCGTGGGAGCGGCCAAGGCCCTGGGCCGTTTCGTCGCCGTCGTCGTCCTCACCTATGCCGGGCTGCTCGCCGTCACCTTCTTCATCGGCCGGGTGATCCCGGTCGACCCGGTGCTCGCGATCGTCGGCGACCGCGCACCCGAGAACGTGGTCGCGCGCGTGCGCGAAGAGCTCGGCCTGAACAAGCCGCTATACGTGCAGTTCGCAATCTACGTCGACCGTGCCTTGCACGGCGACTTTGGCACCTCGGTGCTGACCTCGAACCCGGTGCGCGACGACATCGCGAAGGCCTTCCCGGCGACGCTGGAGCTCGCCACAGCGGGCATCGTGCTCGGCGCCGGGCTCGGCGTGCCGCTGGGCGTCTGGGCGGCGGTGCGGCGTGGCGGCGCGGCCGACCACGCGGTGCGCGTGATGGGGCTGGTCGGCTACTCGGTGCCGATCTTCTGGCTCGGGCTGATGGCGCTGGTGCTGTTCTACGCCAAGCTCGGCTGGGTCGCCGGGCCGGGGCGCATCGACGTCGGCTACGAGTACTCGGTGACGCCGGTGAGCGGGCTGATGCTCGTCGACACCGCGCTCGCGGGCCAGTGGGATGCGTTCGCGAACGCACTCTCGCACCTGCTGCTGCCGGCGGCGCTGCTGGGTTACTTCTCGCTCGCCTACATCAGCCGGATGACGCGCTCTTTCATGCTCGAGCAGCTTGGCCAGGAGTACGTGGTCGCGGCGCGCGCCAAAGGGCTGAGTGAGGCGCGCATCGTCTGGCGCCACGCGCTGCGCAACGCAATGGTGCCGCTGGTGACGGTGATCGCGCTGTCCTACGCCGGGCTGCTCGAGGGCTCGGTGCTCACCGAGACAGTGTTTTCGTGGCCCGGGCTGGGCCTGTACATCACGAATTCGCTGCAGAACGCCGACATGAATGCGGTGCTCGGCGGCACGCTTGTCGTCGGCAGCGTGTTCATCGCGCTCAACCTTGCGAGCGACCTGCTCTACCGGGTGCTCGACCCGAGGACACGCGCCCGATGATCGCCTGGCAGGACTGGCTGCTGACTGAACACCCGCGGTCGCGCCGGCAGGCGGCGCTCGGCCGCGCGTACGCCGGTTGGCGCAACTTCGCGCGCAACCGACTTGCGATGGTCGGCCTCGCGATCGTGCTCGGGCTGGTCGCGCTGGCGCTGTTTGCGCCGCTGCTCGCGCCCGACTCGCCGACCGTCGGCGACCTCGCGCATGCGCGGCTGCTCGCACCGTCGGTGGCGCACTGGTTCGGCACCGACGACCAGGGTCGCGACATCCTCTCGCGCGTGATCTGGGGCTCGCGCATCACGCTGCAGGTGGTGGTGCTGGTGGCGGTGCTGGCGGCGCCGATCGGGCTGCTCGTCGGCACGGTGGCGGGCTATGCCGGCGGCTGGCTCGATGCGGCGCTGATGCGCGTCACCGACATCTTTCTCGCGTTCCCGCGCCTGATTCTCGCGCTCGCCTTCGTCGCCGCGCTCGGCCCGGGGATCGGCAATGCGGTGCTCGCGATTGCGATCACCTCGTGGCCGCCGTACGCGCGCATCGCGCGCGCCGAGACGCTGACGTTGCGCCAGGCCGACTACATCAGCGCCGTGCGCCTGATCGGCGCGAGCCCGGCGCGCATCGTGCTGCGCCACATCGTGCCGCTGTGCCTGTCGAGCGTGATCGTGCGCGTGACGCTGGACATGGCCGGCATCATCCTCACCGCCGCCGGGCTGGGCTTCCTCGGCCTGGGCGCGCAGCCGCCGAGCCCCGAATGGGGCGCGATGATCGCCAACGCGCGCCAGTTCGTGCTCGACCAATGGTGGGTCGCGGCCGCGCCCGGCGCCGCGATCTTCGTCGTCAGCCTGGGTTTCAACCTGCTCGGCGACGGGCTGCGCGACGCGCTCGACCCCAAGGCCCAGCGCTAGCCGCGCCGGCGCAGCCGGCCCCTATACTGCGTCCCCCGTCGTGGCCAGGGACCCGCATTCGACGCGTCGACGCCCGCATGAACGCCAACTCGCCGCTGACGCAGCTCGGCCGCTACCGCATCGTCAAGGTGCTCGGCCGCGGCGCGATGGGAGTCGTCTACGAAGGGCTGGACCCGCGCCTCGAGCGGCCGGTTGCGATCAAGACCATTCTCAAGGGCCACCTGCTCGACGAGACGCTGGCCGACGAGTACTCGGCCCGCTTCGTGCGCGAGGCGCAGGCCGCCGCGCGGCTGAACCACCCGAACATCGTCACCGTGTTTGACTTCGGCGAGCAGGGCGAGGTCGCCTATCTGGTGATGGAATTCATCCGCGGGCGCGAACTCGCCGAAGCTTTTGATCGCGGCGAGCGCTTCGCGCTGTCCGAGGCGCTGCGCATCATGGGCGAGCTGCTCGACGCGCTCGCCTATGCGCACGCGCAAGGCGTTGTCCACCGCGACGTGAAGCCAGCGAACGTGATGATCGACACCGGAGGCCGCGTCAAGCTCACCGACTTCGGTGTCGCCCGTCTCACCGACGCCGGCCAGGACCGCACCGCGCCGGGCACGATGGTCGGCACGCCGAGCTACATGTCGCCCGAACAGATCCAGGGCTTGCCGGTGGGCTCGCGTGCCGACCTGTTCGCCGCCGGGATCGTCCTCTACCAGTTTCTCACCGGCCAGCGCCCGTTCGCCGGAAGCGGCCCGTTCGCGATCCAGAAACAGATCGTCCACGACGACCCGCCACCACCGAGCCAGCGCGACCCGGCGCTGCCGCCCGTGTTCGATGCGATCGTCGCACGCGCCCTGGCCAAGTCGCCCGACGATCGCTTCGAGTCTGCGGCGACCTTCGCTGCCGCGCTACGCGCGGTCCCGCTGGGCGCGCCCGAAGCCGCGCCGGCCGCGGTGAAGGCTCCGGCGCCGACCGAGCTCCGGCTCGACCCCGACGCGACCGTGATCCGAAGCGTCGCGCCGGCGCCTGCACAGGCGCACGTGCATGTACCTCTGCCTGCACCTTTGCCTGCACCCCTAACGGCACCCGTACAGGCACCCGTACAGGCACCCGCACAGGTGCCCGCAGCCGTCCGCCCAACGCCTGCGGTCGACCACGGGGTTGCAGGCATGAACCGGTCCGAGCACAAAGTGCGGCCGCCGAGCGTTGCCGCGGCAGCGGCCGCACCGCGCTGGGGGCGTCGGCTCGTCGTCGGCGCAGTGCTGGGCGCGATCGCCCTCATCGGCGGATATTTCGTCGCGCCGCGGTCGCCGGAACCCGAGCGCGCCGCGGAGCGGCCAGCGCCGGCGGCAGACCGGGTCGTCCCGGCGCCGGTGGTGTCGATCCCCGCAGCCGTGCCCAGGCTGGAGGTGCCGAAGGCTGACGCGCCGCAGGATGCAGTGCAGACGGCAGCCGTGCCGACGAAGGCAGCGCAGAAGGCTTCGGTGCCGACCCCCACGTTGTTGGTGACGAAGAAGCCCATACCGGCGCCGCGCGACGAGCGCGCTGTGGCACCATTTTCGAAGGGGGTGGATTCGCGTTGCGCCGATCTGGCGGCACGAATGCAGCTCGGCGAGCCTTTGTCGCCCGATGGCCAGGCCTTCTTCGACAAGGAGTGCAAGCGATGAACGAGCTCTGCGGTGTTGCGATGCAGGACCGCCGGCGCCTGGCCGCGGCGCTGACGCTGGCAACCGCAGTTGCGGTCGCCGGATGCGCCGCATGGTCGAACCGCACGCCGGCTCCGGCCGCCGCGGCGCCGGCGGCCGTCGTGGCGAGCACGCCGCCGCCCGCGCCGACGATCGCTGCCGCGCCCGCGCCGCCGTCCGCGCCGGTGCCGCCGGCACCGCCGCCGATCCTGCCCTACGACGAAGCGGTGCTTAGCGCCGCGAATAACCTGCTCGGCAAGGCGCAGCTGCCTGCGACGCCCGGCGTGCGCCACACCATCGTCATCGACCCGCTCATCGACGGCCTGACCGGCGCTCAGTCGACCGCGACCCAGGCGATGGGCGCACGCATCGTCGAGCTGATCCGTGAGCGCTACCCGCAGTACGAGGTCAAGCCCTTCACACCGGGCTCGGTCGCGCAGTCGCCGCTGGTGCTGGTCGGCACCTTCACCGGCGTCAACAAGGAGCGCAAGACCGAGGGCGAGCGCGTCGCCTACCGCATCTGCCTCGGGCTGGCCGACCTGAAGACCGGCAAGCTGGTGAGCAAGGGGCTCGCCTTCGCGAGTGCGGTTGGCGTGATGCTCGCGCCGACGCCGCACTTCCGCGACGCGCCGGTAGTGGCGGACGACGCGGCGACGACGGGTTACATCAAGACCTGCCAGGGCACCAAGGCCGGCGACCCGATCAACCCGCTCTACATCGATCGCATCCTGGCGGCGACGATGATCAGCGAGGCGATGGACGCCTATGGCGCCGGCCGCTACAAGCAAGCGCTGTCGCTGTACGAGAACGTGCTCGAGGTGCCGGCCGGGCGACAGCTGCGCACCTACACAGGGCTGTACCTGACGAACTGGCGCCTTGGCCACAGGGACGCCGCGGCCAAGGCCTTCGCCGAGATCGTCGATCAGGGGCTGGACAGCAAGCGGCTGGGCGTCAAGTTCCTCTTCAGACCGGGTTCGACGGCGTTCTGGTCCGACCCCCGGTCCGGCGCGACGCCCTACCCGCTGTGGCTGGACACGATTTCGAGCGAGGCCGGCCGGCGCCAGGCCTGCCTCGAGGTCGTCGGCCACACCAGCGCCACCGGGCCCGAGCCGCTGAACGAGCGTCTGTCGCTGCGCCGCGCCGAATACGTCAAGCGCCAGATCGAACAGGACGCACCGGTGCTTGCCCGGCGCATGATCGCCAGTGGCGTGGGTTCGCGCGAGACGCTGGTCGGCAACGGCCGCGACGATGACTCGGACGCGCTCGACCGGCGCGTCGAATTCAGGGTCATCGGCTGCTAGCGTCCGGAGGGCCCGCTCGCGCCGGATCGGCACTCAGCGTCGGTCGATCACGACTTCCATGTACTCGCAGGGCAGCACCAGCGTGGCGTCTCCCGACCGGTTGCCCCGGGCCAGCAGGGCCAGCAGGTCCTGCGTGAAGGCCTCCAGCCGGCCGGCGTCGAGTGCGGCAAAGGTCTTGTGCATCGGGCCGTAGTAGGTGCGGAAGACCTCGATCCAGTGCGCCGGCGAGCGGTAGCGGAAGGTGAACTCGCGCCGAGTCGTGCGGATCTCCCTCGCGCTGGTGCCGAAGAGCTCGTTGAGGCGCGCCTGCGTGCCCCATAGCCCCGGCGACTTGACGCCCGGCGGCGGTGGGACATAGCCGGCGATCGTCCGGAACAATTCCCCGATGAAGCTCTCGGGCGTCCAGTTGGCCAAGCCGATCTTGCCGCCGGGCCGGCAGACGCGCGCGAGCTCGGCGGCCGCCTGATCCTGGTTCGGCGTGAACATCACGCCGAAAGTGGACATCACGACATCGAACGACGCGTCGGCGAAGGGCAGGTTCTCGGCGTCGGCTTCCTGGAACCGGACCTGGTGNCCTTCGGCCTGCGCGCGCGCACGTCCGGACTCGAGCAGCGTGGGCACGTAGTCGGTAGAGNTCACGTCGCACCAGCGGCGCGCGGCCGCGAGCGTGGCATTGCCGTTGCCGGCCGCAACGTCGAGCACGCGGCTTCCGGCTCGCAGGTCGAGCGCCTCGCACAGCTGCTCGCCGACGATCTGCAAGGTGGTGCCGACGATTGCGTAGTTGCCGGTGCCCCAGACAGCCTGCTGGCGCGTCTTGACGGCGGCGAGGTCGGTTGCGGGTGAGGGCGTCGAGATCACTGCGGACATGATGGTGTTCCTCGGACGGGCCGCAATGGAATTGACGACGCGCTGCCGCGGCCCGCTGTGCGGCGCGTCGACCAGGGCTTCGCGTTCCGTGGTCAGCGCCGCACCACGTCGCCGTCAGCGAAAACAGGAACGCGACCACCCCGTTCTGCGTCTTCGCGTCGAATTCGTTCTTGGCCATCGCCGCGATGATGTCGTCGGTCGTCGCGAGCAGCTCCCGCTCGCTGACGTTCATGCCCCGATGGACCGACAACGGTCCGCGCGAGGTGTAGGCCTGCGGCCCGTCGCGGCCGGCGCAGGCGAACTCGACCGGATGGCGCTCGAGTGTGGCGCGGTCCTTGTCGTGCTCGACGCGAGTGCGGATGAGCGGATTGCGGTAATGGGTTGTCTACGATGTCGGTCACGAGGTGCATGACGCGGAGCTCGCCGCCGAGGTGCTCGAAGAGACTTGCCGTCATGGTGATGCTCCTTCTGACCAGGGCGCGGCGCCTGCCGGGAAGGAACGCCGCCGTCGTTGCCGTGGCCGGGCCCGGTGGCCGTTCGACCGGTCGCAATTCGACGCCGCGGACGATGACGTCTGGTCCCGCAAAGCGGGACAAGGAGCGGGACAAGCTCATTAAGATCGCCGTCTGCGGGCCGCGGAGGGTCAGGCAAGATGGACGACCGGACGCATTCGTTTGGCTACTGGTTGCGGCGTCGACGCAAGGCGCTGGACCTGACCCAGGACGCGCTCGCCCAGCGGGTGAGCTGCTCGAGCTTTTCGATCCGCAAGATCGAAGCCGACGAGCGTCGCCCGTCGCGGCCGCTCGCGCAGCGGCTCGCCGCGGCACTGGCGGTTCCCGAGGACGAGAGGCGTGATTTCCTCGACGCGGCTCGTGCGCTGCGCGGTGTCGACCGGCTGCGCCTGGATTCGGCGCCGGTCGGCTCCGGCGCACACGTCGTATCGTCCACGGGCCCGTCAGAGCCGGTCCCGGTCGTGCTCGACCTGCCCTCCGGNGCCGTCAACGACCCAGCGCCGTTCGTCGGACGCGGCCACGAGCTTGAGCTGCTCGTCGGGATCGTCGAGCGGCTCGGCGATGGCGAGGGTTGCACAGTGCTGGTCGAAGGCGAACCAGGAATCGGCAAGAGCCGATTGATGCGTGAAATCGCGCTCCGGGCGCGCACGCGCCGGCTGCCGACGTTGGCGACGAACTGCTACGAGATCGAACGCGCGACGCCGTACCAGCCGGTGATCGACCTCGTCACGCAGGCCCTCGACCTCGTCGCCGACGCCGCGCTGCGCGCGATCGCACCGGTCTCGCTCGCCGAACTCGCGGCGCTGGTGCCCGAGATCGGCGAGCGCATCGCCGGGTTGCCGCAGTTGTCGAACGACTTCCCCGAGGCCCGGCGTGCGCGGCTGCCGCGCGCGGTGGACCAGTTGCTCGAGGCCGCGCGCGGCGGCGGGCCCGGGCTGCTCGTCGTCGACGACATCCAGTGGGCCGACGACGCCAGCGCGCAGGTGCTCCAGTACATCGCGCGCCACGCCGCCCAGCGCCCGGTGCTGCTGATCTGTGCCTGCCGCGACGACGAAATCGCCGCCGACGAGCGCGTCGCGGGCCGGGTCGAGGCCCTGTGCCGCGAGACCGACGCGCTGCGCCTGCCGCTGACCCGGCTCGGCGGCGCGGATACCGAACGTCTGGTGACGGCGTTCGCTGATCCGGGCCTGCGCGCAGCCGGGCTGGCCGAACGGCTGCATCGCGAGACCGAAGGCCATCCGTTCTTCCTGATCTCGATCCTGCAGTCGCTGCGCGAAGGCGAGGCACAGCTGGCGCCCCGGCCGAGCGGCGAACCCGGATGGCTCCCCGATGCGCTGCGCGCTGCGGTGCGTGTGCGCCTTGCGCATGTGCCCGCGGCGTACCGACCATTGCTCGAGACCGCCGCTGTGCTCGGCCGGCGCTTCGACTTCGATACGCTGCTCGATGTCAGTCGCGAGCCCGAGGCGGAACTTCTCGAGGCCGTCGAGGCGCTCGTCCGGCGCCGCCTGCTGAACGAGGAGCCGCAGGGCGGGGTCTTCGACTTCGGCCACGACAAGATCCGCGAAGTGGTCTACCGCGATATCGGCGGCACGCGCCGGCGGATGCTGCACCGGACGGTGGCCGAGGCGCTGGAGCGTCGCGGCGACGGCGCGGCGCACGAACGCGATGCGCGGCTCGCAGAGCACTTCGAGCGCGCGCAGGTCTGGGCCAAGGCGCTGCACTACCTCGTCCTCGCCGGCGAACGCTCGCAGGCGCTGTTCGCGATGCGCGCTGCACTGCACTGGCTGGACCGGGCTGTCGCACTCGCCGAGGCTCACCCCGATTCGTTCGACGAGCGCCAGCGCCTGGCGCTCCACGAGCGGCGCGGGGCGGCGCGCGCGCAGGCCGGCCAGACACGCGGCGCGGTGACCGACATGCGCCTGGTCGTCGACGCGGCGCGCGCGGCCGGCGAGCGCGAACGCACGCGCGACGCGCTGGTCCGGCTCGGCATGGCCTACCGGCGTGCCGACGCGTATGACGACGCGAGCGATTGCCTCGCCGAGGCGCTGGCCGAGTCGCGCGCGATGTGCGACGAGCGCAACGCCGCTGATACGCTATACCACCTGGGTACGGTCGCGTGGAGCAGCGGGCGCAACGACGAGGCCATCCGCTTCCACCAGCAGGCGGTCGAGATCTGCGAGCGCAATGGCTTCATGGATCTGGTCGCGGTGCAGGCCTACCACGGCCGCGGCGAAGCGTACTTCGCGAATGCGGAACCGGCGGCGGCGATCGAGTGCTACACGCGCTCGCTGCAGCTCGCACGCGGCATCGGCGACCGCAGCTACGAGTCCGAGAACCTGATGATGATCGGCCACGCCTGGGTTGGNGCGAAGGGACTGGGCAACTACGCGCGCGCGGTCGCCCACTTCAAGACCGCGCTCGATATCGCGCGCGCAGCGGACCTGCAGTGGCATCTCGGGCCGACGCTTCTCGGGCTCGAGCATGTGCGAGCCTGCACCGGGGCATACGGCCAGGCTTGGTCGGCGATGCAGGAGACGTTGCGCTGGCTCGAGCGCCTCGGACAGGTGCGCTACCAGCTCATCGCGCACGACTTCCTCGCGCAACTGCTGCTCGATCTGGACCTGAACGAGGCGGCAGTCGAGCAGCTCGAGCGCGGCCTGGCCGTCGGCGACGAGACCGGCATCCGGTTCTGGCGCCCGACGATCGAGGCCCAGCTCGCGGTCGCGCGCATGCGCCTGGGCGAGCGCGACGCCGGCTCGGCTCTGCAGGACCTGGTCGACCGGACGCGTTGCAGCTCGGAGCGCTATCTGACGGTCCGCTGCCTCGATGCGATGGCCGAGATCGCACTCGCGGCGGGCGAACCATCGCTCTGTCGCGCCCATGCGGACGAGCTGATCGCGATCGCCGAGCCGAGCGGCATGCGCGAGATCGAGGCCGGCGCGCGGCGCTGGCGTGGCGAGGCCTGGCTGATGGAGCGCGAATGCACGTCGGCCCGGTTCGAGTTGGTGCGCGCCGCCACGCTGGCACGGGCCGGCGGTCGTCTGCGTCTGCAACGTGACGTCGAGGCCGCGCTGGCGCGCCTGGCCGCGACGCAGGACCGGGCCGATGCTGCGCGGCGCCACCGCGAGCGCGCGGACCGGATGACGCGGACCATCGCCGACAGCGTCGTTGGCTCGGATCTCGACGGCCGGCGCGGCTGACCGGCGAGTCGCGCTCGCCGGCCGGTCGGCGGCGTCGTGCGATCGTTGTCTAATATCGGAAATTCAGATGCTGCTGCATGAGCCCATTGCTCTCCGTCGATGACCTGCGCGTCGCCTACCCGTCGCGCGAAGGCGGCGTCATCGAGGTCGTGCGCGGCGTCTCGTTCACGCTCGGCCGCGAGCGCCTGGGCATCGTCGGCGAATCGGGTTCGGGCAAGAGCCAGACCGGGCGCGCGATCCTCGGCCTGACGGCGCCCGGCGCGCGGGTGAGCGCCAGGCAGCTGTCGTTCGGCGGCATCGACCTGCTGCATTGCCCGGCGCGCGAACGCCGCGCCTTGCGCGGCGCGCGCATCGCGATGGTGCTGCAGGACCCGAAGTACTCGCTCAACCCGGTGATGCGCATCGGTGCGCAGATCGCCGAGACGCTGTGCGCACACCGGCCGGTGTCGGCACGCGACGCGCGGGCCGAGATGCTGCGCGCGCTCGCCGCGGTGCAGATCGACGACCCCGAGCGCGTCGCCCGCCTGTACCCGCACGAAGTCTCGGGCGGCATGGGCCAGCGCGTGATGATTGCGATGATGTTGATCGCCGGACCCGAACTGCTGATTGCTGACGAGCCAACCTCGGCGCTCGACGTCACCGTGCAACTGCAAGTGCTCGCGATCCTGGACCGGCTCGTCGTCGAACGCGGCATGGGACTGATCTTCGTCTCGCACGACCTGCGTCTGGTGTCCTCGTTCTGCGATCGCGTGCTCGTGATGTACGCCGGCCGAGTCGTCGAGGAGATCGCCGCGGCCGAGCTGTCACGGGCGAAGCACCCCTACACGCAAGGCCTGCTGAACTGCCTGCCGCGTCTCGGTGCGTCCCGGCACCCGCTGCCGACGCTCGAGCGCCGCCCCGAATGGGCCCTGGCGTGAGCGCGCCGGGCCGCTCCCGAGCGCGAATCCCGGAGCGTGCAGCGCGGAGGGTTTTCTGGTGAAAACGCTCTCTGCGACGCAGCCGGCTCTGGGCCTCGCGGTCGAGGGTCTGCGCGTCGCCTTCGACGGCTTCGTCGCGGTCGACGGTGTCTCGTTCGAGGTCGCGCCGGGTCAGAGCTTCGGCATTGCCGGCGAATCGGGGTCAGGCAAGAGCACGGTGCTGCGAGCGATCTGCGGCCTCGCGCCGCTGGCCAGCGGCCACGTCCGGCTGACCGGCGCGGGCACATTGCCGGCGCCGGGGAGCAAGCCGTTCCGCCGTCTCGTGCAGATGGTGTTCCANGACCCCTACGGCTCGCTGCACCCGCGCCAGACCGTGGACCGGCTGCTCGCCGAACCGCTTGCGATCCACGNCCTCGGCGACGCCGAGGCGCGCATCGAGCGCGCGCTGGCCGACGTCGGTCTGGGGCACGGCTTTCGCTACCGCTACCCACACCAGCTCAGCGGAGGACAGCGTCAGCGCGTCGCGATCGCGCGCGCCCTCATCCTCGAGCCGCAGCTGCTGCTGCTCGACGAGCCGACCTCGGCCCTCGATGCCTCGGTCCAGGCCGAGGTGCTGAACCTGCTCGAGGCCTTGCGCGAGCAGCGGCACCTGAGCTTCCTGATGGTCAGCCACGACCTCGCGGTGCTCACGCACCTGTGCGGGCGGCTGATGGTCATGCAGCGCGGCCGCAGCGTCGAGGAGGTCGACGCCGCCGACCTCGCGGCGCAGCGGGTCGCCGCCGACTACACCCGAACCCTGATGAACGCGTCCGCGGGCTTCCGCCGCGCCGCCCCCACCGCATGAACACACCACCCATTGATTCCGCAGCGCTCTACAAGGTCAGCGTCGAGTTCGGCGACTGCGACCCCGCCGGCATCGTCTACTTCCCGAACTTCTTCCGCTGGATGGACGCCGCGAGCCGGCACTGGTTCGTCCACCGCGGGCTGCCGACATGGCGCGAGACCGAGGCGCGCTGGGGCGTGATCGGCACGCCGATCGTCGACGCACACTCGAAGTTCTTCAAGGCCGCGATGTACGGCGAGCGCCTCGCGATCGAGACCACGGTCGCCGAGTGGCGCACGAAGAGCTTCGTCCAGCGCCACCGCATCTGGCGCGACGCCGACCTGCTCGTCGAGGGCACCGAGGTGCGCGTGTTCGCCGCGCGCGGCGAGGGCGGCGCCGGCATCCGCGCGGTCGCGGTGCCGGACGAGGTGCGCGCGCTGGGCTGACGCGGCGGCGCGTCGCTCAGGCCGCGGCGCGGGCCTCGGAGCCGGTGCCCAGGATGCGGTCGAGCGCGGTCTCGAGCGCTGCCACCGAACGCTCCACGTCGGCCAGCTTGTCCAGGCCGAACAGGCCGACGCGGAAGGTCTTGAAGTCGGCCGGCTCGTCGCAGCGCAGCGGCACGCCGGCGGCCGTCTGCAGGCCTTCGGCGAGGAAGGCTCGGCCGCTATGCAGGCCGTCGTCGTCCGTGTAGCTGACGACCACACCCGGGGCCTGGAAACCCTCGGCGGCGACGCTTCGCAGGCCGCGTGCGGCGAACACCGCGCGCACGCGCCGGCCGAGCAGCAGCTGGCGTTCGCGCAGCACCTCGAAGCCGGTCGCGCGCGTCTCGAGCATCGCGTCGCGCGTCTGCGCGAGCGCGTCGGTGGGCATCGTCGCGTGGTACGCGTGGCCGCCGCCTTCGTAGGCTTCCATGATCTGCAACCACTTCTTGAGGTCGATCGCGAAGCTGGTGCTGGTGCACTCGTCGATCGCCTTGCGCGCGCGCTCGCCGAGCATCACGAAGGCGCAGCAGGGCGAGCCGCTCCAGCCCTTCTGCGGCGCGCTGATCAGCACGTCGACGCCGGTTGCGCGCATGTCCACCCAGCAGGCGCCGGAGGCGATGCAGTCGAGCACGAACAGCCCACCGACCTCGTGCACCGCGTCGGCCACCGCACGCAGGTAGGCGTCGGGCAGCATCATCCCGGCGGCGGTCTCGACATGCGCGGCGAACACGGCCGCCGGGCGCTGTGCGCGAATCGTCGCGACGACCTCGTCGAGCGGTGCCGGCGCGAACGCCGCCTGGCGCCCGGGCGCGACCACGCGCGCCTTCAGCACCGTCTCTTCGGACGGGATGCGTCCCATCTCGAAGATCTGTGTCCAGCGGAAGCTGAACCAGCCGTTGCGCAGCACCAGCACCTTGCGCTCGGTCGCGAACTGGCGCGCCACCGCTTCCATGCCGAAACTGCCGCTGCCGGGAACGACGATTGCGGAATGCGCGCCGTAGACGTCCTTGAGCGTGGCGGAGATGTCGCGCATCACCTGCTGGAAGCGCTGGGACATGTGGTTCAGCGCACGGTCGGTGAAGACGACCGAGTACTCGAGCAGGCCGTCGGGGTCGACATCGGGCAACAGGCCGGGCATGGGTTTCTCCTAGGGCGGTGGACGCTATCGGGGCCGGCAGCTTATCACCGGGCCGCGGCGCCGTGCGGCCGTGCCCGAAGTCGCCATGCCGCGGCCGCGGCAGGAATCGCTGCGTCAACGCAAGGCGTCGTTGTCCCGCTTCGGCTACTCTGTGCCAATGGCGTGGGCCGACTTTGCAGGCCCGTAACCAAGGAGCTGACCATGCGCAAGATCTGGTTCGGGTTGTGCCTGTTGCTCGCTGCCGCGATGCCCGCGTCCGCGCAGTTGTCGATCCAGTTCTCGACCCCGGGTCTGAGCATCGGCATCAACGTGCCGGTCTATCCGAGGCTGGCCCTGATCCCGGGCTATCCCGTCTATTACGCGCCGTCGCTGCAGGCGAACTT
>JGI20214J51650_10000986_pt1 | contig 17995 bp, 23 predicted proteins | sample WetSurMetagenome_FD_51650 | JGI IMG/M metagenome (IMG submission 51650) | reverse complement strand
TGCGTGTTGCGATAGGAATGACATGTTCAGCGTAACTGCTCCAATTTATTACAGTTACTATTGTAAAATGCGTGTTGTTCTTGGTGTTGCAATTTCCGAGTTTTTCTAATTTCTTTAAACGAGTATAGAGCGCAGATGGTTTTTGCTTCAATTTCTTGGCTACTGCGTACCGTCCGAAGATCATCTGACCAGGATCTAGCCATACCTCGGTATTTCCTCTTCCCGTCTTCACCGATACCCACCCGGCCTCACTTCTGGCCTTCAGTAGTATGTAAGACCACAGATGCCAGAGCTCAGGATTACTGAATACTCGACTATCGAGACTTTTGCGCCAGAAAGGGACGAAACCTCGTTCCATAGCTACCAGCCACGCGGTGAGACAATATGGTTGACACCGCTATCGTGAAAATGAATCATTTTCGTAGCCTCACATAGATTTTTCACCATCCCAAGCCGCCCGTGCCGGACGCAACCCTTCGCGGACGCTGGCGTTTTCATAGGTTACTCAGCAACCCTTCCCGAGTCGGATGTGCTGCGACGCCTCCTGCTGGCTGTCCATTCATCGAGGGATTCGTCGGTGTAGAAGATCTTCCCCCCAAATTTGTAGTACGCCGGCCCACCACCAGTAACACGCCACTTTTCCAGGGTTCGCTCGGAAACGCTCAATCGGGTTGCGGCAGCTCGTGTGGGGAAGAAGATTGTCATTGCTCTTCTCCCGTCTCAAAACAATCGGACGGCCCGAGTCCCAACACTTTGCCAATCGCAATTACACGTGCATCATTGAACTTCGGGATTTCGATGCCACATAGCAGGCGAGAAAGTACAGTTGGATGTAGACTGGCCTCGTGGGCAATCACATAAGCCCTCTTTGGGCTCAGCTTCACCGCTTTCTTTAGCCTCTGACTCACCATGTGCATCCCCTTTCCTTGCTTTCAGAAAAATCTTTCTTCCAGACAGGAAAAAAGGAAAATAAGGGCATGGCTTATTTTTGAAGCTAAGAATGGAATTAGGGGTGGGTCTATAGATTGGCCTTAGATTGAAGTGTAGGTCCTTTTCATCAATGCATGAAGCCCCAGAGATTCACTTCAGAGCTCTATCGCAACTGCTTATTCTAATTTTGTTCATCCATTCTTATAAATATCAATAGCATCCTCACACGGCGTCCATTTCCCTTGATCGCCGCTGGACAGTGCATCCTGGAAGTGTTCAAAACATTGCTTATCAGGGCATTCCATGCATAGTGTTTGAAGATTCTCTATCGTTAGCCTCGCTATCGTACTGGCCAGAGGGTCTGCTTCTAAATCGACCAGCAAACCTTCATCGAGTACATGCCACTCTTTTCTTTTGACATGATCTTGATTTATATAGGCTTCGTTAAATAAGGAAGGCTCCTTTTGTGACCCCCACAACTTGATCTCTTGAATCAAACCCAGTGCGGCAGGCTCATATTGCTCATTGTTGATAAGCTTATAGGCCGTACAGAAATGCTTTCTTGCTAGATCTGTTGAGATCCCAACAAGTTTGCCAATTTCAGGAAATGATCTTCTGGCCCTTCTGAGATCCCACACTTTGTAGTGGATAGTATTCTTATCGAAACGGTGTCTTATATTCTTCCGATCGATGCCAGCAACTTCACGGGCTCCCTCTATAAATTCACGGACCTCATCCAAGATTTCTTCTGTTGTCCTGTTTGGGCCAATATCGATCTTGATCTTGATGTAATGCTCATTCCAGATGGGTGATATCTCTACGGAATGAGATCCGGCAAAGATGACGACTTCAGACCCGTCGTCCGTGTGTGTTATCTCCATGGAATGATGAGATTGTTCTGCCTCGGGGTGCTGACTTTCCGGATATTCAAAAACAACAGCCAGCGGCTCTTTGAATATCTCGTAAGAAAGGATTTCGTCCCTATGTATGTCCGTAGATGGATGAAAGATATATTGCAGATTGAACTGCTCAAGGATCTTGTCTATTTCTGAATTCCGTTGGTAAGGTTCTTCCAATCCGTCTTTACTGAATTTGAGTTTCTCACAGAACTCAATGTAGTGACGGTTTCTCCGCAGCCTCTCCCATCGGTCATATAGAAGGCTTTCGAGCCATTCTGTGCTTCCGCCCTTTATTGTGTCATGACTGTTTCGCCCCTTGGTCATGTTCGTTACCCCCTACCAGAGAACCCCACATAAGAGGAATCAGGGCAGGCCGTGTGGGGTGTTTGGCTTTTCGCGGCGTCCCGCTAGCCCTGAATGTTGGCGTTTTAGGATGTTTTCTTCCTCAATTCCACTATATCCCCACGCTGACGGGGTTTGGCATTCATAGCGTCGGAGATCTTCTTACTGACTTTGTTGGCGGCTTGCTTTAGTGGGTCACCAACAAGATGACTATATCGTGCCGTGGTCGCTGGTTGGCTGTGACCGAGTAGAGCCCCGATAAATGGCAGACTGAAACCACTGGCAGCGGCTGCACTGGCGAATGAATGTCGTGCTGCATCATGAATCCGTACGCCTTCTAGGCCAGCCTTCTTCCTAATCCGACCCCATATCTTGGGAAGCCCGACCAGATGAGCACCCGGTTTGATGCCTGGAATCACATAATCCGATCCGACAATCCGGGGCATGTTCTCCAGAACTTCTATTACTGCATCACCGATAGGCACAGCCTTTTGTCCAGTCTTGGAGTCTTGGAGCATCAAGCAGGACCTGTTGTAATCGATGTCCGACCATTTCAGCGTGAGGATTTCAGACAACCGACAACCAGTCAGAACCAGTAACCGTAAAGCTGCAATTGCCTGCGGAAGTTCTTCGTTATTCCGTTGCGCTTCTGCGAGGACCTCCCCGAGTCGTGCCAGTTCATCGCCAGAGAGAAAGCGTTCCTTCTTTTTCTCTTTAAACTTTTCAACGTGCCTGCATGGGTTTGTTGCATCCTGCCGGAGCCCCCACTTCTCGGCAAGACTGAACATTTTGGAAATTAGTGCCAGTGCCCGGTTAGCCTGGTAAGGCGTGTCCTTTAGACCATGATGAAATCGTGCAATATCGGCGCGGGTGATATCGTTCAATTTCCTGGAGGCGAGTGCGGGAAGGATCACTTTTTCAAGCAGGCGCCTGTCTTCCTTTATGCTCCTGGCCTTCTTCTTCACCTGTGCATGTTCCGACAGGTATCTTTCCGAGAATTCCTTCAGGGTAAGATCCTTTCTGCCCACCAACTTATCTTCGGCCGGATCAAGGCCACGTTCAACATCGCCAAGCAGCTTTTTTGCCTCGTCCCGCGCTTCATCCGGTGTCAGTCGTCCATGTAAACCTATGCTATACCTGCGGCTTCGGCCTGATTTGTTGCGGTACTGAATGACATAGGATTTGCTGCCACTCGGCTTTACCCTCAGCCCGAAACCTTTCAATTCCTTGTCCCAGAAGAATTGCTCTTTGTCCACGGGTTCAACGGAATCAACCAGTCTCTTTGTGATCTTCACGAAACCACCCTTTTCGGGCTTTTGGTCACCACTGCCAGCGTCATCGTATTGATTTGAGATCGTTGCCATGACCTTTCCTCCACTTCGGGTAAGCATGAGGTAAGCAAATCAGATCCTTCATCCGCATAAAACCTAGAATATTAGGTAAGCAGGAGGTAAGCAGATGGTAGCGAAAACCGTAGCAAGAGAGCGTAGGAAAGTCAACTGATTCTGTATTAAGTAGTTGTTTTATAGTTATTTTATTACTTGAGCGAAAATGGTCAAAGTGCGAATGACAGATTTGTAATCAGCAGGTTGCGGGTTCAAATCCCATCGCCAGCTCTCAGTTTACAAGGATACTGAATCATCAACGTACGCATAACGTACTTGCAAAACAGAAAAGGCTCATTGGATTTACCCTCCCCGCCTAGTCTCCTTCACTATTGCTTCAGCCTGGGTCCGCAAAAGAAAAGCAAGCCAGAAAGATTTAGGAGTTTCAAAGAAACTACGAACAACTCTGAAGGAAGATCGGCTGGCATCAAGTGGCGATGCCCTCATCAAAACACGATTCCTCAGTAGCACCTCACTCGTTAGGGTATTCGGGACACGTTGCATAACTGCTACTTTTGGGCGCTGTTTTTCGATGATCGCCCTACGGATCTCCTGCACTCTCTCACAGGTGGTATGTTCCCATCGTTCCCGTTCAAGGAAACCGTGACGGGGTTGGCGGAGTTACGAATGCTGCCGCCACCTTGGCGGTCAGAAGTAGAACAAGGCTTTGACGGGTTGATCAATGCTCTCCGCCGAGGTTACCAGGACTCGGAGAGCTTCTCGATGACATCCTTCCGCGACAAGACCCGCGAGCAAAGCTCCCAGCGGTTCTTGTCGGGGTCGACGGTCTCTTTGTACCGGAGTTCGAATACATCACGAGCCTTTTGCCGGAGATGGATGTATTCGTCCATCATGGTTTCGAGGCGCTCGGCGCTTTCGATCCATTCATCTTCGATCGTGTCGGGGAGCCCGCCAAAGATGTCGAACTTGTCTTTTAACCGACGGGACAAAACCTGATAGATCTTCTCGTCCTGGGTCTCGTGGTAGACCAGGTTGAGCATATCGACAGTTCGTCTTGCCTGCCCAAAACGTTTAATCCGCCCGAGGCGCTGTTCAAGTCGGGACGGATTCCATGGCAGGTCTACGTTGATAAGGGTGCCCAAGCTTTGGAGATTGAGACCCTCACAGGCGGCGTCGGTGGCGACCACAAGGCGAATGCTCCGGTTCTTGACTGCCTTTTTGATCTCTTCACGATCTACTGAAGCGAAAGCGTCCCCGCGGAAGATACCGCTCTTACCCGCGCCAGCATAGACTCCTATGGGTTCACCCTCCAAAGACCGAGCCAACTCCGAAGCGACCCAGAAGAGGGTGTCGTAATACTGACTGAAGATGATGCATCCGTGCTGCAGCCAGGTCTTTCCATCGGTCCGATGCGCAGTGAGGAAAGAGTTGACAGCCGCCAGCTTTGGGTCCCGTGCCTCGGGGCGTGAAAGCTCCTCGATGATAGTGCGCAGATGACCCGCTTCGGTCGGAGTTAGTACGCCCAGGGGCTCGACGGCTAAACGTGTGTCGTCGTCATCTTCCAGCGCCTCGCCTCGCAGCATCTTTTCGGCGGTGGCTTTCCCCGAGGCAAAACTTGAACAAATCCGTTGAAGCAGCAACGTCTTCATGAAGCCTGCAGCCTTCGTGCGGTGCTGCAAAGCGGCGGTGAAGGCTTCGGCAGCCTTGTAAGCCAGATCGAAGGGGTGATTGGTCAGCAAACCCAGGCCCTCAAAACTCACGCCCGGATGGGCAACCGGTGGGCCTTTCGGGTTCGGGTGGACCTCCACTGCGACCCTCTCCAGCAGGCCGGCTTCTTCCAGCGTCTGGCGACGGCGGAGAATGGTGTGGCGGACAAAAGGGTTGTGCTCCCGGTAAAATGCCGGCGCGAGCGTCTCCCCTACTGTTTGCTGCTCAAAAAAGCCAAGTGAACCAAAACCCTTGTCGGTAAAGAAGGCATTGTCGGGAATACCGAGCTTCAAGCGCAGACTGGCGAAGTTTGGACCTTCGTCACCTGGAGGAAGAGGGTTGCGCAGCCACTCCCAGGCATCGCGATCGTCGGCCGGTGTTTCATCGCCTTTGACAACCGGCAGCGCCTTCTGCCAATCCACCCAATTGCTGAGCGTCTCACGACCGAGGACGAAGTCCCCGCCGGCGTTGAGAACCCGCATAAGATCCCACACCTCAAAGACCTCAGTCTGAATGGGTGTGGCCGTGCCCAACAACAGATTCTTCGTGTGGGAGCCGATGTGGAGCATGAACTCAAGCAGGTTGTTTGGCTCGGTTTTCCTGTCGCCAAGGCCTCCCCGCCGGCGGGCTCTATGGGCTTCATCGAGAACCACGGTGCCATATTTCCTTTCCAACAAGAAACGCTGCTCTTCCGAGTGGTGAAAGATCAGTCCTGTGGAGACAATGGCTATTCGGAAGGGGCAGCGTACGATGTCTTCCGGACCCCGCGTTTTGATGGTGTGTCCCTGGTGGTCAAGCCAGACCTTCTTGGTGGAGAGCCACACCGCGCTGGGAATGCCGAGTTTGTCCTTGAGCTCCACCTGCCACTGGAGCGTCAGGGTCGACGGACACAAGATGAGAACAGGCCCATCATCGAGCAGTGCGGAGACCATGGCGCTCGCAGCAAGTGAGAGTGTCTTCCCGACACCCACCTCGTCCGCCAGCAACAGCCGGGCTTTTCCGTAAGTCTCACGGTGTTTGAGAAACATCGTGACAAAAGCCCGCTGCCACGACTGGAGTTGCTCACCGCCCCGGTAGATGGGACTCTCGACAAGGGCATCCGCGGGGAGTTCCTCCGGTTTCAGGTCTCCGAAGTGGATCTCGACACGGTCGGCAACGCGCTTGATTTCGTCGACGACGGCGTCCGGGAGGGGGAAGGAGTCCCTCCAGAGCGCCTCGAACTCCTCCTCGACCCATTTCACGCCTTCTGGTGAAGGGTCTTCCCAAAGGATTTCGTAGTTCTGTGCGAAAGCACTCCTGGTTTCGTTGATGGAGCCGAGGAAGCAGGTTTTGGAGCCGTCCGCCAGTTCAATGACACCCGCCTTACCGTGGATGAAGACCCGGTCTTTGGGGACGACGCGAATCTCGACACGGCCGCTGGTCAGCAACTCATGGAGTTTGCGGTAACGGACCCGGTGCAGCAGGGCTTCTACTTCAGCAGGGGCTTCGTTCCACCGCTCCTTCAGGGCCGTCTCGCGAACTTGCTTCGAGACGGCCACATCGGCGGCGTCGAGTTCACTGTTGCAGACAATGCGGACGTGGGGAATATCGGTAATCTCTTCGCCCACCAGTTCGAAAATGGAGCTGCGAAAATAGCCGGCAATGCGCTTGTAGGACTTCGCACCCTTGAGCTTCGCCGCAAGGAAGGCGTGGTGGAGGCGTTGTCGTCGCGAGGAGAACCGGTTGATGATGGTCATGTCGGGTTTGTCCTGCTCGGCTGGGCGGTTGAAGGCCCGCCCCCCTCATAATAAAATGAGCCGATTGAGCCCATAGTGAGCCGTTTGCTTGTCTGGTTTATGTCGGGTTCACCGGAGTTGGTCGCCATGTCGGGTTTGTCCTCCTTTTGTCCTCTCTGGCCCCTTTGTGACCCCTTTGGAAAAGGACAGCTGGATGAGCCGTTTGAGCCCTTTATGAGCCCTTTGGCGACCTGGATTCCTTTGAACCCATTGTGAGCCCTTTGCGGCTCAACACATAGTATGTCCCTTTGCCAGTACGCCCAACCTTGACAAGAACACCAATACTTCGCAGATGCTCAAGATCACGACTTGCCGTAGGTTTTGATACCCGGAAGAGTCGTTGATATTCTTGGTTGTTGATGTGATCGGAGCTGCGAATATGGTGGATCAGATCCTTTTGCCGCTCATTCAAACCTAACTCATCCAAAACCACCCTGGTCAGCCAGTCCCGCCAGAGTGTCTGCACGAACTGCCCCCCGTCCTGACGGAACTCGGGTTCCGGGAGCCCCGCCTCACGGCAGAGGGCAATCATATCGAGGATGCCGCTGCCGGCCTTTTCCACATAACGGGCCAGGAACATGGGTTCGCAGATGAGCGGATTGCGGGGAATCGAGGCGTGAGGCACGCGCAATTGCTCAATGGTCAGCGGCGGCGGCAGCTCACCGGGATTCCAGACCTCCAGCCGATCCGCGAAGAGCATGACCTGCACGCTGGCGTTACTGGTGTAGTCACGGTGCGCCACGGCATTGACAATCGCTTCCGCCACAGCCTCGCGAGGGAACTCATAGTCGACCGGCACCTCCGGCCCCTGTGCACGGGTTCCGACGGCGCGGGTGACCTTGGACATCACAAAGTCCACGGCCTGATCCACCAGGTCGAAGACCGTACCCTTGTAGGTCTGGTAGGAAGGGATAGGCTTGCGCACCTCAGTGCCGTGGAAGTGCAGGCACTTGACTTCTGACGACAGCAGGAATCGCTGGGGATTACTGCCAAACAACAGAACGGCGGCGTGTGTGGGGTGCCCGGCGTCGAGCAGGCCGAGATGGGTAAGTGCCTCTTTCGGCCGAGTATTCACCGCCAGCGCAAATTGCCGTTCCTGGCGTGCACGCCTCAGAAACCAATGCACCTTGTCCTCCGCGAGATCGGCGAACGTTGCCTCGGGACAGGCAGAGGCGTCGAAAGGCTTGGTGCGGAGAACCCCTGTTCGTTCCAGGTGCTCGACCAGGCTGGCATAAAGGGAAGCCGTCAGTTCCGGGATGCTGCCGAACCGGCGGCGGATGAGCTGGCTTCCCGCTTTGCGGATCAGCGCCAGCAGCTTGGGATGGCGGCCTTTGTCGTCGGTGCCTTTGATGAAAATCAGGCGCGTCTTGCCCCGGTTCGTCGCCCGGTCAAACTCGCGCTCCGTCGGGGATATGCCTTCTGCGTCTTCAAAACCGTATTCCTTGCCGAACAGACCGACATAAACCGAGCAGCGATCCACCTCGTCAAGATAGACTTCGTCCGCTCGACGGTCGCTGGCGGGCAAATCCTCAAACACGAAGGCAGCAAAATAGCGGCGCAGGAGTGGGTCATTCTCGACGAAGACCTTCAGAGCTCGGCGCTCCGCTTCCAGTTCCTTCTGCACGCTGCTGACAAAAATGGACCCGATTGGCATCAATTGATTCCTTGTTCTCAGCCCAGTCGCTGGTTTTTCACCAGTTCACGCAGAACCCGAGCGGCGCTTGCTTCCTCGGGGCGGATGGTTTCGAGCTTCTTCGCCAGGTAATCGGCCAGTTCCACGACGCGGTCACGCTGGGTCGTGTTGCCGAAATAGTCAGGTACATTGAAGGTGAGGTGGCCGAGCACTTCAGTGCCATCCATATCTTTCACCAGTTCCATCAAGGCGTAAAGGACGGCGCGCAGCACCGACTGGTGCAGCTCTGAGCCCTCGGACATCTCTGCCCGTCCCAACTCGACGGCGCTCTTGAGGCGTGCGTGATTGGCCTTCTGGCTCCCCATGATGGCTCGAAAATCTCGGACCTTGAAGGCCTTGGCGAAGTTCTGGTAGTTATCCAGCGTCTTGAAGCCCTTTGCTTCGAGGTCAAGGAGCTTGAGATAGAAGCGCTCCACGCCGCTGAGTTCCCCCCAGTGCTTCTCGGGTATCCCTTGCGGGACGAGGCACTGATTGGCGGTATCCACAGCGAAAGCAATCAGGTCGTCCACAAAGGTAGTTTCGCCTTTGACACGCGGGCGACCGGCCTCGGAGGTCATGTCGCGACCGTCAATGATGGCATACCGGGTGAGCACGCGCCGCCGGCGATGATCGCACCATCCTTTTGGGCACGGTTGCCGGAAAACGTGCTGTTCCTCACGATCAATGTGCCGCCGTAGCTAATCGCTCCACCATCCGACCCTAGATTGTCGGAAAAGGTGGTGTTCAAAATCGTAACGATGGAACCATCGCTTAAGATCCCCGGACCGCCTCAGCCATCTGCCGTATTGTTGAAAAAAATGCTGTTGGTAACGGTCAGGTGGTTAGCGAGAGAACCGTCTGCTTTGGTATAGATCGCCCCGCCGCACCCACCGAGGTTGTTAGTGAATGTGCTATCCACTACATTCAAGACACCGAAATTGGCAATGCCGCCGCCCCCAACAGCGGAAGCTATCCCGTTGCGGATCGTGAGGTTATTCAACGTCAAATTGCCGCTCGTATTGACTTGAAGGAGGCGAAACAAGGTGGGCGCAGAACGCTCAATCACCGTGCCGTGACCGTTGATGGTCATTTCACCTGTTATTTGAGGTAAACCATTGGCACCGAGGGCTCCCGTGTTATCTGACGCCGTCAACCCGCACGTGCAATCTGGTGCGAGTTCCAAGGTGTTCGGACCTGGGTCGGAGTTCGCATTTATGATCGCGGTGATCAGCGCTGGCACACTGCATGGCACGGTGATCGTCGCCGCGTGGGCGGATTGAGCCGACATCAGAACGAACCCGGCGAGCGTGAGCAAGAGTGAAAACCGTCCGAACCTGACAAAAATCGTTGCCAGGCAATGCTCGATTCGGACATTCACGCATTTTTCGATCTCCAAAGGCTTCTCCTCTTTCGCTAAGACCCCTTCTCTGATTTCTTCAACCTTTTATTCAACCAAACGGGTGAGGCACAATGAAATTTTTGGCTAGCATCTGCCGTGAAGACTGTCAAGGCGATTTACATGCGGATTTCTTGGCAGGTGATGACAAAGAATCATCGGGGTGTACCATTGCGTTTCGGGAATGATGGGCAGTTCGGCGCTAATTGGTCTTCACGCAAATCCGTGTTGCGTGCGAAAGGCCTGATATAACGTCTTTGCCCTGGTTTGGAGTCAAACTGCCCCTGTGTTAGCCGATGAGGGGCTCTCTATCGTCCAAGTTCGGCGGTAGATAACTACGGAATCTTCATATCCGGGCCAGCCATCGTCAAAATTATCGAGGACATCCGAACCATCTGCAGGCATTTTCGTCTTTCTCTTATCTCGGGGAAATCCTTGCCAAGGATCAGCCATTCACCGGATTTTACATAGTGTTCGTATGGGTGATGATAGACTGGGCCAAGAGCGAGCGCTGTTCCCCTGGAGACTTTCTCTACAGCAAAGACGGGAAGGCGCTTCTTCTTCCGCCGGATGTGACAGTGGGGTTTTCCGTAGGCCAGTTCCCCGCCAAAGCGGTCCAGTAGATCGAGCACCCAGAGGATGTCGCTCTTGCGCGAAGTTAAACGGACCGGGAGCGGAGGATACTGGTAACAATCATCCGGGATATCAAATGTGAGGATGAGATCGCTTCCATTTTTGGCGGGCCTTCCTTCTGCCCTAATGGCCTTATCCAGGATCTTGAGAGCGGTTTTCGGCACTTTCGGGAAGTGCTGCTGCCCTTCCAATTCAAGCCGTTCCCAGTCCAAAGGCGGCAGAGTCCTCTTCGGGCGTGGAAACTCGACGACCGTTGCCATCGGCTTTTGCTTTCTTCAAATGGGATTAAAGGGTGGCGGGATTGTATCAAGGGGATCAATCTGGTCAGGTGGACGGTAATTTCTGAGTTACGGTGGGGTATTTCCCTCTGGGCGATCCACTACTTCCCCCGGAACGTTGACTGGTGAAATGGGGGCGCCGGTTTCCGGCCAGGAGCTTTCGTTCATGATGAACCGGGGCTGGAATGAGGGCCATCTCCTTCCATAAGATCCTGGTCGTTTTCCAGGGTGTCTTCCAATTCTCCCCGGTAGTCTCTCCACCTCTTCCCCCGTGTGTTGCTCAACGACAAAAGCGCTTTCCACACTGGTAGATAGACGTCGTGCCTGTGCCTTTCCCGCCGACGGGTCTCGATCTTGTCGGAAAGCACCTCGTCCTTGAAGTTCGCGCAGTCGATCTCCATCGCTTCATTGGCGAGATATTTCGCCCACATCTCCCGCTTCATGCGGATTCGGAAGGGATAATCGGTCCCCGCGTTGGTGAGGATCTTGGACTTTACTCCGGTCTGCTTCTTCAATAACTCCAAGTCCTTCCTGCAGCGTGCCCTCACCTCAAGTTCATCCGGAGCGAACCCCGGTTTCTTTACGACGCTGAAGAACCCGGATTTCGTGAATACCCGCATCGGGACCTCCTTTTTCTCAAGATTCTTTCTTTGATTCGGATCGCCGCACCTCGGCGATGGTCGGAAGTCGCCGAGCGAGAATATCCATGCCGGCAGAATGGTTGTTTAATGCTGTTATCATCGAGGCAGATGCCCCTAATTTCAGTTCTGACGGCATTCATTTGTCCTGGCAGGCCATGTGTCTGCGAAATGTGGTTGAAGTTGGGAGCATTACCCTGTTCGCTCAGAGCTTTCACCACATTCAAAATGCGCTTAAAAGGGGTCGCGATTACTCCCTGGATGCTTCTATGCTGGCACCTCTGTGCCGGCAGTGTGGTGCAGGTTTAGAAATCGGTTGTTGCATCACTTCCCTTGGCCGTCCTGGATCAACCTCACTCTACCGGAGCCATATCGTGGTCCAGTCTAAATTCTTCTTTTCAGACTTGGCAATCTCAGACTGTGAGATGCTCTTCAAGGTTACGCTGTCACATTGTATGCAGATCGCGGGTTCAGCATCACCTTCATCCATCGCGATGATTCTGCCTTGCCTTCCAATGAGATTCGTCCCCAAAATCGGGATCACTGACTCCCGGTTTGACCTTGACTGAGTCGCCTATTTTGAAGCTAAACTCCATTCCACGTTTCTTTATCAAGGGTAATTTACAGAGTGGAACTTTCAGGGAGCAATCTATCAGCATCACCGCAGGGGATCAAAGCAGAACTGCGTCACACCGGGATGATCCAGCAGTAAAGTTGGTATTGGCTCCAAAGAGGTTTCCGGTCTATGCTGGTTTCTTTTTCCCTGAGGGAGATTAATGCTGATAGACAAGCTGACTTCTCGCCACGATGTGGTAACCAGAATACTAGAACAGCCCAAGCAGGACATCCTGATCTAGATCTCCTTGTTGGTCATCGTTCCGTCGGGTTTCTTCAGAAAGCTCTATAGGCAAAACTGGGTCAGAAACTCACTCGGTGGATTATTCTGGGAACTGAGACTGAGGAGCTCTCTATGAGTCCTCGGCAAGGGAGAATCATGAAGTTTGGTGTTCCAGATCTCAAAACTCTTTCAAAAGCAGTCCGATCACTCAGTGCTTGGGAAGGCACAGCGCTGTCGGCCATGATCCACCGTCGGCAACCAGACTTTTGTGAGATTATAGACGAGGTTGGCACGGACCCGCGGTGTGCCCAAGCGCATCGGTTTTGCACCATGTTCTGTGCTCTTGCGTTCAAGCACGCTGAGGGATCTATCCGGTACCGACTTCCAAGATACCAGGGAGATGACTTTGAAGAAGTTTGCGGCTTTGTGGCGCGGGGCGCAGCGGCTCAAATCGGAAAAACAGCCTGCGGATACCCGAAGCGAATATCCCATCATGTACTCATAAACAATCAATTCGACGAGGACGACACAGCCTGGCTCTGCACGACAATCTCAGCGTTCCTGTTCCTCGTGGAAAAATCGGTGGGGGAAAGGACATTGCAGGAAGGCCGCACCCAGAGCTGAAAGCCCATGACCAACCTCTTGGTCATATGCTGCTGGCCGATGGATTGCCGTTGCATCGTGTTGAATGCAGGTAAAAAGAGACGAGCAAGCAAGACCGAATCCTACTGGAGGTTTTCTCCGACTATATCTGACCCTGGTGCTACTTCATAACCGGGCGTATTGAAAAACTCAAAAAAGCCTACGATATCGAGGTGAAGTGGATCGCGTTTCTCCTGCATCCAGAGACGCCAGAAGAAGGCCGGACCCTGGAAGAACTCTTTGGAGGGAGGGATATCGATATTCCATCCATATTTGACCATCTGAAAAGGGTGGCGGCTGACTGTGGCCTGCCCTTCGGAATGCGCGCCTGATCTTGTTTTGAGGGTCAGAGTTCTTGATATCATCTCTGGCTCGCTGGAGTCGGATCGGACCAGCCACTGGACCAAGGGTGGGCCTTTTGTTCTTCGAGGAACGTCATATCTTGAAGTCAGTCTAAGCTTGGCCTTGGATGCAGTTTTTTCGAGTCCACGTCTCCCAGAGACAACATGACTGATCGATTATTTGGGAAGCTTTTTGAAGACAGACTAAATGTCCGGAGCAGGGGGATTGTGCTCGCTGTGATGGCGTGAAATGAGCTGGTAGTGGCAATTACTGTCGTGAGGGTTACACCTCTCTCCTTACGGTGCCTCCTCCTTTAGCAGACAACATTTCTTGTACTTCTTACCACTTCCACAGGGACACGGTTCGTTCCGACCGACTTTGTCAGACCGTACAGGTGGCACTTTAACCGTGGCCTTATCCTTGGAGTCGGATTCAGTTTCTGTCTTGCTGCCTCCTGCAGTGCCTTTATTCATTTTCTGCCAACGTCGCAGTCGGCGTTCTTCAAATTCTTTGCCCTCTCTACGGATTGATGACATTTCACAAATCTCCTGGTTATGAATCAAACTGCTCGTCGATTTTAGGACGGTTCACCCATTCCCCCTGCATCCTGATCATCTCGCCAGGCATTGGACCCGTGAGATTCTGAACCACACAAACTAGGTCCTGCCTGCTTGGCACCTTCCCCATGGCAACTGTAAATCCCTTCCCTCCGTTGGTCTAGGTGATTTTGGCTCAAGCCGTCCTTGAAGTTCAAACAACATGGCATTATGCTGCTTTCCTGTTGGTTTGACAGGGTTCTATTATACTATTGATTTTGATTAAATCTCTCAAGAAGATGTCCTGATTAGTGGGTTTGGGAAGTTCGCTGTGAAGGAGAAGCATCAACGGCGGGGCAGGAATCCTCAAACGGGTGAGTCAATGGCGTTACCTCCCCGAAGAGTGGTCACGTTCCACTACTCGACGGTTTTGAGAGAGAAGATCAATCAATCGATGCCTGCCTCCAGGACGTAGAGGAATCCGAATACCCGTCCAATATAGGAATCGAAAAGGAAAGACATACTACCTACACCAGGGTAAGAGCAAAAAGGACAACCTTTAGTACTTTTTCTCGATGGAAGCCCAAGGTGACCTGTCTGAGGCAATTCCTGAGGGGTACGAGATCTACGAGAATCCAAATGCTCAGGTTTTCTTACGCAAGGTTCAGCCAAAACTTATCACAGATTCCGAGAGACCAATCATTGAGAAGCACCTCCCAGAGTCTCCGGAAAGGTTAGTGTGCTCAAGGGCTTGAAAATCGACGGTCCTATCCTTCTCCCCCGGCTCGAAGACTTGCCCCATCTGGCACGCCCCTTTGCTTCTGCAGAAAAAGAGGCCGCAAGGCGTCTGGCTGATCGGTTCGGACAAGATGCCCTGGAAGATGCTGCCCCCATCCAAATGGTGGGCTCTGGGGCAAATTTGAACGAGGCTGCTGACAATGGATTGACGCGCCTTGCAGAACTGCTTTGCATTTCGAAGGAAGAAGTGATGAATCGGGTGGCTATCACCGGGGCCGTGGACATCGGGCGCCTGCCGGGGATGGTCACCCTAACAATGCTGGCACCGATGACTAAACTAACGGAAGTGGGCCTGGCAGAGCTTGTAAAAAAGCAATACGGTCTGTAAGTATGAGCGATACTCCAAATCCCAGAGGAGGAGTCCGGGGCGTTATTCCAGAGAGGATGGGCCACTGAGAAACGAATAACGAACTGTACTTCCAGAACAGCTCACGCCACTATCTTGGCTCGGTCCCAACCTCCCTATTCTATGAAATCCGGTTCTTTGGAGATAAGGTGACCTTGGGTTCGATATCCATACGTTCCCTCAACCTTGGTTGACTCGGGTGTAAAGATATAAAGTCGGAAAGAGGGAGAATGCGGCCAGGCAGAACGCTACACAAGGGTTTGAGGGATAAAGGCCATTGCCCGATCATCAAATGTTCACGGTTGGCAGCCTTATAAACGCTCATCTCTGTAAAAACGGGTACAACCCCGGCCACCGACCGAATCGCAGTTGATATGAGCAGATGTCTACGGTGGTTGCCCCATCTACACTATCAAAACCAGGAGATGTCATGCTCGAAAATCAGAAGGTCGTTGTCGTCGGCGGCAGTTCAGGAATGGGGCTTGAGACCGCCAAACTTTTAGATACAAATCGCGCACAGGTGGTCATCGCGTCTCGATCTGGAGAAAAGCTCTCGGCAGCTCTAAAGGAGATCAACGGAAAAGCCGAAGCCAAGCCTCTTGATTTTACCCGGGAGAGTGCCGTGCGGGATTTCTTCACTTCTCTTGGACCTCTTGATCACCTTGTTTTGATGAGTGCTGGCCTTCCTGCGTGGGGCAAGTTCGGAGAGATCCAGACAGCAGCCCTCGAAAATGCGTTCAAGAGCAAGTTTTGGGGTTACTTTTTCTGTGCGAAATAAGCGGTTCCTCATCTGCGAGCAAGAGGCTCTATCGTTTTCATAATTGGTGGAGCCGCTCGCTCCGCTATTCCTGTGACCGCTGGCCTGGCGCCATAATGTGCATGGCTATCACCCTAGCCAAAGAACTTGCGCCGATTCGTGTCAATATCCTTTCTCCGGGCTTGGTGGACACCCCTGCCTATAACTGGATGTCGGAGGGCGAAAAGAGAGCATTTTTCGAGCAAATGGGAGGGAATTTGCCCGTGGGTCGTATTGGAGAACCGGATGAAATTGCCCAAGCTGTTCTTTATTTTCTGACCAATGGGTATACGACTGGTGCAATTCTCGATGTCGATGGCGGAGGGAGACTTCATTGAGATATCAGCCCTTTGAATTTCCAGATGCGCTACAGGCAAAGCAGGTCCAAAACTGACGGGAAAGGAGAGGAATGGATTATCAAAACATCCATGTGGAAGAAAAGGCGGAAGGGATTGTGGTAATCACCCTTAAACGCCCTGAGAAACGCAACGCTATATCGATCATGATGCGGCAGGAAATATCGCACTGTCTGGAAGACTTAAAAGCCAGTTCACGAATCGGCGGGGTTGTCTTTACTGGCGCCGGGTCCACATTCAGCGCCGGATTTGATTTAGACGAATTTACGCAGACCGAGCGGTTCGGAGAGTTATTCGAGTCGTCTACGAAGTATCATCGGAACCTCTGGTACTTTCCAGTCCCCACCATAGCGGCAGTAAACGGTCCCGCTATGGGCGGCGGGTTTGACCTGGCAACCTTCTGCGATATCCGGATATGCTCGCAAAATGCGGTGTTTGGTCATCCGGAGATAAAATTCGGGGCTCCACCCCTGTTCACACCTCTCAGGTGGATCATCGGAGACGGGCTAGCGCGCGATCTCTGCCTGACGGGGCGCAGGATTGATGCTTTAGAAGCCTATCGCATAGGATTGGTGAGTGAAGTGGTGGAGGCGGATTTACTGGAACGCGCGGTGGCGATAGGTAGATCAATACTGGAAGCGCCCCTGGGCTCTCTCCGGTTTGTCAAGAGGTATCTTGTTAATAACGCCAATCGGGGTTTTGAGGAGTCGTTCGGTATCGAACACGACCAGGCTTTCCAGGAGATTATATTGATCTAATTTGGAAAAGCGCAAGGATCGGATTAAACCCCTCAGCATTTGCAGTGTCTTTGTTCTTCTTGTCATACCGTCTCAACGGCTGGTTCCCGCAGCTTTGCCCATAAATCCCTACCAAAGACATCGAGAAAAAGCCTACTGCACCGAACCCCCGACTTGGTTCCCTCTTGCATACATGCACTGCTGATAAGCGATGTCATAGCGACGCTGCGCCTCCCACGCATACCCCTGCCCGGCGCTGGCCCCTGAGATCGTGCCGCTAAGAAGTCCGCTCCCGGCCCCGACGGCGGCACCCATACCGGGATTACCCGAGATGGCGCCGATAGCCGCTCCGAGGCCAGCTCCGATGATAGTTCCAACGACAGCCCCGGAGACCGTGTTCTGATTGACAGTCTCCCAAGGTGACAGGCCACTTTGCTGGCTTGCCCACCACTTGCAGTTCGCATCCTCGGCTTGAAATTGATCGAAGGGCTTCCCCTGGGCCGGGAACACCATAACGCTGGGGCCGGAGGGAACCGTTGCGCAGCCAGTCAAAATCAGTAACAACAGAACTGAGACAAGTTTCCGTGTGTAATCCATCGCACTATCACTCCTCTTGGCCGGGGTGAATCCGGAGAACTAACCAGCTGCTGCCAGTCGCCCGTGCACTTCATCTTATAGACTATCTCCAATGACCACGAGCCCGTCCTCCGTAACGAGGCGGAGGTCCGCCGATCCAGGCCGGCCTAGAGTAATACGGCCTTGGACCGTAATACGGGGGAACCGGAGCGTAATATGGGCCTCGATAAGCCGGATAACCGTAAACCGGGGCTGGAACCACTACGGTCGGAATCGCTGCCACCGTCCTGACTACCGCGCCCGCCACNGCAAATGGGAGNAACAGCGGGTTATAGTAACATTGGGCCTGTGCCGTGACACTTGTTGACACCAAGAACAACACAAGAGCGATGCTGCAAAGAAGACCTTTCCT
>JGI20214J51650_10000984_pt1 | contig 18001 bp, 17 predicted proteins | sample WetSurMetagenome_FD_51650 | JGI IMG/M metagenome (IMG submission 51650) | reverse complement strand
AAAGGAAAGCGCTCGCCCGTGAGATAGACTCTTAAGGCGCATTGGCGAGACATACCAGTAATCAAGGGGAACGACACTTGGCTTTCGACTGGCTCTACGCCTTAATTGGCTTCATCATAATGTTCAGCTACCTCGTCGGTATAGGCATCAACAAGCCCCGTGGAATGAGCATGAAGACCTGGTGCTACGGCTACTTCGGCGTCTCCTGCGTCTTCGACGTGCTCGTGGTGGTAGCGTTGATTTTTGCGCCCGAACTGACCTGGCTTACGAGCTTGCTGCTGGGACTCTCCGCCGGCGCAGCGACAGGTCTGGCGTTCCACGTTGCACATCACATTTCGGAAGAGGACGAACACAGTCACGAAGCAAGCGAAGGAAAGAAACAGCCATCCATGTTTGGTTTCTAGGCTACTCCGCTAAGCTGACGTCTTAGCAAAAAGGGGTCCTTTTTACAGAAATTAGGCTCTCTTGAGAGGGAGGTGGCGCCGGGGAAGGGATTCGAACCCCTGCGAGCACGAAGCCCACTAGCTGTCTTGCCTTTTCAGGCTTGGCCCTTTCGGTTTAGATCTCGAGGCTAGCGCGATAACCACTCCGCCACCCCGGCTCACCGTACGGTAGGGCTTCTTGGGCTAAAAACGTTTCAGTCCACATGCGTCTTTGGGCTTTTGCAAAGGAGAGGCTTCAGGCTTCTGTGCAGACAGCCCCCGCAGCGGGTGCGGTGCGCCTAAGCCTTATTTTGCCGTTTCAGCCTTTTCACGACGCGAGAAAAATTCAAAATACAACCCCAATCAAAAAAACAACCCAAAACGGGCTCTGAGCAAAAGAAGGAGGGGTAGGAGAAAAATCGCAGCAGATGCAGCTTTTAGGCAACAAGATCTGCCATGTCGACGCTGTGCTCGTAAATCTGTTTCAGAAAAGCCGTTGTCGCAAGCGTCTGGGGCATCACATCCAGGGTTTCTTCCTTCGCGCCCTGCTCTATGCCCGTCGATAGCGCCTGAATTCGCTCGCGCAGTTGCCGCACGCTCTCCGCCACCGCGATATCCTTGTTGATGAAGGATTTTAGCGCCTGCTCGTTAGCGTCGTAGCAAACCGTCTGCAACTCCGAAAGCAGTTTGCGCAGTTCCGCTGAAGGTTTCACGCCGTTGAGTTCCAGCGTTTTCTGGGCGACCTGCACGCAAGCGTCACCCATTGACTCCACCAGACTCGATGCNAAGCGGTAATCCAAGCATTCGATTGTGGATAAACCGAGTTTTTCGCCTAGCCGCGGATTCTGAATTATCGTGCGGAGAATCCTGACTAGAAGGAAGTAGAGCCTGTTGTTTTCGTCGTCTCTAGCCACGACGCTTTTAGCTAGCGAACAATCCCCGTCTATAAACGAGTTCACCGCATCGCGATGCATGCCCGCGACGATGGCGTAGTTTCTCCTCAGAATCTTTTCAGGCGGAAACCCCGAAGGCTCAAGTAGGCACTGCAACACGATTTGGGAATAATTCTCCTCGACGATTTCCAGCCCAATGAGGGAGCCCACCGTGGCTTTGACTATCTTTCGGGCTTCAAGGTCAATGCGCTCCTTGGCTTCGATGCGGATAATATCAGAGCCCAACAAGTAATGGCCAACTATTTCCCGCCCCAAATATGGACCCACGTTGAGAGAACTCACGCGTGGCTGCTGTTCGTCGTTGTATTTTGGGTCGATGAAAAGTTTCCCGCCGCTCGTCTCGTCCAAAGAAACGAGGGTGCCTTTTTTCAAGCCGTGTTCTTCGGACCATTTTCGGGGAAGACAAACGAAGAAGGTTCCTGTTTGAGTGCGTTGGACCTTGCGTAAATCAGCCATTCATAATGCTTCCGAGTTGGACGTCTTGATCCTGAAAGCCAGCATATCTAATGATATTTCGAATTATATAAACTTGAAGCATAATGTTACAATGAACACGGCAATGTATAATTTACATATACCAGCCTGCTCCAAAAGAATACAGCAAAAACCTAACCTTCGTCGGCAACCCGCCTCAGCGAAACCAAAGGTGCAAGCGAATAGACTAATAGAGGAGAAAGCACAAAGAAGGCAAGCGAAAACTGGAGCATTCTGGGAGAATGAGCGACCCCGCGAGCCTGCAAAGAGCCGTAGAAATGACCATGGCAGCAGGGTACCAAATCGACCAAGAAGCCTTCGACTTCTTAACAGTCGTCGCCAAGCTTGATGACCCTTCAGCCCTTATTACCAAGGCGCTACAGAAAATCGAGAATTTGCAAGAGAAACCCATGTTCATCGGAAAGAGCCTCCTGGAAGCAGTGCTAGTTGAGGCAGAGCCCCAGGAACAGAACCAACAACGGGAAACGCAAGCGGAACCCGCATTTGAGTTGCCGATGGAGCCCGCGCAGTTTCCAGCAGCATCCGGTCCATACCGACCCTATGCTAAGGACGTGGAGTCCGAAGTCGAAGTGCTTGAAGACCCAACTGGCAAGCTCAGCAGCAACGGAACCCTCGAGGAATTTCTCGGGTACTTCCAAGACAGGTTCAAACGTATGGAGCGGCTACTTAGGCAAAGAATCGACTTGAAAGCCGCCACGCCGATCCGCGAAGCGCTCAAGTCGCCCGCCAAGACGAAACTCAAAATCATCGGCATGGTCACCGAGAAGCGGGAAGCCAAACAGCAACTGCTCATCACCCTTGAAGATTTGTACTCAAGCGCCACAGTTCTCGTGCCCACCAACGCCCCCGATGAAGTCCAGAAAAAGGCTCAGATGCTTCTTGTCGACCAAGTCATCTGCGTTGCAGCCGTGAAAACCCGAGGGCAACTGCTGCTTGCCGAGGATATAGTTTTTCCCGAAGTCGGGCAGAAACCCATGCGCCGTGCATCAGAACCAATATACGCAGTGCTGACCAGCGACATCCACGTCGGCAGCAACAAGTTCAACTGTGAAGCCTTCAAACGCTTCACTCAGTGGCTAAATGGGCAATACGGGAACGAGTCGATGCGGAAAATGGCAAGCCACGTAAAATACTGCCTTATCGCAGGAGACCTTGTTGACGGCATCGGAGTTTTCCCCGGGCAAGCCAGGGAACTCAACGTGCGCGACGTGCACAGGCAGTACAAGCTTGCCTCCAAACTGCTTGCCCGCGTCCCCGAGCACATTGAGATTGTCGTTTCTCCCGGAAACCATGACGCGCCGCGAAAAGCTCTGCCTCAACCAGCCATTTCTGAGGATTACTTGCCAACGTTGCAGGGCGCGAGAAGAATCTACTCGCTGGGAAATCCCTGTTCAGTTAGCCTGCACGGCGTCGAAGTCCTCATGTACCATGGAAGAAGCTTAGACGACATTATAGGCTCTGTCCCAGGAACCGACCACGCCCACCCCGAAAAAGCCATGAAACTACTAGTCCAAGGTCGCCACATGGCGCCAATTTACGGCGGAAAAACAACCCTGTCCCCGGAAAGCCGAGACTTTCTAGTCATGGACCGCGTTCCTGACATTTTCCACGCTGGGCACATCCACGTTTTAGGTATGTGCAACCACCGCGGAGTGCTCGTGGTAAACTCTGGCGGATGGCAGGAACAAACGGATTACATGGCGAAGCTGGGGTTAATGCCCACGCCTGGAAAAGTGCCCGTGATTAACCTGCAGACAATGGAAGCGCACGTGCTGAATTTCCTCTAAACAGACGCGCTCAACGTGCAGTGCGCGTGGTTTTGGCCAAGAACTTAGGCGCGTAGCTAATCATTCTACCCAGCCGAGAATCCGTGCCGAAAACCTCCTGAATCTGGGAACGCGAAATTTCCAGCCGAATCTTTTTGGTTCTGCCGTACCTGCCCATGCTGACGACCTTGCTGTTGAGCAGGCCCATGGCGTCCAGCTCGTTAACCAGGGTGCCAAGCCGCCTTTGGGTAAGCAGGCTAACGCCGAGTTCGCCGCAGAGTTCGTTGTAGATGTCGTAGATTTCTCCGGTGGTGGCACTGCTTCCGCTTGCCTTGCCCAAGTGGTAAACGCTGAGCAGAACCAGCTTCGAGTGTAGCGTCGAGTTCTTGAGCGCCTCTATCACCTTGTTGTGTTCGATGTGTTTTTCGGCTTCCCGCACATGCTCTTCCGTAATCGCTGAAGCGCCTTGCCTCTCCGCAACTTCTCCAGCAACCCGCAGCAAATCTAACGCGCGCCGTGCATCGCCGTGTTCCGCAGCCGCCAAAGCTGAGCAGATGCTAAGTGCCGCTTCGGAGAGGGTGCCGTCGAGGAAAGCCAGCTTTGACCTTTCCAGCAAGATGTTGCGTAGCTCCCCTGCGTCGTACGGTCTGAAGACAAGTTCTTCTTCACTTAGGCTGCTAAAGACGCGTGGGTCAAGGAACTCTTTGAGGCGTAGGTCGTTGGATATTCCGATTATGGCAACTTTGCTTTGGTGCAACGCTTCGTTTATTCTGGTTAGCTCATAGAGGATGCCGTCTCCACGGTCCTTAATCAGCGAGTCAACTTCATCCAAGATAATAATAAACAGGGTGCGCGTCGCATCCAATCCTGTTCGGAACCTGTCGAAAACCTCTCCAACAGACAGGCCTGTGAACGGAATCGTCAATCCCAGGTTTTGGCTGAGGCTGGCAAAAACGCGGTATTCGGATCCCGTCATGCGGCAGTTCACGTAGCAGAACTTGACTGGGGCACCGTATTCCTTGGCTTTAGATTCTAGGTGGCTGAGGACGAATTTTGTCACCGCGGTTTTTCCGGTGCCCGTTTTTCCGTAGATGAAAATGTTTGAGCAGCGTGAGGCTTTGAGGACTGGCGCCACGGCTTGGCCCAAGATTCGGATCTGTTCTTCTCGGTGGGGAAGCCTATCTGGAAGGTAGTCGTGTCTTAGAACTTCTCGGTCCTTGAAGAGCTTAGCCTCATTCACGAATTTTTCGAATACTTCATCTAGCACATTTGGATTGCCCATTTTTAGCCCCACCCTTTTTCAGAGGTAACACCGTTATTTCCTGTGGAACAGATAAAGGCTACAGTACAGAAAAGTAGTCTCCGAGCCTAACAATCCTAAAACTTGATGTAAATCTTAAGCGGGAAGCGGACTTGGGTTGAAGAGGCACACACCAAAATTTCCACTCGAACTAAACAATACTCTTGTGAGAGTATGTTAGTTTTAGTAAAAAGAGAATAATACTCTTAGTGGTAATACATCAATAACTATATTAATAATTATTGTTAAAGATTTTAGATGAGTAAACTTTAAAATATTTACATTGTCACAACAACAGGCTATTGTCTGGAAAGTGTTGGAGAGGAAATGAAGGGGTGTCTGTATTCTCCACGAATTTTCCATAGACGCACCAAGAATTCTTGGCAAAATTCTTCCTGAGGAATCATGAAAGCCCAAACTAGGTTTCTCAAAAGTCTTTCGTTTAGGGAAGTTTTCCTTCGGAGCCAGTTTGGGTTCACATTTCTGTGAATCCCATGTGAAGTTTAACCATAAATGCCTTCTTTCTGCTCTCTTCTTCGGCAGAAATGCCCTGTTTGTGTCGCTTTACAGTGAAGCGCACACCCCTACACTTCTACTGGAGAAGGAGAATGAAGATGTTCAGCAAATTCTTTTAGGAATCTGGATTTCTGTGAAGCCTGTTATTCGCAATTCCCTTCAAATTTCAGTTAATTCGCGAACAGAGGCAATTTTCGGGGTTTTCACTTTTAGTCTCTTCACCATAACAGCTTTAAGGTGTAAAGTGTAAAGCTGTGAACTCCGCAAAGGGGTTCACGGTAGATGCCAGCTCGGAAAATGCGCGTGGAGCTATTCGACGGTGAGGGGAACCGATACACCGTGGCTTTCGAGGGACAAATCACCCGGGACAAAGCTCTGCGACTTCTGGACCTCGTGGAGCTTCTTGGCGGTATGCCAGGTGAGAATCCCGCTTCCAACATCGCCGGAATCCAAGTGGCTGGGGCTGCTTCCCGGTTTGACCGAGTGCGCTCAGTCGTCCAGAAGAATTTTCCGTTGGTCTGGTTCTCGTCCAAAGAAATCCAATCCTACTACGAGCAGGAACTTAAGGAGCCCATAAGCCTGAGCACGGTTTCGACTTACCTTTCACGGATGGCGACCAAGGGCTTCCTGCTTCGGACAGGCGGATCCAACAACCTCAAGTATAAGATTTCCTCGGCGACGCCACAAGCCGTGATCAGACAGAAGCTCAAATAATCATTTAACCAGTCCCATGTGAGTCTGCTGCTCGGAATTGTCTATACCGCCTTTAAATAAACTGCATGGTTTCAGCCTGTAAAGTTGGGCGGTTCGGGTTTCCTAAGGAGCTTCTCCATTTCCTTCTTGACGCTGTACTTGAAAGGAAGCTTCACCGTTTCCCGCTCTAAGTAGCCCTCCTCATAGAGGCGTTTCATAAGCCTAGCCGTGTGTTCTCGGCTGAGCTGGACTTTCTCCTTGATTTCGGGCGCCGTCTTTGGTCCCTCTGATGAGAGGAATTCGAGAACGGCAACTTCGGTATCAGTCAGGGCGGCCATGGCTTTGTCCCGCTTAATGGGCATGACGGGCAGTGGTGTCAGGACTTCAAATCTGGCCTCTGGCGTGGCGGCAAGCTTCTGCACTTGATCTTCTAGTCCAGCAACTTTGACTTTCAGCGTTTCTTGGGCAGACTCAACATCCTGTACCTTTGCGCCCAGGGCATTCGTGTCTGCGCTGGCGAGTTGCTCAAGTGTCTTGGCGCTAGCGTCGGACAGGGAAGTGATTACTGCTTTCAGGCTTTCGATTTGGGAGTCGACTGTGCTGATTTTGGCTTCAACGGGTGTGAGTCTTTTTTCGACTGTTTCAGCTTTGGAGATGCCTGCGTTTGCGGTTAATCCTGCTACTTCTACTTTGAAGGCTACGGTTTGGAGTTTGTCGGCTTCGCGTTTGAGTTGTCGGTTGAAACTTAGCACGATGTCTTCGACCATATCTCGGGCTTTGACGTATTCGGTTTGAGCTTTGCGGAGTTGCTTGTAGTATTCATAGGTCGCGTAGGTTGTGGCTGCCAGCAGGACTGCAAGGATTACGCCCGTAACTACGAGTAATGTATCAATCATGGTTTGTCTCCTGTGATTTTGCCGTGATTCGGTTGTGATTTGCCCGTGACTTTGGCTGTTGCATCACACATCACAGTTCTCCATTGAAAATTTAAGGTTTTTGGTGCTTACGTGACATGACGCCGATATGACGTCACACATCACAGAATGCTTTGGCCTCCTCGCCGCAAATCCATCGGCGCATGGTCTATCCATAGCACCTCAATTTGAGCTTATTTAGGCAATATTGGCTCAATATAAGCTGTCTGCAGAGAGAATTTCCACTACTTCTCGCCTAACGAAAAGAAAGTATGACCTACGGCATTTTCTGCCGTTTTTGTGATTTGTGACGTCACAGAGAAGCTTCTGATGGACTAGAAAGCCGTTTTAGACTTGTTTCTAGCTCCTGTCGGATGATTTCTATCACCTTCAGGTGCTCTGTGACCCCCTCCAGGCTGTTAGGCAGGTTTTCGTGTGCCTGCATATACTCCTTCAGTTTATTTGCTATTTCGAGGTACGGGTCGAGAGTTGTGGTCTCAAAAACGCCGAGATACCCGAGAAGTAGTACCGTGTAAATGGATTTTATGACGTTATCTTTGGACTGATTTAATGTCCTATTAAAGGCGCCGCGGCTTAATTTTGCCTTTGTTAGTCGTAAGTTAGCTTTTTCATCGTACTTTAGCGGTTTACCTGCCATTGATTCGGCTAAAACATCTATCAGTAGAGTTTCGAGCTGTATTTTAGTTAATTGGCTGTTTTTTGCGAGTATTTTGACAACCGGGTCGTTTAGTGCGCCGTTTAGCCATAATTGTACGCTGTCTTTTAGCTTCATTTTCATGTCTCCCACGGTATACTGAATGGATACAATTTTGTATACTGTGCCCATTTTAAAAGGTCTGCTGCCGTTCTAGCTCGAAATTCAGGCATACGGAGGGCGCATTTCAGGTACATATTCTGTTTGATTTGTCATCTTGCCGTATAATGCTGTAATAAACGCAGTTTTAGGTTAAAAGGCTGTTTTAGGCTTTAATTTGCCTTATTTTTAAGGGCGAATACACGCTGTCTAGGACCTTTTAAACGCTTTACTGTCAAGCCAACTGGGACTTTCTGCCAAATTTACATCCTTCCAATCAATATAGACACCTTTATACTCTATCAATTTCACGGTGCAAACACCCAAAGTACATCCACGAACGACGGGAGTGCTCTCTCCAGAATTTTGTCTGCGCGGCGTGACATCACCTTGCGCAACGGAATCACATCTGAATCACGCCCAAATCACGGGTGATTCTATCGAAAATGCATGATATCACAGCTTGTGATGCGCCTGTGATTTGTGACCATGCCCAGAGGCTTGGTTGGTCTTAAGGTTGTTTCTACAGCAGTTCGGCTTTTTTCTTCAGTTCATCGAACAGTTCAGGACGCAGGTCCCGAAGCGTCGGAATAAACGTCTCCGCAGATCTAATGTCGCCGTAGTTGACTTCGCAAAGAACAAAGTCTTCCTCATCGTACTTTGCCAGGGCTAAAATGTCCCCCGTTGGGCTGACAAGTCGGCTCCCCCCCCAGAACTGCAAGCCGTCCTGCACGCCTACCAGGTTGACGTAGGCGAGGTAAGCGGTGTTTTCGAGCGCCCGAGCTGACGCAAGGATTTCAAAGTAATTCCTGCGGACGGCGGGCGATGCCGAGATGCAGACGATGAGTTGTGCGCCGCTGAGGCGGGTTAACCGAGTGACTTCAGGAAAGAACAGGTCGTAGCAGATGCACAAGCCGATTTTGCCTATGGGCGTGTCAAACGCTGCTGATTGGTACCCTGGGCGGAAATGCCTCTTCTCCTCGAAAACGCTGTGCGTGGGCAGGTACATCTTGCGGTACTTGCCCACAAAGCCATGGGGTCCCACAAGAACGGAGGTGTTGAAGACGGTTGCTTGCGTTTTCTCGCTTAGTTCAGGCATGCCAAAAACTATGTGCACGCCGTTCTGCTTGGCGATTTGCTCGATTCTGTGCGTTGAGGGTCCGGGCACGGTTTCGGCTAGCTCGTAGATTTGGTCCCTGACCACATATCCCGTTAGGAAGAGCTCTGGGAAAATCACGAGGTCAGCTCCCTGCGGCTTTGCTTTGGCTGCAACCTCTTCTATCTTGGAGATGTTTGCTTCTTTGTTTTCCCGTTTGCTGCTCATCTGTGCGAGCGCAAGTTTGATTTTGGTTTTCATTTCGTTTCCTGACCTTTAGTATGTTCCGTGGGGGAGTCTAAAGTCCGTTCCTACGGTGCGGTACTCAAGTTTTGGAGTCAATGGCATGCGCCGCTTGTGTTCTACCGAGAGCCACCTTTTCTTGATGCCCTCAACCTGTGCTNTCTCGATACCCAGTTGCTCGGCTATTTCTCCGGTTGCCATGAACCGTTCGATCCCGAACAGAATTAGATCCAGCAACTCGTACCGGATTCCCAGTTCTCCCTCGGCGGACTGGTCAGGCCACAAGGCGGGAGTCGAAGGCTTATCGGCGAGTTCTACTGGAATGCCGATGTGCTTGGCTAGTTGACGCACTTGCGTCTTGTAAAGGTCCATTATTGGTGCGATGTCTGCGGCTACGTCTCCCCACTTAGTGAAATAGCCCATCATGGTCTCCGACTTGTCGCTGCTTCCGCACACTAACCGGTTGAGTTTATTGGCGTGGTAGTATAGGTAGATCATTCGAGTTCTGGCTTTGACGTTGCCCTTGCATAGCTTATCTGCGGCGTCGAAGATGGGGATTGAGTCATAGATTGCTTTGAGGGGAGGGGTGATGTCACAGGTTTGGGTTTGGATGCCGAATTTGTCCGCCACCGCTTTCGCGTCGTCTATGTCTTTTTGGCTGACCGTTTCCTTTTCGGGAAGCATGAGTCCAAGCACCCGTTCGCCGCCGATTGATAGGGCTGAGAGCGCGGCTACGGTGTTGCTATCGATGCCGCCTGACATTCCCAGGACGATGCCTTTGGCTCCGGCGTTCTGAGTGTAAGTTTGGATGAACCGTTTGATTCTGGTTTCCACATCGACGAGATCTAAGTCCAGAACCGAGGGGTTAAGGTCCATGTGGCTCGCGCATCCATATTGTTTTATGGTTGTAGGCAACTATTTAAGGGCAAGCATAAATATTGAGGAACTGTTAAGTTATCCTTCGAGGATTGTCAGATGGGTCGAAGACGCAAGAAAGTTGTTCACATTCCAAAAAAGAAGTTGCCTAAATTCTTCTCATGCCCTAGATGCGGCAAAGAAACGGTTCGAGTGGACATCGTTCGAGAGGAAGACCGCGCTAGCGTCGGTTGCAGTAGCTGCGGACTCCAAGCAGAATTCCCCATCAAGCATGCGCAGGGCGAAGTCGATGTTTATTGCATGTTCACTGACAAAATCTACGGCAAGAAGGCCCGAACGACACCCGTGAAAAGCGCCCTCGAGTAGTCGCAGGTATTTCTTTTCTGCGTTTTATTTTTTGTTCTTCTTAGAAAGCCAAAAAAGAGGCTTCTGCCACTGACTGTTTGAGGGGACCCTGCTGTCAGCCAAAATGAGCATTGCCTACCGCGGTTATGTTGACTCGTTATCCGATGAACTCGGCAGGCTATACGCCATAAGCGAAGAGGCTCACCAGAAGGGCTTGGATCCCTCGCTGAAGACTGAAAGCATAATCGCACAAGACATAGCCGACCTCGTTGAGGGCCTCGTTGGGCCCAAAGGCGTCGCCACCAGCATCCGCGACCTGAGCACCAAAATGGGACGCGAAGAAATCGCTTTCAAAGTCGCCGAAGAAATCGTCAGCGGCATCTTCGGCGAGTTGGAGCCTGAAAGGGCGGCGGAGCAGGCTATCCGCACGGCTCTCGCCATTTTCACTGAGGGGTTAACGGCGGCGCCCATCCAGGGGGTGGCCCAGGTGAAAATCAAGCTAAACCCCGACCGAAGCAAATACCTCGCTATCTACTTTGCGGGGCCAATCCGCTCGGCTGGTGGCACTGATCAGGCTTTGACTTTGGTGGTGGGGGATTACGTTCGGCGGCTCCTTAACTTGGACAGGTACAAGCCAATGTCTGAGGAGGTTGCCCGCTTCATCGAGGAGCTCCGCACCTTCGAGCGCCAGGTCGGACATTTCCAGTACCACATCCCTGATGACGAAATCAAGAAAGCCTTCGAATATCTAACCATAGAAGTCACAGGGACGGAATCTGACCCCATTGAAGTCTCCAGTTACCGGAACCTGCCGCGGATAGAAACCAATCGCGTCCGTGGCGGCGCACTTAGGGTCGTCAACGACGGCATCGTGGGACGCGCGCTCAAAGTCCACGTCATAGTCGAAAAGCTTGGGTTCCAGGGATGGGACTGGCTGCGGGAATTTAAGAAGAAATCCGAAAAGAAATCCGCGGGTTTCATGGACGACGTCATCGCGGGACGTCCCATTTTCGCTTTTCCCTCCCGACGAGGCGGCTTCCGCTTGCGCTACGGCAGGAGTCGAAACACTGGACTGTCCGCCGTAGGCATTCACCCCGCCACGATGCTCGTTTTGGAGAATTTTTTGGCGGCAGGCACCCAGGTGCGCTTGGAGCTTCCAGGCAAAGGCGGCGTCACCGTCCCCGTAGATTCGCTTGAGCCTCCAGTCGTGCAACTCAAGGACGGCTCCGTCGTCAGGGTTACATTAGAAAACTTCAAGTCGGCAAAGGGCAAGATCGGGAAAATCCTGTTTCTGGGAGACATGCTCATCGCGTTCGGCGATTTTTTATATTGTAACAAGCAGCTTTCGCCGTCAGGGTACGTGGAGGAATGGTGGGCAAAAGACCTGCGATGGGCAGTGAAGGCGGATTTTGGCGGAGACTTGGCTGCGGCGGCTCAAGTGGCTCGGCTTTCCCCTCAGGACTTGCAGCACCTCATGGATGACCCGTTTACGGCTGAGTTGACGGCGACGCAAACAATCGCGGTTTCCCAAAACCTGCACGTGCCTCTGCATCCGCGGTTCACGTTTTTCTGGTCCAACCTGGCATCCACCCAAGACCTCACACTGCTCAGTGATTGGATCGCGGAGTCACAGGTCACAAACGACTGCGCCTTCGTAACTCAAATCACAGGCGGTTTCGACGCCGAGGTTGCACGCGTCCTACAGAAGATTTACGCGCCCCATCTGGTCTCCGAGGGCAGTATCACCGTGAAGGGCGAGGACGCCTGCGGTTTGGCTTTCTCTCTCGGATACGGCACAAACCGCTCCGTCGGCGAGGTTTCCCCAGAATCGGTTCTCAAAACGCTTGAAGCGCTCTCAGGCGTTGCCATTCGGGATAAGGCGCCCAGCTTCGTCGGCGCGCGCATGGGACGCCCTGAAAAGGCGAAGCACCGCGAAATGAAACCCGCCGTCCAAGTCCTGTTTCCAGTCGGGTTGGCGGGCGGCAGCCACCGCGACCTTGTTGAAGCAGGAAAACATAGCCCTGCGTTTGTCGATGTTGTGAAGCGGAAGTGCCCCACCTGTAAAGCGTACACATTCAGGATTAAGTGTCCGAACTGCGGGGAAGAAACGGTCCACGAGAAAAGCTGCCCGCGCTGCGGGCAGTCCCTGAAAGGCAACAGTTGTCCCACATGCAAAGCAGATGCGGTCTTGTACCAGCGGCAGTCCCTCAACTTCAAGGACTTGGTGGATAGTGCCACGCGCAATGTTGGCGGCTCCGCGCCCAAGCTACTGCGAGGCGTGAAGGGCATGACGAATTTGGATAAGACGCCTGAGGTTTTGGAAAAGGGGATCCTGCGCGCCCGGCACGGCGTCTACGTCTACAAGGACGGCACAATCCGCTTTGACGCCACCAATGCGCCGCTAACCCACATCAAAGCCGGCGAGGTGGGAGTCACGGTGGAGAAGTTGCGGCAACTCGGCTATACCCACGACATACACGGCGTGCCTTTGACGGAGCCGAATCAGGTTTTGGAGCTGAAGGTGCAGGACATTGTGATTCCGCGGAACGCAGGCGAGTACCTCTTGCAGATAGCCGCCTTCATCGACGACCTCTTAACCAAGGTTTACAAGCTGCCCGCCTGCTACGGCACCAAAACCCAAGACGACATGGTCGGGCAACTCGTCTTCGGACTGGCACCTCACACCTGCGTGGGCATACTGGGACGCGTCGTGGGCTACACGGATTTGAAGGTGATTTACGCGCATCCGTTGTGGCACTCGGCTAAGCGCAGAGACTGTGACGGTGACGAAGACGCCATCATGCTCGCCATGGACACGCTGCTCAACTTCTCCAACCACTACTTGCCCGCCCAAATCGGCGGTATCATGGACGCGCCACTTTTGGTGATTCCATTCGTGAGCACCAAAGAGGTGCAGCGGCAAGCTCACGACTTCGATGTCGACGCCGAATACCCGGACGAATTCTACGTCAAGTCGCTGGAGAAAGCCGAAGCCAAGCAAGTCAGTGCCATAATGGACGTAATTAGCCACAGGCTGGGCACGGAGGCGCAGTTTGAAGGCTTCAACTACACAACGCCAGTGTCAAACATAGGCATGGGCAACAACGAAAGCAGTTACAAGATGTTCAAATCAATGGTGAAAAAACTGCACCTGCAACTTGAGCTGGGCGCCAGAATCGATGCGGTCGACGTCCGAAGCGTAGCCCTGAAAGTTTTAACGAAGCATTTTCTGAGGGACATTTCGGGGAACTTGCGGGCGTTTTCAACGCAGGCTTTCCGTTGCAAATCCTGCAACAAGAAATATCGTCGTTTGCCGCTCAACGGCAAATGCGTCTGCGGAGGCACTTTAACCCTTACGGTTTACCGAGGGGGCATCGAAAAGTACCTTGAGGCGGCACAGGAACTTGTGGACGACTACGCGCTTCCCAAGTACTACACGCAGCGAATCGCCATGATCCGGGAAGAGCTCCATTCGATGTTCGACAATAACAAACCCAAGCAAACCAACCTCTTCGACTTCGGCAAAGCAAGCTAAAGCTTTTCAACACAAACCCCCTTTTACTATCAGGTGCCCACAATCAAGGAAACCTACCACCCCAACGCCTACCTGCAACACGTCATAAACGTCAAGACCGGACTGAAAGCCCGAACCAAAATTTTAACCGCGCTTGAAACGCAACCCGCCAGCGCAGGAACCATCGCACGCAACAGCGGCTACACCTACGCGGCCGTGGCGCATCATCTGCGGCTTCTGGAGGCTGAGGGACGCGTGAGCCGAAGGGGAAAGCGACCCTGCATCTGGCTCTTGACTGGGCTGGGGCAGAAGCGGCTGATCGCTTAGAAAGTGCACTGGCAGGGTGAGCGTTTGCATTTTGGGCACTTGTCCGGGTACTTGTTGAGGGCAGCCCGCTCCAAGTCAACGTCCAGCAGATTGGCTAATGAAGAAAGCCAAGCGATGACGTCGGCGAATTCCTTTTCGGTCGCTTCTTTGTCCGTGCCGTTTAGGGCTTCGCCCAGCTCTTGTACCTCGTCGACGAGCCAGTCGTAGGTGCCCTTTACGCCTCGCTCGGAGTCGCGGTGGAAATAGAGAGTTTTCATCATCTGCTGGAATTCAGCTATATGCATGTGCGGTCACGGCTAGAGCCTACGCGGTTTGGGCGTTTAAGTCAATCGTCCGTCGACCAAGGGTGCGTTTCGGGGTTTTCGGGGGTGTTTGGTTGATGCTTTTGTATACGGCTTCATCCAGAGCCTTTGCCTCCCTTCCTCTATTGTGCCTTCTTCCTCTCAGATGCGCAACATTAAATAATGAATTGACGCATTCCAAATACTACAAGAGGGAACTGACTTGAGCAGAAAAAAGAAAGACAGCCAAGGTCCAATGCCCGCAGCCAGTGCAGGTCTACTGAGGTTTTTCGAGGAAGAAACGGAAGGCATTAAAATCCGACCTGAAATTCTCATGATAGTCTCCGTCGCCCTCATTGTCGTTTCAGTGCTAGTAAAAATCTTCTAAACTCTTCTTTTCTTAACGCCGCGGCGATGGCGAGTGTAAAACTTCTATCCTTTGAACTGAATTTAAGTTCAGGAAAATCTCGCTTCTCTCTTCCCTGCTTGCCACCTGAGGAATTGGCTGCGCCATTGTTGAACGCAAAACGATGGCTTCAGCTTCGGACAACCAAACTCCAGCGGGCTCACTCGTCACGGCGGCTAGTAGGCCTTCGAAGCCGTAGGAGGGGTCCAGGATGATTCGGACTTTTTTGCCCACGTTCCGTTCAAGCATGTGAAATATGGACAGGGGCAACTCTTGGTCTGGCATGGCGTACGCAAACTGAATAATATGAGGCGCTTTGGATAAAACGTTTGCTCAGCCACAAACCATACACTTTCCCGTAAGTTCCGAGTTGGCATCGAAGGATTTACTCTTGCTTTATAGTTTTTTGTGTAAAAATCCCGATGCCCCTTAAGGCGAGTTGTGAGAAAACTGCTTTTTATGTGCAGCACAGGCATCTTCGTTTTCGCTAGCCTTTAATATGCATTGGTTCTCTGATATTGAATTCAACTTGAAGATGGTAAACATGGCGACCGAAGGGACTCTGAACCAATCAATGGACAAGGCGAAGAGGCATTACTCTTCTTTGTTCTTTCTGCCCTCGTTGTCGTCGTCGCTTGGCATAATAGCCGCTATTTGCCTCGTCACGGGAACCCTCACAACCGCGACTTTCACCGTTAACGTTCTACCCACTGGGCTGCTTTTAGGCGCCTCCCTATTCTTGGCAACTCTGGTTGTGGATTTGGCACTGAGCCAAGCGGTTCTGAGAGACCCCATATTCGTGCTAAGGCGGGTTTCGGTGCTTTCGCTTTTCAGCTGGGTTTTCTGGTTAATCTTCATAATCGTCGGTGTCGGCTTGGGCGCGTCGTTTGGCTCGCTGTGGAGCCTGAAACTTTGCCTCTTAGGCTTTGGCACTTTGTTGACGCTGCGCACAGTTGTCATGGTCACGGTTTCCTCCGCAGATTTCGGACGGCGGTTGCTAGCTGTCGTGCTCCAACCCTTCGCCTGCATCGTTCTCTTCGCGGCGTTCTGGGCAACCCAAAACGTATCGGCAATAGGATACTTGCCTTTCATAGTTGCCGCGCCCTTCATCGCCGTCCCTTCAGCGTACTTCTTCATCCGGCAACTTGACAAAATCGGCAAGCAAACCTACAGCGTGCCCTCCATCGACATCTTCCGTGCTTTCATGTCAAACTGGGTCGCCGCCCTAAACGGTCCACTCGAAGCGTTTTTAGAGAAAATGGGCACGGACGCCGACATCGAAGTTTCCGTCCTAAAATTCGACGCCGCCAAACCCAAAGCGGCCATAGTCGTCCCACTGGTGCACCCGGGGCCATTCAAGAACATCGGAAGCAGCCTCCTCCCCTCCCTGCTCAAACAAGAATACGACAGCAAATTCGGCTGCCAAACATGCGTTCCCCTTGGGTTGCTTGGGCATGAATCCGACGCCGCATCACAAGCCCAAAACCAGAAAATCATCCAACACGTCATGGGTGCCGCTGGGTTCCCAGCTTCGGACGCGGAGGCAACGCCTTTCGTGCGGGTTTCTAAGGGCTACATAGCAGCTTCATGCCAGATTTTCGGCAAAACCGCCTTCCTCTCGTTCACGCTGGCACCCAAGACGACGGAGGACCTGCCCGCGGAGCTGGGCGGACTTGTTCGTGAGGAAGCGGCCAAACTTGGCTTTGACGCAGTGGTCGTCAACGCTCACAACAGCCTGACCCAAAACACGCAAATCGAAGCAACAACGGACGAGCTTCGAGAGGTGGCGGCAAAGTGCCTGCAGAAGGCTGCTGCCCAGAAGGCTTATCCGTTCGAGGTAGGCGCAGCCACGGTTCACCCACCCGAGTTCACCCTCAAAGACGGCTTAGCAGACGGAGGCATCACAGCTATCACAGTCAAAGTGGGCGGACAAAAAACGGCTTACGTGGTCATAGACGGTAACAACATGGTTTCTGGGCTTAGGGAGGAAATTCTTGTTGCGCTCGGGTCGGGTGGGTTCTCAGATAGCGAGATTTTCACGACGGACACGCATGCGGTTAGCGCGGTCGTGGTTGGGCAGCGGGGATACCATCCAGTGGGTGAAGCCATGGACCACGTTCGACTAATCAGCCACCTAAAAGAAGCCGCCACCGCAGCCGAGCAAAATTTGGAACTTAGCAGGGCAGGGCATCTGCGGCTTGTCGTGCCCAAGGTCCGCGTCATAGGCGCCGAATTCCTAAACTCCATATCCACCTTGGTGGACCAAACCCTACAGAAAGCCAAACGGCTCCTACTGCCCATATTCGGGGCAGAACACCTACTGCTGATTGTTCTGTTGATTCTTCTGTGAGCTCACCGTTTGATGGGCGCGCTGTGGTTTGCGCTTGAGTTGTGTGCCGCAGACAACGCATTCGGTGGTCTTGGCATTGGCTGGGTACGTTCGGTGGCAAGCGGGGCAATACCTAACCCAGCTCAAAACGCGCTTAATACCAAAAGTCGCCAACGAAATGAATCCAACGTCCAGTTTGGTTGCGACGTTCTGGATAGAATAGTCGTCGGTGACGATTTGTGGCGTGTCGCCCCTCGCCTTGACCTCCAGCGCTAAAGCGAGAACTTGCTTGTCGGTTTCGGACAGAAAAAAAGAGTCGCCCACGGACGTAGCGCACGCCTTCGTCTGCTCCATGAACGGCTGAGACGGCATGACAATGCGGACTTTGCCGCTCTCCACCGCCGTATGAAATCTTAGCAGAACCATCGAGTTCCGCTTAACCTCATCTTCGACAAGTGGCGGCGAAACCTGCTCCTCACGCACGCCAAACGGGTCAAACCCAGCGACAAACGCCGAGGTGTCCAAAACCATAACGCGTTTACCCGACGGTGGCTTCTGCATTTTCTAGGCAGTTCCCTTGAACAGCAGCCGAGTCTCCAATCGACTGTAGAATTCTTGGTTGAACCTGATGAAGGAGGTCACGTTCTTTGATCTCTGGACCGTGATGGCGGGCGATTTGGCGGGGAGGTTTAGGCGGAAGTTGCCGTCTAT
>JGI20214J51650_10000983_pt1 | contig 18023 bp, 10 predicted proteins | sample WetSurMetagenome_FD_51650 | JGI IMG/M metagenome (IMG submission 51650) | reverse complement strand
TAAACCTGTTATCGCTATGAATATTAATGAGATTTGCTTCATTTCAAAAGACAAAGTTGTAAGTAAGTGTTGGAAAAGGGATACCAATTATATACAACATATATGTATCATAATTTCTTAATTCATATGATACAAAATGCTCTTCCTTCTTATAAAATACCGAATATGCGTTTTTCCTTCCATAAAGGTTTACAACTGATAACGTCCACCTCCCCTTCCATTTTTTCCTGATCCGCAATGACTCGTCAAATGATATTGAAACATCGAGTCTGTGATAATCGGGTAACCTGTATTCATTCCTGTCTGAATAATAAAGAAGCTGGTAGTTCTGATAACCGAACTTATTTTCGGGCAATGTAACCGGGCGTCCGGTACTATAGGTGAATGTGCTGCCAATGCGCCAGCGTCTGGAAAAATGGTAGTTCAGATTTACAATCAGATTGTCAGGTCTGTCGTAGTTTGCAGGGAATATCCGGTTACTATTTATTTTTTCCACATCAAAGACTCCACTTGTTTTCTCCAACGAACGTGAAAAAGTATAACTGGCCCAACCTGTTAGTTTTCCCGAGTTTTTCTTTACATAAAATTCAACTCCATAATTTTTACCTTCGACATTCAGCAGATCTGTTTCAAGATAAGGATTGAGCAGAATCTGTGCTCCGTTTTTATAATCAATTGCATTACTCAACTTCTTAAAATAGAACTCTATTGAAGTTTCGATTGAATTATTCTTAAAATTTCTAAAGTACCCGATAGCAAAATGGTCGGATGTAAGTGGTTTGAGATCAGGAGAGCTTAGTTTCCAAACATCTGATGGAGTCATAACAGCAGTGTTGGAAACCAGATTAATGTACTGATGAATCCTGTTATAACTTAATTTAACTGAACTATTATCTGAGATTGAGTACCGGACAGAAAGACGTGGTTCGAACCCTGAGTAACTGCAGATGGATCTGTTGTTGGTATACAGAATTGAATCTATTATGGTTTCACGAGATTTTGGTAAATCGGACTTATATGTGTACACTTTATTTGGACCCAAATAATAATAAAGTGAATATCGTATACCAAAATCCAAGGTTAGCTTTGAAGATAAAGTGAAGTTATCTGTTAAATAAGCAGCAAATTCAACAGCTTTTTCCCGCTGAATAGATTTAGGATTTATTACGGTTACGCTGTTCAATGAACTTAATTGACCTGGTTTTATGTTATATGAAACAGCATTTATACCAAAATCAATTGAATGCCTTTCATCGGGAAACCATGAGAAATTCCATTTCAGATTTTTATAACGCAATGAGGATTTAATCTTATAGGCTTCCCAGGGTCTTGCAGTATCAGATTCGGAAATATTATAATTGTAATTACTTAATCCTGTGACCAGATTGAAATAGAGATTACTGTTTAAAGTGTGTTTCCACCTTACCGAACCAAGCATATTACTGTAGCGATAGTCGGTAGATTTACTGAATCCAAACTGATCATTACTCAAATACGNGAATAAATTTAACTGGTCATTGGCATTGAGCTTATATGTCAGAAAAGTATTCAGATCATAAAAACGTGCAGAACTATTCATTATATCCAAATCAGGCATACTATGTAAAAGCCAGTTTGAATAAGAGCTTCTGGCACTAAAGATCAGTGTTATCTTTTTATTCATCAATGGGGTTTCAAGATATAAGCGGCTGTCAATCAAACCAATTCCCCCTTTCACAGTTGTTTTCTTAATATCAGTGTTTCCGAACCTAATGTCCAATACCGATGATGCCCGTTCACCATATTTTGCAGAAATGCCTGCTTTCAATAGGGTTACACTTGAAATACCGTCTGAATTAACTACAGAGGTAAGTCCAAATAAGTGCGATGAGTTAAACAAAGGAACATCCTCAAGAAGAATAAGATTCTGATCCGCTCCTCCTCCCCTGACATTAAATCCAGTGCCAAACTCTCCGATAGTCTGAACACCTGGCATCAGAGTAATACTTTTTATTATATCAGTTACTCCCATTGAAGAAGGGAGTTCTCTGATTGATCTTGCATCTAACTTTACATAGCTCATTTGAGTTCCTGAGACATTTAATTCAGGCCGTTCCGAAGAAACTACAACTTCACCAAGATGGATTGATTTTTCAAACAACTTCGCATTCAGGGATCCATTGCTTACAAGTTTAATTATCAGAGCATTATCATCATATCCAATAAAAGAGAGCCTGACAGTGTATTCCCCAACGGGAGCAATAAGTATATAGTTCCCATTTCTATCTGAAGTTGCACCCAATTTTAATTTATCAATACGGATTGTTGCCCCGGGTAATGGATCTCCACTCAATCCATCAAGAATTTTCCCACGTATAGTTGCGGTTGAATACTTTCCATAATCATCCGGATTGCCAATGATTTGATCAAACACAACTTCCGGACCAGATTTAAGCCTGAGTTCCGGTTTAATGGGAACGAAGATATACAACAGAGAGTCAATTGTAAATATTGAAAAATCAGTTTCCGATTTTATCCGGTCCAGAGTTTCATTAAATGGCAACCGTAGAATTGATGAATTAAAGGACCGTGATTCAAACCATTCAGATTTATAAAAGAATTGCACCTTGTATCTGAGCTCCAGATGATCTGTTAACTTGTCTATAGTCAAATACGTTGTATCTCTGACAGTTTGTGAAACACCCGGTTGAATGAGAGAAATAAAAACCAAGAATAAAAAAAATATTTTTAAAGACAATCTTTTGAACATCTGTATCCAAGAAAATTTCTGAAGAAACTTATCAGTGAAATGATTTTATGAAGAGATCATTGTAAAGTTAAAGAATTACTGACACTTTGCTAAATGAATAAACAAAATACATGGGTTTGACACCGACAGAATAAGAATAAGAATCTGAATTATATACAATATAAGTATCAGCAATCAATAATAATCTCAAAATAATTGATCATGAGATTCCTCGCTAACGCTCGGAATGACAGGTCTTTATTATATCGTATGGGTAGTGGTGGAGGCTCGCCAGGGCGAGCCTCCAAAGCTACCCCAAAAAAACACAATGAATTGTCATTCCGAACGAATCCGCAATAAGGCGGAGAAGTGAGGAATCTCCTATCAAGAGAAACTGAATATTGAAATAAAAAAAATACATATTATATACATAATTCCCGATACTCAAATTATTCAACTATAACGCTTTCCCAATCAACAGGGATAGTTCCATTGTAACAGGCATTCTTCGCAGTAGTAAGTGCATGTTATATTTCCTCTTCGTTAATAATTGTTAAATCATTTTGATTATGTGAGATAATGGGATTCATTTTTACATACATTTGAAAAATCTAAAACTATCACTTAACACTATTAAGATGAAAATCAGGAAAATCTCTACAACTGTTTTGTTTCTTTTATTTCTCCCTCTCTGGTTAATGTCACAGAGTGAGAATGTGGATCTCAGCATGATCTATAAAATCAAGCAGGAAGGATTAAAAAATTCAGGTATTGAAGAGCTTTCATTCTGGTTAACAGACTTTGTCGGACCAAGATTAACAGGCTCCACAGGTGGAACAAGGGGAAATGAATGGGCAAAGAAAAAAATGGAAGAACTTGGCTTTCAGAATGTAAGGATTGAAGCTGCAAGGGATTTCACTCGTGGTGGATGGGATAATCTAAAGACATATGCTGCAATGACTGCACCATATTATGTCAATTTTGCATGCAATCCGGTTGCATGGACAGGAAGCACAAACGGACCGGTAAAGGGTGAAGTAATGCTGCTGGATGTTAAAGCAGAAGGCGACCTTGATCAGTACAAGGGAAAGCTAACCGGGAAAATTGTCCTGATACCTTCAACTTCTGTATATGAAGTAAGCTATGAAGCTCTGGCGACCCGTTATACTGATGCCCAGCTCAAAGATCTTTCAATGGCAACATCATCAACTCCCCCGAACAAGCCAACATTTGATCTTACTGCATTTATGACTCAGAGGGCTCTTCGTATTAAAATCTCCGAATTCCTCAAAAATGAAAGTGTTGCAGTTATATTAAATAATTCAGGTACGTTCAATGTGCCGCGATCAGGTGGAGCAAACTATACGGCCGGAGCTAAAGAACCTACTGCTGAACTTAATCTCCCTGTTGAAGATCATGGCAGAATGGAACGTCTTTTACGTCACAAGGTACCGGTTGAAATGGAAGTTGAAATAACAAACAAATTTATTGATTCTCCGAAGATATTTAATGTTATCGGTGAAATCCCCGGTACAGATAAACTCCTTAAGAATGAAGTGGTACTTATTGGTGCTCATATCGATTCATGGCATGGAGGAACAGGTGCTGCTGACAACGCATCCGGTTGCGTTGTAATGATGGAAGCACTACGTATCCTTAAAAGCCTGGAGGTTGCCCCCAGAAGAACAATAAGAATTGCATTATGGGGTGGCGAAGAACAGGGTCTTAACGGATCGAGAGGTTATGTTGAAAACTACCTTGTTGAGGCAATCACAAAGGTACATAAACCTGACTATGACAAGTTTGCCGGATATTTCAATATGGACAACGGGTCTGGTAAATACCGGGGAATTTATCTCCAGGGGAATGAAATGGTAAGACCAATATTTGAAGAATGGCTGAAACCATTTGAAGATATGGGCGCTACCACAATTACTATCAGGAATACAGGAGGTACCGATCATCTTTCATTCGATGCAGTCGGACTGCCCGGATTCCAGTTCATNCAGGATGAAATTGAATATGATCGTGGTTATCATACTGTNATGGATACATACGACAGGCTTGTAATGGCAGATCTGAAACAGAATGCAATTATCACTGCTTCATTTGTTTATAATGCTGCAATGAGAAATACGAAACTACCGGGGAAGCCTGTTGTCAAGTCCATCCAGGCTGCAGGACAAAACAAGATGCCATAAATAAAATTATTGTTAGTAAGGGTGTTTGAAAAGTCTTTTTTTACCACAAAGTGCACTAAGAAAACACAAAGAACGCAAAGTTAAAATATTGTTATTCTGTTCTTTGTGACCTTTGCGTATAGCCTTTGAGATCTTTGCGCTTAATGGATTTGAGCTAATGAAACACCATTAATTTCTTATCTGAATTATTCTCTATTTCTTAATCCCGGCCCCCCCGATAAATCGGGGCAGGCTTTCCCTTAAACAATAAGGGAAGGGGTGTAGCATGCTTATATATAATAGTTTAGCTCCCTCCCCTTATTGCTTAAGGGGAGGGCTGGGGAGGGGTTCAAAACAACGGTAAAATAATCTTTTGAGACAGCCTCTTTTCCCGCCAGTGCGGATGTGTAATCCGTGCTAACTATTTTTTTTGGCACCGATTACAAATCGGCGCCATCAAAAGAATGGGGCACTAAAACTATTTTTTTATTCCTGCCAAATCGAGAATAAACGCATATTCAAGAGAAGTAATCCTGTAGCGCTCGAATCGTCCTGATGCTCCGCCATGGCCAGCTACCATATTGCAGTCCATAACAAGAATATTCTTATCAGTTTTCATGTCTCTCAGTTTGGCAACCCATTTAGCCGGTTCCCAATACTGCACCTGTGAATCCCAGTAGCCTGTTGTAACAATAATATTCGGATATTCTTTGGCTTTAACCTGATCATAAGGGGAATACGATAACATATAATCATAATATTCCTTCTTTCTCGGGTCGCCCCATTCATCCCATTCAAATGTTGTCAATGGAATAGTCTCATCAAGCATTGTTGAAACAACATCAACAAACGGGACAGCTGCAACAACACCTTTGTACAGATCAGGACGCATGTTTACTATTGCACCCATAAGAAGTCCGCCNGCACTTCCCCCTATTGCAAAAAGCTTGTTTGTACTTGTATATTTCTCATTGACAAGAAATTGAGCACAATCATTAAAATCTGTAAATGTGTTTTTCTTCTTAAGAAGTTTACCGTTTTCATACCAGGAGCGTCCCATTTCACTTCCTCCCCGCACATGTGCAAGAGCATAGACAAATCCACGGTCAAGAAGGCTGAGTATGGATGATCTGAAACCAGGATCGGTTGAGGCACCATAGGAACCATATGCATACAATAAAAGTGGAGCTTTTCCATCGGGAACAAACCCTTTCCTGTATACAACAGAAACCGGAACCATTGTTCCATCTTCAGCCTTTGCCCACAACCTCTTTGATTCATAATTATTCTTGTCAAATCCGCCAAGCACAACATCTTCCTTCATAACCTTCTTCTCCTTAGTGACCATGTTATAGTCAATGACTGAGTTAGGTGTAGTAAGAGATGAATAGCTATATCTCAGAATCTCGGTATTTGAATTCGGATTGATATTTATTCCGGCAGTATAAGCTTCNTCTCCAAAATCAAGATAATGCTCACTTTTATCTNTGGTGTTTATAATTCTGAGATTGTTCAATCCTTTTATTCTCTCCTCTACCACCAGAAAATTGTCAAACAGATCAAAGTTTTCAAGCAGCACATCATTTCTGTGAGGGATTACCTCCTTCCAGTTTGATCTGGCAGTTTTGGTTTCAGCAGTTTTCATTAGTTTGAAATTTGAAGCACTGTCTGCATTGGTTCTGATATAGAATTCATTGCCGAGGTGATCAATACTATATTCATGATTCAGTGAGCGAGGTTCAAATACCTTAAATTCACCTTCGGGTTTTGTAATATCAAGGTAACGGGNTTCTGTTGTNAGAGTCTGGGTGGAATTTATCAGGATAAATTTCCGGCTCTTTGTCTCTGAAAGGTTGACGCTGAAAATCTCATCTTTTTCATTNTAAACGATGACATCTTTTTCTACCTCTGTACCAAGTTTATGTCTGAAAACTTTATCAGACCTCAGTGTTTCAGGATCTTTTGTTACATAAAATACTGTTTTATTGTCTGCAGCCCAAATAGCTTCACCTGTAGTATTTTCAATTTTGTCTGCTATTAATAAACCGGATTCAAGACTAAGAAAATTCAGAGTGTATCTCCTGCGACTCACAAAGTCTACGCCATAGATCAGTATCTTATTGTTTTTGCTTACGCTCAGGTTATTAACAGAACAGTAGCTCTTACCTGCTGCAAGTTTATTCACATCAAGGAGTATCTCCTCCGGAGCATCAAGTGAGCCTTTCTTACGGTAATAGACAGGATATTCGGTACCTTCCGTGTATTTATTATAATAGTAGTACCCGTTATCGAGGTAAGGTACTGACTGGTCGTCTTTCTTTATTCTCCCGACAATCTCATCGTAAAGAGTTTTCTGCAATACTTCTGTATTCTTAAGAATTGTTTTTGAATACTCGTTCTCCTTATTCAAATAATCGAGAACTTTTGTTGTCTGTTCATCAGGTGTCTTGGCATTTTTTTGCTCATCGCTGAGCCTCATCCAGAAATAATTATCGGTTCGCTTGTCAAATAATTCATGAGAAATTTTCTCAGCAACCGGCGCTTTTACCGCAGGCTTATTGTTACAGGAAGCCAGCATTATTACAAGCAACGCTGTCAATAACAAATTAAATCTTTTCATGGTTAAGTAGTTTGTAACAGATTAGAAATTAGACTATCATCAGATAAAGATATTAAAGTTTTTACTCTTTTCTCAGGCCTCATTAAACCTTACCGATTTTTTCATAAAATAGATATGAAACCAGTAAAGAGGTTGAGATCAATTAACCACAGAGTTCGCCAAGGTTAAAACAAAGAACTCAAAGTACTGAATGACAATCTCTTAACTTTGTGTTCTTTGCGCAAATCTTTGTGAACTTGGTGGTTAAAGGATTTTGGTTTTCTAAACATCCACCTATTGATATAATTATCTATGTTTTTGCCATATCCACATCCTTCATTGATAACTGGACACGTTTCCTCTCAACATCAACCGCCAGGACTTTTACCATAACATGCTGATGAAGCTTTACAACTGTTGAAGGATCTGTAATATAGTTTTTACTCATATTTGAGATATGGACCAGACCATCCTGTTTGATGCCGATATCGACAAAAGCGCCGAATTTTGTAATATTTGTTACAATTCCTGGGACAACCATTCCCTGGCTAAGGTCTTCCATTGTGTGAACATCGGCAAAGCTGAACTCTTTGATCTTTGATCGCGGATCGCGTCCTGGTTTCGCCAGCTCTTCCATTATATCTTTCAATGTCGGCAAACCTGTGACCGGAGTGACATAGCGATCGAGCCTGATTTCTTTCCGTCTGTTTTCATCAGTGATCAGTTCTTTAACATCGCATCCCAGATCCTTTGACATTTTCTCCACAACATGGTAGCTCTCAGGGTGTACTGCACTTGTATCGAGGGGATTAGCGGCATTGCGTATCCGGAGAAATCCCGCGCTCTGTTCAAAAGCCTTCTCTCCCATCCTCTTCACCTTCAGAAGTTCTTTTCGTGCCTTGAAAGGTCCGTTTTCGGAACGATAATCAATGATATTCTGTGCAAGCTGAGGACCCAGACCTGATACATATGTCAGAAGATGTTTGCTTGCCGTATTGACCTCTACACCAACAGCATTAACACAGCTCATAACAACGTCATCAAGTGATTTCTGTAATTTGGTCTGATCCACGTCGTGCTGATACTGGCCAACACCGATCGATTTTGGATCAAGTTTTACCAGCTCAGCCAGTGGATCCATTAGCCTCCTGCCGATCGATACCGCACCACGCACAGTAACATCATAATCAGGAAATTCATCACGGGCTGTTTTCGATGCAGAATAAATTGAGGCTCCTGCTTCACTTACCACAAAAACCTGGATATCATTTTCAAATTTAACCCATTTTATAAAATCTTCTGTTTCGCGGCTGGCGGTACCATTTCCTATCGCAATTGCTTCAATCTTATAAGCACTGACAAGTGTCAGTATTTTCTTTATCGACATGGCAGTCTCATTCTGCGGAGGATGAGGATAAATTGCTTCATTATGAATCAGATTTCCCTGTCGGTCAAGGCAAACTACTTTACAGCCTGTTCTGAAACCGGGATCAATAGCAAGAACATTCTTCTCACCAAGAGGTGAACCCAGAAGAAGCTGGCGAAGGTTTTCGGCAAAAACCTGGATAGCTTCAATATCGGCTTTCTCTTTGGAGACATTTCTGAATTCTGTTTCCATCGATGATGAAAGGAGTCTTTTCCAGCTGTCTTTCACAGCTNCTGCAACGATTTCGGCAGAGGCATTCCTCCCTTTTATAAAAATTGAATCTAATATATNGAGAGCATTGTTTTCATCAGGTTCCACTGACAATCTCAGGAAGCCTTCCTCTTCTCCCCTTCTCATTGCCAGAAGTCTGTGCGACGGACACTTACGGAGTGGTTCTGACCAGTCATAGTAATCGCTGAATTTTATCCCTTCAGCCTCTTTTCCTTTGACAACCTTTGAATAAATTACTGCTTCTTTTTCAAACAGGTACCTTAATTGTTTTCTCGCCTTCTCATCTTCACTCACCCATTCAGCGATAATATCCGATGCACCGGCAAGAGCATCTTCTACACTAGTAACATCATCATTCAGAAAGCTTTCGGCTTTTAATGCAGGGTCAGTCTCTTTCTGGTCCATAATAAGGACTGCGAGTGGCTCCAAACCCTTCTCCCTTGCAATGGTGGCACGTGTCCGGCGTTTTGGTCTGTATGGCAGATAAATATCCTCAAGCTCTGAAATAGTTATTGAATCATCAATGCGTTTCCTGAGTTCAGGAGTCATTTTCTCCTGCTCCTCAATCGATTTTATAACAGTTTCCTTACGTGCATCAAGCTCTTTCAGGCGATCATACTCTTCTTTTACATGCATCAGCTGAACTTCATCCATACTGCCTGTCATCTCTTTTCTGTACCTGCTGATAAATGGAATAGTAGCTCCGCCATCCATCAGCCTGATAGTGTTCTCTACCTGCCAGTCATGTAGGCCAAGCTTTTTAGCTACAAGTAAAATATTCCTGTTAGTTTCCATGATAAAATTATTCAACGTAAATAACCAGACCTTTCAGATATTCGCTTTCGGGGTGATAAATATTTACAGGATGGTCGGGTGGTTGAGTCATCTGGTGAAGTATCCTGACACTCCTGCCTGTATTTGCTGCCGCAGCAAAAACCGATTTTCTGAAATTCTCTTTTGTAACCACTTGTGAACATGAAAATGTAAAAATAATGCCTCCCGGTCTTATCTGCTCAATAGCCTTGATATTAAGCCGTTTATATCCCTGAAGTGCATTTGCAAGAACATTATTATGTTTTGCAAAAGCCGGTGGGTCGAGAATGATCAGATCATATTGATTTTTTATATGATTCAGATAATCAAATGCATCAACCTGAAATGATTCATGTCTGGAATCTTCTCCATAATTGAGTGTAATATTCTCATTTGCCAGTTCAATTGCCGGGAATGAGCTGTCAACAGTATGAACAAGTGTGGCATTTTTCATGGCATATACCGAAAATCCACCGGTATATCCGAACATGTTCAGCACACTTTTTCCATCGGTATATTTCTCAAGTAATTTCCTGTTTTCCCGCTGATCGATAAAAAACCCGGTTTTTTGTCCGGTCGTCCAGTCGATTTTAAATTTATAACCGTTCTCTGTAACAATAACAGGACCAGATGTTCCGTATAAAAATTCATTCGTGCCTGTTGTCTCTGACATATGAGGAATAGTGCCTTCGCTCTTATCATATACTGCAACAAGCTTATCTCCCAGAAGTTCAACCAGAATTTGTGCTATTTCTTTCCTGATCCTGTAAAAACCTACCGAGTGCATCTGAATTACAGCCACACCGTTATAGTAATCAATTATGAGTCCGGGCAATCCGTCGCCTTCACCATGTATGAGCCTGTAAACATTGATCATCGGATTATCAATTATCCCGATTGATTTTCTGTAAGCTATTGCCCTTTTGATCTTCTCTCTGAAGAAGTTAATATCAGGAGTCACCTGTTCAAATGAAAGAACACGCACGGTGATTGAACTTGGTGCATAATGACCTGTTGCAAGAAAGGCATCTTTATTATCATAAACATCTACAAGGTCCCCTTCTGAGGGATTGCCATACATTTTTTTAATTGCGCCCGAAAACACCCAGGGATGAAATCTTTTCAAAGAAACTTCTTTTCCCGATTTCAGGACTATTTTAACTCGCTCCACCTTATTTTGATTTATAAATTCACCAGTTTTATTAATAATCTTCATTTAACCACAGGGGTCACAAAGGATTGTGCTAAGTTCGCAAAGAAACTCAAAATAACATGTATTAAACTTTGTGTTCTTTGTGCAACTCTTTGTGAGCTTTGCGGTTATTGGGTTTTTCTTTTATTTAACATGTTCATGTCCATTGACCAGCTTCTTATATATCTTATAGCACACCCAGGCATCAGTAGCTGCATAAACAAGCTGTGCTTCAGAGAGTTGATTTGCCTCCCAGTCGGTAACCTGTTGCCGCTTTGATATTCTGAATCCAAGAATAATTGCCGTAAGCTTTTTAAGTCCTGAGCTCTGGATACCAAAATCCCTGACAAAATTCTGCAGGTCAATGAACCCGGAAGAGTTAAACTTCCTCACCCCTTTCAGAAACCTGATATCATCATGAACAGCAACACCAACTTTGGTAACTTTAGTACTTGACAACAGATCTATTAATTCCTCAGGAATACCTATTTTGTTTATCCGGAACAGAAATGCCAGATCACCGGTTGAAAGCTGGATTAGTGAAACAGTATTCTTACTGCCCTTCTTAAAAGAAGGTTTAGTTTCGGTATCAAACCCCAGAACAGGTACCCCAAGTAATCTGGGAAAAACTTTTTTAAAAGTTTCAATATCTTCTACCAGAACTATTTCACCTTTGAACCAGGATAGCTCACATTCAGCCAGTTCCTCTGCAGAAATATTCTCCCTGTACATGTTATTCCGTATCTCCTCTGAAATCCCTTTGTCTTCTTGAGATAAACCAGTCTGAAGTGTTTCTTCTTTCATCATCTTTTTCAGCATCATTTTCTACTTTCCCAATTTCCTCACCCGAGTAAATAAACTTATGAATAGCTCTCATCGAATTCAGGAGTTTCTGACCCCAGAATGTTTCAAAATTCAGCCGGCATTCCCATACAGCATCATTCATCACTTCCGAAGTTCCTGTCTGGTACAGAAGAAGAAAGTCTTTCATATCCTGGTAAATATCTGCCATATTCTCTGAAATACTCGAGAGAACAGGTCCTTCTGAATCGTTTATCTTTTCATCAAATACCTCCAGATAATCATTTGCCGTTCCAAATTTCTCTTTAAGCGTTTCATCGATTCCTGTCCAGTCCGATTCTGTAACAAATTTCTCATTGCCATCCTCAAAAAAAGGATTCAACTGAGGTAACAGAGAGGCTTTCAGGTACATTAAAGGCAAAATCCGCTGCATAATCTTAAGCAACTCATCACCTTTAAGTTCTGAAGCATGTTCGGTATACTTGCAATATTCATTTGCAACTGCCACAAATTCAATGACATTCCTCGAATATACCGGGTCGGTGTTGCTATCCATATTCATTTACTGATTTGTGATACAAAATTAGACATTTACAAATAGGATTGGCTTCACTTTACATATTTTTATACGGATTGAAAAGTAATACTGATTAAGAATAAAAAGTGTCTCACAGGAATACCGGATTGAGTAGAACTCATTTGCTATATTTACAATTAAAGAACTTACACTGATTTATGCTTTTCGGGAAATATAAAATCCTATACGAACGCCTGATCGATAAAATCGATAAAAGAAGAATTTATCATGACCCGCTTCATACTCTGGCATATGGGACCGATGCGAGTTTTTACAGGCTAATACCCAAAATGGTTATCAGAGCCAGGAATGAAGATGAGGTTTCCAATATCCTGATGGAATGTTCAAAACTGGAAATAACTGTTACATTCCGCGCTGCCGGGACCAGTCTGTCGGGACAGGCTATTACCGACTCAGTGCTTTTGATTGCAGGCAACAACTGGAATAATTATTCTATCAGTGAAAACGGAGAAGAGATAACACTCCAACCCGGGTTAACAGGTGGCAAAGTTAATTCCCTTCTTGCTCCTTTCGGAAGAAAAATTGGTCCCGATCCGGCTTCAATAAACTCAGCTATGATCGGAGGCATAGCTGCAAATAATGCAAGTGGGATGTGTTGCGGTACTGCAAAGAATTCCTATAAAACAGTTTCAGGAATGCGGATTATTTTTGCTGACGGGACTCTGCTTGAAACATATAATCAAACAAGTAAAGATGAGTTTAAGAGATCACATCCGGAACTTATAGCAAGAGTATCAGGTATCGCAGAATCGGTTAAGGAAAATACCCGGCTTGCTGACAAGATCAGGCAGAAGTATAAAATGAAGAACACTACCGGATACAGCCTGAATGCTCTTACCGACTTCACCGATCCTGTCGATATTATTGAACACCTGATGATTGGCTCTGAAGGTACGCTTGGNTTTATTGCAGCAATCAACTATAGAACTGTTATCGAATATCCATGCAAAGCAAGTGCTCTTATAATNTTTGGGGATACAGAAAAAGCATGCCAGGCTGTAATGCAACTGAGATCCACTCCTGTTTCAGCAGTTGAACTGATAGACCGTGCAGGTTTAAAATCGGTTGAAAACGAACAGGGAGTGACTGATCTTTTAAAAAAGATTCAGCCAGATGCCTGCGCCCTGCTGGTTGAGACCATGGCTCAGACAAAAGATGAATTGTATAGAAATATTGAGGTAATAAAGAGTTCAATTAGTACCATAGCTGTGGAATTGAAAGTTCATTTTACCGATGTTCCTGCTGAATATGAGCTACTTTGGAAGATACGCAAAGGTTTATTCCCATCAGTCGGAGCAATGCGCAAAACAGGAACAACAGTCATCATAGAAGATGTAGCATTTCCCGTGTCATCTCTGGCTGAAGCGACACTTGACCTACAGAAAATATTAAGAAAACACGGGTATAATGAAGCTGTAATTTTCGGACATGCACTGGAAGGAAATCTCCATTTTGTCTTTACTCAGGATTTCAGCGGGAAGGAAGAGATCGAACGATATGGAAAAATGATGTCCGAAGTATCAGATCTGGTCGTAAATAAATATGATGGATCACTTAAAGGTGAGCATGGCACCGGACGCAATATGGCTCCCTTTGTTGAACTGGAATGGGGAATAGAGGCCTATCAGATAATGAAGGAGATCAAGCATATCTTTGATCCCATGAACTTACTGAATCCGGGTGTTATACTTAATTCAGATCACGAAATACATCTTAAGAATCTCAAGCCTATTCCTGCAGCTAGCGAGATTATTGATAAATGCACAGAATGCGGTTTCTGTGAGCCTTCATGTGTTTCTGCTGATCTGACCCTTACTCCAAGGCAGCGAATAGTGGTTTACAGGGAAATTATCTCACTGGCACAAACCGGACATGAACCGCATATTGCAGCATTACTGGCAAAGACATTTTCGTACGAAGGGGACAAAACCTGTGCAACCGATGGATTATGTGCTTTAAGTTGCCCGGTAAAAATCGATACAGGAAAACTTATAAAAAATATCAGGGCCGAGCATGTCTCTTCAGGAAAAAATAAGGCAGTCTGGTTAGCTGACAGAATGAACATGGTAACTGCATCTGCCAGATCAGCATTGTCGATTGTGGACTTTTTTCATCTGATACTCGGAACCCGTTTAATGAAAAGCATTTCATTAGGCCTTCGTTATCTTTCATGCAAAAGAATTCCTTACTGGAATCAGTTTATGCCATCAGGAGCAAAAAGAATTTCTGGACAGCATGGAAACCCGTCGCAGAATCAGTATAAAGTTGTATACTTCCCATCATGCATTAACCGTTCGATGGGAGTCTCCCGCGATCATCACGAGGAAAAGCAACTGACTGAAAAAATGATGCATCTTCTGCAAAAAGGGGGCTATGAGGTAATCTTCCCTGATGGTATGAATAACCTATGCTGTGGAATGGCCTTTTCAAGTAAAGGGAATATAAAAGCAGGAGAAAAGAAATCGGTTGAACTTGAAGCAGCTCTCATTAAAGCAAGTAACAATGGAGAATATCCGGTTCTTTGTGACATGAGTCCTTGTCTCTTCACAATGAAAGAAAATTTCAAATCTCATCTTAAACTATATGAACCGGTGGAATTTATTAATGAATTCCTCCTTCCCCATCTTATAATTGATCCGGTGGATGAAATCATCACAGTATTTCCAGTATGCAGCATGAAAAAAATGGGACTGGACGGGAAACTGACTGAACTTGCAAAGCTTTGCGCCTCAAAGGTAATTGTTGCCGAAACAAATTGCTGCGGATTCGCAGGCGACAGAGGATTTACCTTCCCTGAGCTCAATGAGCACGGGTTGAAAGATTTAAAAAACCAACTGCCAGAAACTGTTAAACATGGTTATTCAACAAGCCGTACCTGTGAGATCGGTTTGAGTTTACATTCAGGAATATCCTATAAATCAATAGTATATCTTGTTGACAAAGTCAGCAAATCTAAGGTTGAGCTTGAGGTTTAGGTAAATACTGTATCAAGCACGGGAAACAGGCACATAGAAATCTTCCGNTTTTAGGTTACATTTTTTTGCAACAGCCTTACAATAAGCTAACCGGCCTGCATTCGAATTTCTCGCATCCGATCCGAAAGTGAATTTTAATCCTGCCGCTTTTGCCATCAGAATAAACTTATCGTGAGGTGTATGAGCCATGTCGTTTATTTCCATTGCAATATTGCGGTCTTTTGCAGCTGAGATAAGTTGCGACATTCGCTTTTCAGTCCATAAGGTATAATAATCCCTTGCAATACAGACCGGAAGAAAAAGAGGCCAGCCAAAAATATTTATTGGTTCATTTTTCAGTATATTAAGACAATGGTCCATATATATATTCATAAAAGCTTCAGTATCCTCTACATATGTTTCAAGGAGATAAATTCTTTCATAATCGCCGTTACCTATTGGTATTGTCTGAGGATCCATCAGCACATAATCGATTTGTTTCAGAAGCTCAGGTGAAAATTTACCTGCCCAGTTACCTGTCATAGGCTGCAGTCCGATATAAACAGGATATTTCCTCAGTTTATCTATATATCTTTTCAGGTCGGCATCATTTCTGATTGCCCATTCTGCCGGATGCTCCACAATTCCGAATTTTACATTTTGGCGTTTAGCGATCTCCATTATCATCTCAATAGTGAATGTGTTCGTTGTATGCACATGCAGGTCAGTTAACGGGAAGTCGCTCTCCCCATAAGCTCTCAGATTATTTAATAGCGGCGACATTGCAATCATTCCTCCTGCAATTCCTGCATTCCTTAAAAAAGTTCTTCGTTCCATCTCATCATTTTTTTTGGGTTTATTTATTAAAATTAATTCAAAAAATGCCACAAAAGCTGATTTTTCCAGATTTTATTACTTTAAAAGATATCTTTGTTAAAGACGACCAGACCAGCACATTTAATGAATATGATCACATTGGTTATGAGCTGGTTCTTATTTTAACACAATTACAATAATCTAAATATGATTCAGTACAGAAAATACAAATGGATACTGCTTGCAGCAGTCATTTTCACTGGATTTGGTGCAATTCTGCTTTTCTCGCCGGCAGAAAATACCGATAAACTCACAAAGTGCAGCCTGACGCTGGTGCCTCCATCTCCAATCACGAATAAAATAAAACTTGATATCAGAGGAGCTATCTGGAATAACTCCTCAAAGACGATTACTTACAAAGTGAATATGTACGTAGATAATATTGAAAACAGCTCATGTTTCTACATGAAAGATATCAGGTTGCAGGCAGGCAATAATGAAGGTATTCAGTTATGGTTAGATACTTTTAAATATGCCGGTGACAGGAATATAATTATGATCGTAAAATCAGGTCTGGGCACAAAGACTTTGATCGAACCAATAAAAATCATCGATTCAGAAATCAGATCAACAAAAAGAATCGATGGAAGCTGGTTCGAGTTCTACCACTGGAGTGAAGATGAAGGCCGCTTCTGGAACAAGGATATCATTAAATTAAGCAATGGTCAGTGGAAGGAGCTCATCAAGGGAATGCACGATATTGATATGAACATTGTTGTCATCCAGGAATTGTTCAGAAACCAGAAGTATGTAGGCCAGCATAATATGGATTCAACAGGATACACAGGAATACCATATTATCAATCAAAGATATTCCCACTTAAGCCAGAAATGTCATTGCTGGATAATGTTGAGAATGGCACATCGTCAGAAAATTATCCGAAATGGAAAAATATTGCAGCAGATTCTGCATTAGAGTCGGTATTGACTGAGGCTGATGAGCTTGGGATGAAGGTTTTTATGGGTGTCGGTATGTATGCATGGTTTGATTTCACTCAGGGATCTTTAGACTGGTCAAAAAAAGTTGCAAAGGAATTGTGGGACAAATATGGATCGCATAAGTCGTTTTATGGCTGGTACATTTCAAGTGAGGTTGCAGGTGACCTGGGAACTGATGAAAACCGGAGAAAGGAAATAGTGAGGTTCTTCAGGGAATTCCGGACATATGTCAGGACACTTGCTCCCGATAAACCGGTAATGCTGGCTACAAATTGTCATGGGGTAAAAAACTCTCAGGGATATTATAATGAATTACTCAGTAACCTTGATATTCTCTGCCCCTTTGGATTTCATCGTATGCCAGCGAATGACTACACCGGAAAAGAAGTTGCAAAGGTTTTACAGGACTATTGCGACAAAGCCGGTTGCCATCTTTGGATGGATCTGGAGATGTTCCTGTTTGGTGAAAAAAATGCTCTTTATCCACGACCAGTAGATCAGGTGATCACTGATTTGCTGATGTTTGATAATTTTGAAAAAATATGTTGTTATTCCTACACCGGACTGGTTAACGCAGGCTGGCAAACAGCTACTCCTGGCGGTGAAAGAACTGTAAAGCTTTATAACGATTATATGAATTATCTTATTAATTCCGGCCCAAAATAAAAAGACAAACGACGCACGAC
>JGI20214J51650_10000980_pt1 | contig 18049 bp, 15 predicted proteins | sample WetSurMetagenome_FD_51650 | JGI IMG/M metagenome (IMG submission 51650) | reverse complement strand
GTTGGCGGGATGTGTCCATTTCCGGTTGCGGACTCGCCAGAGACCACACCCCCCGTCCTGGGCTCAAACAGTATTTGGTTGCGGCCAAAGGCCTGCATTGGACATTTTAGGCATTTTGGTTCACTTTAGGCACTTCTTCTCGCTCTATGCCCTNTGCTCATGATCTTGGAGAACTGATGATGAACCTCTCGCAGAGGATGAAAAAACTCAACCCCTATGTTCCTGGTGAACAGCCTCAGGACAGGAAATACNTGAAACTCAACACCAATGAGAACCCTTNCCCTCCTTCCCCCCAAGTGAANAAATTCCTGGAAAGCTTTGATGCCGANAGGTTGCGACTCTACCCCGATCCTTTGGCAGCCAAGCTGCGTGAAANAATCGCGGAAAGATACGAATTGACCAAGGACCAANTCTTCGTGAGCAATGGTTCGGACGAGGCCCTTTCCTTCTGCTTTTACGCCTTGTTNGACAGCCGAAACGGGAAGCTCCTTTTCCCCGAAGTGACCTACAGTTTCTACCCTGTTTACTGTGACTACTACGGNATTGAATACGAAAAAATCCCCCTTGCCGGTGACCTGACGATCTCTATTGACGAATTCGTGGCAAGGAAAGAGTCCTGCGGGGTTGTCTTTGCCAACCCGAACGCGCCGACAGGTACCTATTTGCCCCTCAAGGAGATCCGCTATCTCTTGGAGAACTACCCTCCGGAAAAACCTGTTCTCATNGATGAAGCGTATATTGACTTCGGCGGAGAAAGCGCGGTCCCTCTGCTCCGCGACCACAAGAATCTATTGCTCGTGAGGACCTTTTCCAAAAGCATGTCGCTCGCAGGGGTCAGGCTCGGGTTCGTGTTGGCCGCCAAAGAACTGATAGATGCACTCGCCACTGTGAAGGACTCCTTCAACTCCTACCCGGTCAGCTCACTCACCCAGAGAATCGGTGAGATCGCACTTTCCGATCAGCCCTATTACCGATCGATCAACGGCAAGATTGCGGCGGTGAGAGAAACCTTCTCTTTTGAACTTGGCAAAATGGGTTGGACTGTGCTTCCTTCCAAAGCGAACTTCGTTTTTGCCCGCAAGGAAGGAGTTCCGGGGAAAGAGATCTACTTGAAACTCAAGGGAAGAGGGATCCTTGTCCGCCACTTCGATGCAGAGAAAGTCCAGGACTTCGTGAGAATCACCATCGGAACCCAGGAAGACATGGAACGATTGGTCCATGAGCTGAAATCCATCTTTTGAGTATTGGGACATGGAGTTGTTTCTTGAAGAGAGCACGGCAAATTTTCCTTTACATCGCACCCTTCCCCCCCCTTGCCTTTTTCAAAATCTGGGCATCGCTTGGACAGGGGCCTGATGCTCTCTTCTCCGTTGCGTGCCTCATGCTTCTTTACTGCGGCTTTGTGATCTGGCTCGCCGCCCGTTGGGATAGGCCCAGCTATTTTGACTGGGCCGTCGCCGCTTACTTTGCTGCGGTGACCTTGTCCTTCCTGCTCATGCCCGAGGCAGCCGGAGAGTTTTTTCAGAACTACTCGGTCACCGGGATCTACGCCTGCCTCTTCGCCGCTTCATTTCTTCCGCCCCTTTTTGGCTTGGACCCATTCACTTATCATTATGCCAAAAAAACCACCCCGGAAATGTTCTGGGGAAACCCTATCTTTGTGAAGATCAACTTGATCATGACTTACATCTGGGCTGTCCTTTTCGCGCTCTGCATCGTTTTCAGCCTTTATCCCTCGGTCATCACCCGTGCGTTCATCCCTCTCGGGCTGATCCTTGGTTTCGGCCTCCCCTTCAATCTCCGTTTTCCGAATTGGTACCTCAAAAGGCTGGGGCTCCCTTCTCTGGCAGAGCAGAAAAAGATGGTCTCAGAGTGGACGAGCCAGGCGAAACCCGCTGAACCTGTTGTTCAGCAAAAGAAATCCACACAGGAACGGGAACCTCTAAGGGTACCCACTCCGGGAAAGGAGCAAAGAATGAAAGTCCTCGCCCTGAATTCAAGCCCCAGAGGAGACGGCCAGAGCAAAACGGAACTCATGCTGGCCCACCTCGTGAAAGGAATGCGCGAAGCAGGCGCCGAAGTGGAGGTTGTGGATCTCCGAAAGAAAAGCATAAAGCACTGCATCGGATGTTTTACCTGCTGGACCAAAACACCCGGAGTCTGCATCCACAAAGACGACATGACCCAGGAGCTGTTCCCCAAATGGAGAGATTCGGATCTTGTCATCTACGCAACCCCTCTCTACCACTTCACCCTGAATGCCACGATGAAAGCCTTCATCGAGCGGACGCTACCCTTCCTGGAGCCCTACCTGGAGGATCGCGGCGGAGAGACCGGCCATCCAGCACGGTACAGGCACCCCAAGGTTGTCTTTCTGTCGGTCGCCGGATTTCCTGAAATCTCCGCCTTCGGCCAACTCTCGTCATGGGCGAATTTTGTCTTTGGCCGCCACGGGAACCTCGTAGCTGAGATCTATCGCTCTATGGCTGAAAGCCTGGACACTCCCTACTTAATGAAGGAGACCGGTCAGGTTCTTCAGGCCACTGTGCAAGCGGGCCGTGAGATCGTTCAACACTCCAAAATTTCGTCTGAAACCCTGACTCGCATGACTCAACCATTGGCGGACGACCCAAAACCTTATTTTAAAATGGCAAACCTCTTTTGGAAAACCTGCATTGCCGAGGGCGTCAGCCCTAAAGAGTTCGCAGAAAAAGGCCTGGTTCCCCGGCCCGATTCGATAGAAGCATTCATGTTTGTAATGCCTATGGGCTTCAACCCTGAAGCGGCAGGTGAGACCAGAGCGACCATTCAGTTCAAGTTCTCCGGTGAAGCCGAGGGCTCCTGCCACTTCAAGATCGGGGATGGGGAAATTCAGGTCGCACTGGGTGCCGCTGAAAAGCCGGATCTCACGATTGAAGCGCCCTTCAGCGTGTGGATGGATGTCATGACCCGCAAGGCGGACGGCCAGAAGATGTTCATGGAGCAGAAGTACAAGGTGTCCGGCGATTTCTCGCTGCTCTTGCGCATGAACCAGCTCTTCGGGAAAAAATAGAATGGGACACGGATGAAGACAGAAAACCACGGATCATAGAATGAAAGGTCATGCAAAAGAGCCTACAGGTCTTGAAAACACCAAATCAAAAGTTTCAATCTGTGTTTATCTGCGTTCATCTGTGTCCTATTTGCACTTCTGTTGATCCAGCATGGCTCGAAAAAAGAAAACATCGTTCCTGAAGCGACTTTTGAGATTCGCTTTTGTTCTCCTGCTCTTTGTCTCCCTGGGTCTGGGTCTCTACTGCTGGAATCTTTCCCTTCAGATCGACAAACGATTTTCAGCTAGGCGGTGGTCTATTCCCTCCAGGGCCCTCTCAGACACTACGATCCTCTATCCCGGTCAAGCAGTAAACCGCAAGCTGCTGGAGAAAAAACTAGACCATCTCGGATACCGCAAGACCTCTCAAAATCCCACCAACAAAGGCGACTTGAGGATTTCCTCATNCCGGCTGGAGATTTTTCTGCACGATATGAAAACCCCGCAGCAGACCAGGCAAGGATTCCCAGCGGTTGTCGAGTTCTCCGGCTCCGCGATAGAGTCCATTGTCCATTCCCGCACCGGTGAATCCATCCCCATCCTCGAACTGGAACCTGAAGAGCTCATGCGCTTCTTTGGACCTGAAAGGGAGCAGCGACAGCTGGTTTCCATCGATCGCGTGCCGCGGCAGGTGATCTTTGCTGTCCTTGCTGCCGAAGACAGCCGGTTCTTCGAGCATGGCGGTCTGGACCCTCTGGGCATATTGAGAGCGCTTTACTCGAACCTTCGCTCCGGCGACATCAGACAGGGCGGTTCGACGATCACCCAGCAGCTGGCCAAAAACTATTTCCTGTCCCCTGAAAGAACATTCACTCGCAAGATCAAGGAAGCGCTCATGGCCCTGATCATAGAGGCGATGTACGACAAGAACGTCATCCTGGAGATCTACCTGAACGAGATCTACCTTGGGCAAAAAGAATCGGTTTCCATCAATGGGATCGGCGAAGCTTCCGCCTTTTATTTTGGAAAGCCGGTGGCTGAACTCTCCGTGAGCGAAGCAGCTGTCATAGCGGGGTTGATCAGGGCACCTAACTTCTTTTCGCCTTACATCGACAAGGATCGGTGCCGGGCCAGAAGAGATTCGGTTTTGGAGGCCATGCACAAGCATCAATGGCTCAGCGCAGAGCAGCTTAAAGCCGCAATGACAAAACCTCTTCTCCCTTCCGGATATGAGGCCTATGTGAGAAGGGCTCCTTATTTCATGGATTACCTCTCCCGGCAGCTAGGCTCTCTCTACCCTCCGGAAGCCTTGACAAGCCTTGGCTTATCGCTCTTTACCACTCTGGACACACAGGTGCAGATGGCGGCGGAAGATGCGCTGTTGAACGGTTTGAAGCGACTTGAGGACGCCAACCCCCATTTGAAGCGAAAAGAACCTGCAAAGAAATTGCAGGGCGCTGTAGTGGTCATGCAACCCAAGACGGGTTACATTCTCGCTATGGTCGGCGGTCGCGACTACGGCGCCAGCCAGTTCAATCGAATGACACAGGCCAAACGGCAGCCCGGCAGCGCTTTCAAACCCTTTGTCTTTCTATCGTCCCTCGATTCCTTCACNCCCGCTTCGATCCTTTCAAATGAGCCCAAAACCTACACGGTTAACGGCAAGGAGTGGCGGCCGGACAACTATACATCCATCCCCCAAACCAGGATCAGCATGAGGGATGCCCTCTCCAAATCCGTCAATCGAGCCACAGTGGATCTTGCGATGAAGCTTGGTCTGGACCCTATTGTGAACACNGCATCTCTTTTCGGGTTCTCCACTCCGCTCAAGCCCTACCCTTCTATCGCCCTGGGAGCNTTCGAAGTCATTCCGCTCGAACTCGCAAGAGCTTACTGTGCTTTGGCAGCGGACGGGGTTCTCCCCAACCCTCTCTCCCTCAAAGAGGTGGTCGGTGAAAAGGGGGAAATTCTTGAACGNCGCCACATGACCGTTCAAAGCGTCACCACGCCCGGAAAGGCCTTCCTCGTCACTTCCATGTTGAGAAGCACTGTAGAGCAGGGAACCGCACGCTCACTCAAGGACATGGGCATCCGTTTCCCTGCTGCAGGCAAAACAGGAACAACCAATGAATTCAAGGATGGCTGGTTTGTNGGATACACCCCTGAGATCATGGCCCTCATCTGGGTGGGCTTCGATGATGGGACTTCTCTTCAACAGCCCGCTTCTGCCTTGACTTTGCCCATCTGGGCTGATTTGATGAACGCCATCCCCCAACATATTTCCGGCTCATGGTTTAAGACGCCGCCGGGTATTGTGGTGGAAACGATATGCAAGGAAAGCGGCCAGCTGGCTCTTGCTTCGAGTTGCCCGGCGACCATGGAGGAGTACTTTCTCGCGGAGAACTCGCCCAAGGAACGATGTGCTCTTCATCGGGGACTGGGGCCGCTGGAGGGAGTGATCAAGAGTGTCAAAGATCTCCTCAAGAGTTTCTAGGGTTTCGCTCAATTTCTTCATGTGCCTCGCGCTTTCGGCCTGTGCTATTATTGCCGAGTCTCCATCTTCCACCTCATCCTCACCCTCTCCCTCGCCGGCGCCTACTGTTCTGGAGAAAGAACAGACCCTTCCCCGTCAGGACGAAAGCCCACGGGCGGTTGCCTCTTTACGGCTCACCGAGCAGGCAAGGGTCCTTCTTGAAACCGGCAAAGTGGACGACGCCATTACAACCCTGGAGCGCGCCATGAACCTGAATCCGTCAAACGGTCAGAACTACTACTATCTGGCCGAGGCGTGGTTCAAGAAGGGAAATCCTTCCCAGGCAAGAGAATTCAATCGCCTCGCTGCACTGTATTTGAAGGATTATGCGAACTGGATGAGTCGAGTGAAAGAACAGCAGGAAAGGATCAGGACCCGCTAAAAGAAGGGAATCGGACACGGACCCGCCACACAGAGGGCGGGGCTGTGTCCCATGGGCGTTTAGCTCTGCTAGATTTCATCCCTTTCGATCTTCATGTGAATGGCTTCGCCATCTGTGGCAAGAGCGGCCTCGAAGAAAGCTTCCGAAAGGCCCGGATGGGGAAAAACGGTTTTCTCGATGCCGGCCACATCGATTCCGTTCTGCATCGCGAGGGTGGCCAGAGAAATCAGTTCCGTCACCTGCGGTCCGATCATGTGCACTCCAAGCACTTCCCCTGTTTGGGAGTCGGAGACAATGATCACCTCCCCTTCTTCTTTTCCCATGCTCCCGGCCCTGCCGTTCCCGATGAACCGAAACTCTCCAACCCTGACTTTTCGCCCGGCGGCCGAAGCCTCTTCTTCGGTCAACCCAGCAGAGGCGACCTCCGGATCTCCGTAAACACAGCTCGGGAAAAGCATCTGTCTTTTGGTGCCCGACGTCTTGCCTGTGATATGATCGACCACTTGGATAGCCTGGGCAATGGCTTTGTGCGCGAAATATGGAGGGCCTGCAGCATCCCCCAGGACGTAAATTCCCTGCACAGGGGTCTCCATTCCCGGCCCGCTCGGAATTGCCCCTTGCACCAGTCTCAATCCCGCCGCCTCGACGTTGAGCCCATCGAAAGAGGGACGCCTCGCTCCGGTCAGCAACACCTTTTCCGCCTTGAGCTCTTCCAACCCTTTTGCCGTTTCAAGTCTAACAAGCACCTCACGCTCGGCCGCCTGTACAGAGAGGACGGTCGTTCGTGTCATGACCTTGATTTTTCTGTTAACAAGCACAGTTCTGTAGCGATCTGAAAGTTCAGCATGAAAGCGGGGCAGGATGTGTTTTTGCATTTCGATCAGAACCACGCGGGTGCCGAAATTGTTGTANATCATGGCGAATTCGGCCCCTCGGTTCCCTGCGCCCACCACAGCCAGCGAACGGGGAATTGTCTCAGGATCCAGTGCATGTTCGGTGCTCCAAACCGATCGGCCGTCCACCTGAAGACCGGCACCGTAGTCGGCCCGTGCCCCTGTCGCAAGGATCACATGCTCCGCTTCGATCTCACGGTCCCCGTCCGGCAGGTTGACCTTCACTGTCTTTGGGGCTATGAATACGGCTTTCCCCGGCAGGATCTCAACTCCGTTTTCCCTCAGCACACCGGCGATTCCGGCCCGCGAGTTCTCGATCAGATTCTTCTTTCTCTCTTTGATCCGCTTGAGGCTGACCTGCATGTCCCCTTTCATGAAGTAGCACGCGCGAGTGGCAGCGATCATCATGGAATCTTCCAAAAGAGTTTTTGTCGGAATGCACCCCCGGTTCAAGCAGGTTCCACCCAGCAGGCCATCTTCCACTAGGACCGTCCTGAGCCCTTTCTGGGCGCCTCGGATGGCAGATGTGTAGCCGCCTGGGCCTCCACCCACAACGAGGAGCTCAAATCGTTTATCCATAGTGAATCCCTATCCTCTACTAACCAGTCACCGCCGTCAGTACGCTTATCTCATCTGTTTTTCCTTGCACCGTGTACCTTGTGCCGTGCACCGTCTCACTTCAGCACCCTTAAAAAAAGTTCACGATGCTCGATCATCTCCTTGAGCCTCCCGAGGAACATGGACGCGGGAACGCCGTCAATCACACGATGATCGTGGGTGAGGCAGAGATAGGTCATCGTGCGAATGGCCAACTGCCCCTGGTACACAGCAGGTCTTGGCCCGATCTTTCCGATGCCCAGGATCGCGTTTTGGGGAGGATTGATGATCGGCGTCATAAAATCCGTTTCCACTCTACCCCCGCTGCTGATCGTAAAGGTTCCCCCTTGAAAGGAGCTGGGCTCCAACTCATTCTGACGCGCTTTCTTTGAAAGCCGCTTGATCTCCCGGCTCAAAGCCACCAGACTCTTTTTGTCAGCGTCCCTGACGACAGGAACAACCAAACCTTCATCCAGCGCCACGGCGACGCCGATGTGATATTCATCCCAGCAAATGATCTCGTCCCCAACCACGGCGGAGTTTAGAACGGGAAACTCCTTAAGCACGGACGCAAGGATCTTCACGAGCATGTCCACATAGGTCACTTTGGTGTCAGGGTAATCCAGCGAGAGCGGCTGGCGAAAGGCCGCAAGCTCGGTCATGTCGGCCTCTGAAAAGATCGTGAGCTGGGCACCGGTTTGGAGGCTTGCCACGAGGTTGTCCGCAATCGTGCGTCTCATGCCGATGAAGGGAGTTCTCTTCAGGATCTTGCGGCCTTCTAGACTAACCGCAGGGAAGGCTGGGCCCTGGGCCCTTGATGGTCTGGCCGCAGTCCCTTCCCCTTCAAAGGAAAGACGAACCCCCCATTCCTCTTCTTCCTCCGCGGGCACAGTCTGATCGGCTTTTGCTTCTTCAGCGGGTAGATCGGCTTTAAACGCTTCGAACTCTTCTGCGGTGTCTGCGACCACCCCCAGCAACGCACCGATGCTCACTTTGTCCTTCACCTTTCTGAGGTAAAAGATCAGGCCGGCGGCAGGCGCCTGGATTTCATAACTCACCTTTGCGGTTTCAATCGCCGCGACCTTTTCATCCTTTTCTACGGCATCGCCGTCTTTTTTTGAGAGCTCGACGATGGTGATGTCCGACTGGGTCATGCCGAGCTTCGGGATGTGAATCTCAGAGATCATGAAGACCGGTTTCCTCCGTAAAACGCCCGGACCAGGAATTGCGCTTTCCCGGTCCGGGCAAATGCAACCCTCGATCAAAGCGCGCGTTTCACTGCACGGACAATCGAGTCCTTGTTGGGCAGATAAAGATCCTCAAGCACCGGGCTTCCGGGGATCGGGATCATGGGAGCCGCCACCCGCTGCACAGGCGCCTTGAGGAAAGAGAAGTACTCGCTGCAAGCCAGAGCTGCGACTTCAGCACCGAGACCTCCACGGATTCGACCCTCTTCTACAGTAATCAGCCGGCCGGTCTTTTCCACCGACTCAAAGATCGTGTCCTTGTCCAAAGGCACGATCGTTCTGGGGTCAATGATCTCGATGTCGATGCCCTCTTTGGCCAACTCCTGTGCCGCCCCAAAGGCCTCGTACATCATGAATCCGAAGGCAACCACCGTGGCATCTTTTCCTTTTTTGCGCACCACTGCTTCTCCAAAAGGCACCGTGTAGTCCTCCTCCGGCACTTCTCCATCAATCCCACCGAAGAGCAGTTTCTTGTGCTCGAAGACGACAACCGGGTCATCGCTTCGGATTGCAGACTTGAGAAGCCCTTTGGCGTCGTATGGCGTGGATGGTTCTACCAAGATAAGACCAGGCGCCTGAATAAGTTGGGACTCGAGGCTCTGAGAGTGTCCGTAGGCCATGCGAAGGCCTGCACCCACAGCAGTCCTTATCGTCACAGGCACCCTGTACTGGCCTCCCGTGATGTAGCCCCACTGACCCAGGTGGTTGCAGATTTCATCCATGGCGAGCATGGCAAAGTCACAGAACATCAGTTCGAGGACAGGACGCATGCCGTTCAGAGCCGCTCCGATGGCGGCGCCGGTAATCGCGCTCTCGGCAATGGGCGTATTGACCACCCGCTCTTCTCCGAACTCCTTGACCAAGCCCGCTGTCTGGCCAAAAGCACTCACCCGTACGTCTTCCCCAAAAACAAAGACGCTGGGGTCGCGGCGCATTTCCTCTGCCATGGCCTCATTAATGGCCTGCATAAAAGTGATTTTTCTAGCCATCAGCGCACCCCCTTTCCCGAGTACAAACCTTCGAACAAGTCTTGAGCCGTCGGATCCGGTGCGGCAAGTGCACTCTGAATCACCCCATCAACCTGGGTTTGAACCTCTCCTCTGAGCTTCTGATCTTCTCCAGCAGTGATCATTCTGCGATCCATGAGCTTCTTCTTGCACAGATCAATGGGATCTTTTTTTGCCCACTCCTCCAGATCCTTCGGGTTCACATAAGTTCCTGGGTCCCCGCTAAAATGAGTGGCCATCCTGAAGGTCTTGAACTCGATCAGATAAGGCCCTTTCCCGCTCCTTGCATGCTCAATGGCTTTCTGCGCAGCCTCGTAAACGACCTCAACGTCCTGGCCCTCTACAATTTCATAGGGAATCCCATACCCGGCAGCCCGAGGAGCCACATCCTGCGTCGGATAGTGCTCGCACATGTACGAAAGTTCGCAGAATTGGTTGGTGCACACAGCGAAGAAGATGGGCAGTTTCCACAGAGACGCCATGCACATGGACGGGTGGGCATCCGCCTGGTTGCACGTTCCTTCCCCCACGGAATAGAGCGTCACCTGGTCCTTTTTCCGCATCTTGGAGGCCAGAGCTGTCCCCACCGCCATGGAGAAGTCTGCGCCCAGACTGGAAACGAGCCCTGGGATATTGTTCTTCTTGTCGGCAAGATGAAGGGTGCCCTTTCCTTTGCACAGTCCTGTTTTCTTGCCTAGATACTCATGCCAGATGTCTTTCGGGCTCATTCCTTTACCGATGAATTCCCCCACCCCTCTGTGGGTTCCGAAGAGAATGTCCTCTTGCTTCAAAGGGCCGGTGATCCCGACAGATACAGCCTCCTGCCCTGTCCCGAAATGCCCCATGAGCTGGAGTTTGCCCTCCTTGAGGAGCTTCCCATGGGTCTCTTCCATGGTCCGGACAAGGAGCATCTTCCGATACAACTCTAAGAGTTTTTCTTTTGCCAATGGCATGGTTTGACCTCCTTCCTAAGTAAAAGGTTCTCTTACGTCTCGGTTTTCAATCCTAACAGAAAACCGTTTCGCCCAACTGCCTTTCCATCCCTAGAGCCAAAATCGCGAAGGGCTTAGCCTGTTTTCGAAACCGCCGAACGACTGCCCTGCGAGAAGCCGGGTCACATACTGCCCTGTCACCGGCCCCAGCGTCATCCCTTTGGTGTCGTGGCCCCCAGCCACGATCACGTTGCTCAAGGAATGCAACCGCCCCACCAGGGGAAGGCCGTCCGGGGTGCACGGCCTCAGCCCCCGCCAGATTTCAGAGGGATGGAGAGGCTCTATCAGGGGCAAGTAACGGCCGGCGGAGCGGTGGATTCCTCTCACACGATCGGGATTGAGCGTCAGGTCGAGACCGCTGAGTTCCAGCGCTCCCGTGATCCGAAGCGCATTGGAGAAACGACTCACAGCCACATGGTGTTCCTCCAGGATAAGAGGCTGGCGAACGTTCATCTTGGGATTTGAAAAAGTCTGGCTAATGCCCTTGCCTCCCTCAACCGGGAGATTCACTCCAAGGCGGCGGCCCAGTGGGGCGAGCCATGCGCCACCGGCCAGCACCACCTGTTCCGCACGGAACTCTCCCTTGGTGGTGAAGACAGAAGTCACCCGGTTTCGGCCAAACTGAAAATCGAAAACTTCGGTCTCGGTCACGATTTGCACGCCCCAGGCCGCAGCCTGCCTGGCAAGCCACTCGAGAAACTTCGCAGGGTCAAGACCGGCATCCGTGAGAAAACGGATCCCTCCGATGACCGCCCTCCCGGCTGCCGGTTCCACGTCACGGACCTCGTCGCCTGAGAAGACTTCCGAAGCGAATCCTGATTCCATCGCTCTCGATGCTCTTTCCCTTCCCTGAAGGAACCTCTTTGCGCTGAGAAACAGGTAAAGAAGCCCTTTCTGGTTGAAACCATATTCCTCGCCCCCCAGGCGAGCGAGCTCGCGATGTACCTGGACTCCCTCATGATTGAGCCTCATAAAGAGTTCCGAACTGGAGTGGAAGTCTCTGCGGTTGCAGTGACGCGCGAATCGGAGAAGCCAGAACAGGAAACGAGGATCAGGCCGCATTCGCATCCCGAAGAATCCGTCCTGATCAAAGAGGTGCCTTAAGCCCTCTTCGATCACTCCGGGGCCGGGAAGGGGTTCAAAGAAACTGGGCACGATCAGCCCGGCATTGCCCGACGAGCTCCCGGCGCCGATCTGCCCTCTCTCGAGAACAACGACCCTTGCGCCTGCAGAAGCGGCATAGTAGGCAACGGAAAGGCCTACCACACCGGCGCCGACAACGAGCACATCTGCTTGTCTTTCATTCATTGCCAGTACAGGCTCAGTAAAAGGTTTCAGCGTAAACTCGTGAGTCCGTAAATCTTTGATCCACCAGAAGGATTACATCCCTGATCATGTCCGAGTTGCCGCACAGATAGAAATCATACGCGCCTGAAGCTAAATGATCTGCCAGAAACCCGGTGACTCTACCGGGAAAACCGCCGGGCACTCCTTCTCCTGGATCTTTCACCGCTGAAAGGCAGGGAACATATAGTTTAGACGTCTTCCGGAACAACGGTTCATAGTAGAGATCCAAGAAACGCCTGACTCCGTGAAGCAGGATGAAATCCTTCACCCCCGCCCTTGCCATAGCCACAAAGGGAGCAACGCCCGTGCCGGTGGCCACGAACACGGGGAGGCGCTCCGAGGCATAGAAACCAAAATAGCCGTGGGGGCCGGTGAAATGAAAAGGGTCGCCCTCACGGGCAGACGCCAGGGCAGAAGAGAACACTCCCCCCTTCACGCTTTTCACGAGAAAATCGATTCCTTCATCCTGAGGGGATGAGACAGGGCTGTAATCTCTTTCGACCTCGTTCCGGATGAATCGAACACGCTGACCTGGGGCGAACTGAAACAAGGGAGGCCGGCTGAATCGAATCTCGAATGCATCCTCTGTAATCCAGCTCCGACTCAGCAATTGTGTTTTGTGAAGCCCAATCTTTTTATCTTCCTGAAACGGCCCGCTCATCTCTTCCAGGGGATCTCCTGTACCCCCATGATCCGGTTGCAGTAACGCGAGAGCATAAAAAGATAATCCGACAGCCGATTCATGTAGACGAGGAGGCGTCGATGAGCTGCTGACCGATCTTCCTCTCCGGCCTCACCCAGGACGCTCACGGCATGCCTTTCAGCCCTGCGGCAAACCGTTCTTGCGATATGAGACCAGGTTGCGGCAGCGTGTCCTGCCGGCAGTATGAATCCTGTCAGAGGAGGCAACAAGGCATCCATCCGGTCAATCGCCATTTCGAGACTCTTGATTTGCTCGTCGCTGACGGGTTTGAGCGAATCCGCTAAGGGAGACCCNGGGGTTGTCATAAGGCCGGCCCCGACATGGAACAGCGTGGATTGGATCTCCCGGATCTCCCGGGCCACGTTTGGGTCCTCCTCGCGCAAAGAAGCTCCCAAGGCACCGAGCACCGCGTTCAACTCGTCCACATCGCCGCACGCTTCCAGCCTCTTGTCCGCCTTGCTCACGCGCTCGCCGCTGAAAAGGCTTGTCTTGCCATGATCGCCTGTGCCTGTGTATATTTTAATGGTCCACCTCCTTCTTCCGCAAGGCTCGCTGTTCAATGATCAATGCTCAATGCCCAATGTTGATGAACTCCCAGAAATTCAAAGTCCCCTTTGCGTTCGTGGTTCGATACCTCACCATGAACGCAAAATCCAACAGTTATGGTCTTTATAATCCGTTCACCCTGAGGTATCGAAGGGTGAACACGACTGTTTACGAATCCATCAATGATCAATGTTCAATGATCATTGGGTCCTGACTTGAAAGAGGCCACCTGCTCCGGACTCGCAGACCTCCATATCCCTGGGAGGAAGTGTAGAAAATTTAGGAGAGCCTTGTCAAAGAAAAGCGTCCTACTCCTTCTGCTCTCTGATTTTTCGAAACAAGACGTAATTGGGATAGAGCAGAAAGAGAATGGAACATGCTCTGCCTGTCACCAGCGCCAGAGCTGCTGCCATGGCGCCTACCATGCTGAAAGAATGAATAGCAAGGTTCAGAGTGAAGACAATGGCGATGATCTCAATCAAAGCACTCAGAGTTACGGGTTTTGTCGTGAGACCGGCCACCATAAGACCCCGCTGGAAAGACATCACCACCTCAAGAGCAGGCAGCACGATCAAGACTTTCGTCGGTGCCAGGGCGAAATGCGCCAGATCTGGCGTAAGGCCACAGATGTCCTGGTACCAGATGGTTACCAGACCCGTGAAGACCACGAGACCAAGGGAGCAGAACACGGAAAAGAACAGAAGGAGCGCGAAATTCCTCATAGGTGAGAACTTCTCGAATCTATCCCCCATCAGGGCGATGACCGTTTCCTGATAGGAGAGACCAAAACTCCTGAACATGAACATCAGGGCGCCGATCACCGGGAGAACCGCGAGGGATTCAACGGCCATTCGGCTTCTTGCCACAAAGAAGGTCACGATCGAGTGAGCGCTCAAGAACAGCAAGGACGTCAAAGCGAGGGGAGTGTAGAAAGAGGTGATCTCCCTGTAGGTCAGGGTACCCGGCTTTTCGTCCGCCGAATCGGCTTTCAGCCTCTTCAGGACACCGTGCACCATGATGCGGCTCGCAACAGCCTCACAAACAACCCCCACCGCCAGAGACAGAGAGCCTACACACGCGCCGGGAAGGATCCCCCACCACGACAGCAGGAGCGCCGCAGCAGTCATAGAACCGAGTCGAGTGATCGTACCGTACGTGACGAAGCGGGTCCGATTGTGGCGGATCAGGATGCCCTGGTAAAAACGCCGCATTCCTATCGCAGCCGGCCAGGGCAAAAAAAAGAGCATCGACCAGTAGGCGAGACGGCTCACTTCTTCAGGAAGCCCCACCACATCGTCGGCAAGGAAGGAGAACACCCCCGGAATCATGAGAATGGCCAGCAGCACGGTGATCAACCCATTGAGCGCCAGCGCAAACCGCAACAGTTTTCTGTAGGAGGAATAGTTTCTGACCAGGGCCGTTGCCGTGCTCACGAGCATGATAATCGGGCCTTCACTGATAAAGGCNACTGAGAGAGCAACACCGTAGGCCGCAAGATTGAGCTTCGCTTCCTGGAGACGAGCGATGATAGAGGCCGCGATCGGGCCTTCCAGCCCCATCATAAGCCAGGTCAGAGCCAGGGGAATCCAGAAGAGGAAAATGATTCCCGGCGACAGATTGTTTTCATTGTCTTTCATCACTACATCGAAGGCGGGCAAACATCCCTTGTCGGCTTCTCAACACTCCCATGAAATGAGCTTTAGGAAACTTACTCCATGTGACTGAAAGCATCAAGTCCCGCTCTTTTCTTGCCAACCCATGTCTCCGCCCCTATAATGGCTCCGCCTGTTGGTCCCTGAGGTCTTATGGAACAGAGAGATTACTACGAAATGCTGGGAGTGTCGGCCGACGCCACCGAGAAGCAGATTAAGGCAGCCTACCGAAAACTCGCCTTCCAATATCACCCTGATCGAAACACAGGAGACTCTGAGAGCGCCAATAAGATGAAGGCTATCAACGAAGCCTATGCCGTGCTCTCCAATCCCTCCAAGAGGAAGCAATACGACGATCTGAGGCAGCAGTTTGGATCTTCCGCTTACAACCGTTTCAGAAACACCTACACGGATAGCGATATCTTCAGAGGTTCCGACATCAACCGGGTCTTCGAGGACATGGCCAGAGCATTCGGGTTCAGGGGCTTTGACGACATTTTCAAGGAAGCCTATGGAGAGGGCTACCGTACCTTTGAATTCAAGAGGCCCGGCTTTTCGGCCAGGGGGTTCGTGTTCACTGGACCTCTGGGACGATCTACCCAAAGCAAGACCGCTCCTTTGGCCATGGGAAAGCTTTCCCGATACCTCATTGAAAAGCTCACAGGCGTTGAGCTCCCTCAGAACGGCGCGGACGTGACCGAGACGATCGACCTCGCACCCCAGGAAGCCTCAGAGGGGGGCCCCTACCCTTACTATTACAGGAAGAAATCAAAGAAACTCGTGGTCATGCTGCCGAAAGGGCTTCGAGAGGGCCAGCGCATTCGTCTGTCCGGCATGGGAGAGGAAGGGAGAGGTGGGGCAAAGCCCGGAGACCTTTATCTGACAGTCAGAATCAAGAAACCCTTAATGCAGAAGTTGAAGGAGTTGATTCATTCACCCCGCAGCGTTTCCACCCGCTGAAACGCCGCCTTTTTCGCCGTCTCCATGAGCTGCGCTGTGAGGTAGCCGGCCTTAAATTGTTTTTCTAGGTCCTCTTCATCCGTGACGAACACCTGCCCGTCAGGCATCTGCACCACATCTATTTCCAGGTCCACATACCGGACGCGGTCAGGATAGAATTCCACCGGAGTGTTGATGTTCACGTACCGGCCGATCAGCGCGCCGTCGCTCCGGAAGTAGGTATGCTGGTAATACCACAGGCCCTCTTGGATTTCGGAAACCGCGTAATCCCCCTCCCTCTTCTCAATTCCCAACCCATCGTATTTGGTTCGGCCTTTGAACCTGGACCTTTTCAGCACCAGTCTTTTNCGGCCGAAGTCCTTTTCAAGAATCACTCCTTCGGAGAGAAAGATGACTTGTCCATCCAGTTTAACGTGTTCGATNTTGATTTCCTTTCCTACTTGGAAGGTGTCCCATATCAGGCTCTTTTCCATGCTGCGGCCCAAGGACTCGCGTTTTTCAGGGTGGCCTGTGAGCGTCTTTTCTTCGAGCAGATTGACGTAGTCGGAGGCGACGATTCTAAAATGATGGTGCCGGGGAACAGTGGGAAGGACCCTGTTCCGCAATTCGTCAAGGGCGGTCTTTGCAGCGAAAGGAAACCCGACCTCTGACAAACCTTCCCCCTTGTCCCTGCATATGGCGTCAAAGAACTGGGCCCGCAGGGTCTTGGTAACGGCATCCACAGATGCGCTTTCCCCCTGGATCCGTATGCCCTCCACGTCCTCCGAGTCCGTGATTTCCACGTCGTGGGGTTGGACCAAAACGAGACCCTTTGCTTTGCCGAACCTTCTGATGATCGTATCGGAAGGCGACACCACTTTCATGCCCTCGTCCAGAAAGAATCGGGTCAGCGCCGTGGAGTAGATACCCCGTATTTTGACAGCTACGCTCAAAACCCTATTCCTTCTATGGTTACAAGGTTCTCATGGATCCTGTATTTCGCGCCCAGGATTTTCTCGGCGAGCCAGAGCCTTGCTTCTACGTGCTCTGTCACGGAGGGGATTCGCAACGTGCTCGTCCCCTTTGCAAGAGCCGCGAAAGGAATGATCTGATCGGCCAAGTGCCTGTCCACGGAGCCCCCGGAGGCGAGGTCGGCCATTAAGTTCAAGGCGGTTTGCTTTCCGATAAACTCCGCAGTCCGTCCCCTTGCACCTGCCATGTCCGCGCCGATCAAGCATCCCGTATCGGTTTGAGCCCAGACAGCGAGGGCTGCTCCGGGCTGAATGGAGGGGCTTTCGAATGCAGGCTTATCTCTTTCGTCATAGAGAAGGTGGATTTCCGCGTCAAACCCCCTCCCCTTCAGCGCTTTTTCGCATTCTCTCCCCAATCTTCGAGAGACATNTCTCTCTTTGAGTTGCGAGGAGAGTGAGATTCCTCTTATCGAGTTTACCTGCCCTTGGGTAACCAGGTTCAACGGNCTCAGAGCTTCCTTCAAAGGTGCAATNTGCAACTCAATCTTGCCCCCGCCTCTGGGGACATAGCCCGGCTGGATAATCCGTACCTCCGCTTGAACGCCCATTTTTCGGAGCGTGGGAAGCAGGACATGCTTGAGGTGAAACAGGGAAGGCGCAAAGTCCTGAAACAAGCCGCCCGTCAGTCTGTAGGCTGAAGCGTTGTCGGCAAAGAGGCCTAGAGGCAGGAGAGAGAGAGCCAGCATTGCGGTAGAGCCTGCTGTCCCGATATCCCACGCAAAAGTGCCGCCTTTAATGCCTTTGCCCGGGTGAAACCTGATCTCCCTGGATCCCACGGCTCCGCCCTCCAGTTGACCGCCACAAAGGCTCGCAGCCGCTTCGAGAGCTTTGAGATGCTGAGGCCTCAGGCCGGGTTTGTCTCTTTTGGCCCTGATGTTTCGCAGATNGATCTCTTGGCCGGTCAGGATGCAGAAAGGGATCGCATCCCGAACGATGGTGCCTGAACCGGAGTGTTCGCTGCCGTCTATTTCGAGCATTCTGGGTCTCTCGCAANTAAAATCCCCTCTGTGAGCCTGTCCGACAACCCGCAACTAACAAGAAAACCACCTTTCCGTTCATGGTTCGATACCTCACCACGAACGGAAAATCAAAGGGTTATAGACGCGGGCTCCCGTTCACCCTGAGGTATCGAAGGGTGAACGGAACCTA